>Ga0183101_1000326_pt1 | contig 11269 bp, 9 predicted proteins | sample Biomet3_FD_127790 | JGI IMG/M metagenome (GOLD analysis project Ga0183101, IMG submission 127790) | Microbial communities from bioreactor (seeded with sewage sludge) at LBNL, California, USA - Biofuel metagenome 3 | ecosystem: Engineered > Bioreactor > Anaerobic > Unclassified ... | reverse complement strand
GTTTCAGCAACGCAATACTGAACGCTCATCTGGGCGCCAGCCGAATCGCCAACCAAGAAGACTTTCGTGGTATCAAAACCATACTCGTCAGCGTGGTTTCTCGCCCAAAGAAGCGCCCAGTCGAGTTCGCTTAATTGGTAGGGGAATTTCTTCCGCGGGGCCAAGACATAGTTATAGCAAATCACCGCAAAACCCCGGCGGGCGAGATCTTTGGCATAGAGATGATAGATTTCTTTGTCGCCATACATCCAGCCACCACCATGAACCACCACCAATAACGGAAGCGGGCCTTTTACGCCGCTAGGACGATAAACATCGAGCTTATGCCATTTGCCAAAGCCTTTAGCGTAACGAATATCACGAAAAGACGTCACGCCTTCCGGTTCCGGAATCTGCGCGTTTCGTTTTAGATCGCCCTTCCGCACATAATGGCGGACCATCCACACTTGATACATCATCCTACTTGCCTCGCTCATTATTTTGACACTAAAAAGAAAAGAGGCGAGATTTTTCGCTTGCCTCTTTCATACCAAGGTTAGGCTTTGGTGTTACTTCGTTTAACCGTTACGTTGCCCGAAGCGTCAACATCAACAGAATAAGAATCGGTCGTATTCAATTGACCACGAACAATCGCTTCAGCCAAAGTCGTCTCAACTTTATCCTGAATGAAACGCTTGATCGGACGAGCGCCATAGACTGGCGAATAAGCGTTCTCTAGGACGTAATCCTTTAAGCCTTTCGTGAAATCCACCGCGTAATATTGCTCCGCCATCCGTCCTTTGAGTTCGTTCAGCATCTTTTCGACGATGCGGTATTGGACCTCTTTCGAGAGCGGATTAAAGTAGACGATCTCATCGATACGGTTAAGGAATTCGGGTTTGAAGGTCTGATGGAGCAGTTTTTCAACCGGCTCTTTTTGCCCTTCAAGGATGTACTCGCTGCCAAGGTTCGATGTCATGATGATAATGGTGTTCTTGAAATCCACAAGATGGCCTTGTGAATCGGTCAAACGTCCATCATCAAGGATTTGGAGCAAGAGGTTAAAGACCTCGGGATCCGCCTTCTCGATTTCATCAAACAAGACAATCGAATACGGATTGCGACGCACCTTTTCCGTGAGCTGTCCGCCTTCTTCGTAACCGACATAACCCGGCGCGGCACCGATTAAGCGCGAGACGGAGTATTTTTCCATATACTCCGACATATCAATACGGATAATGTTGTTTTCATTGTCGAAGAGCGCTTCGGCCAAAGCCTTGGCGACTTCGGTTTTACCCACGCCGGTTGGTCCCAAGAAAAGGAAGGAACCAATTGGGCGATTTGGGTTCTTGATGCCCGCCCGTTGCCGGAGAATGGCATTCGAGACTAAGGTGATGGCCTGGTCTTGTCCAATAACCCGTTTTTCGAGGGTATCCTTAAGATCAAGTACCTTTTCCCGATCGCCTTTTTCAATGCGCGAAACCGGAATCCCCGTGAGTTTTGCGACGATTTTGGCAATCGCTTCCTCATCGACGACCTCATCCACGAGGCGTTCACCCTTCTTGGATTCTTCTTCTAACGCCTTCAGCTTCCGTTCCATCTCCGGGATGGTCTTATATTGAAGCTCCGACGCTTTTTCATAATCGCCCGAAGCGAAATAGTTGTCGAGGTTGAACTTCGCTTTCTCAATTTGGCCTTTCAAATCTTTGGCTTCTTTGATTTGGGTTTTTTCAACTTGCCACTCCTGGTTCAACTGATCCATCTTCGCGTGGTCGTCATCGAGTTCGCGGTTCAGATCGAGCAAACGTTTCTGTGAGGATTCGTCATGCTCTTTCTGCAAGGCGGCTTTTTCGACTTCGAGGGTGCGGATCTTCCGATCAATCTCATCGAGTTCGGCCGGCATGCTTTCGATTTCGACCTTAATGCCCGCACAGGCTTCATCGACCAAGTCGATAGCCTTATCGGGTAAGAAACGGTTCGTAATATAACGGTTCGATAATGTCGCGGCCGCGACCAAAGCCCCATCGGTGATCTGAACGCCATGGAACGATTCGAAACGTTCCTTGAGCCCTCGCAAAATCGTGATGGTATCTTCGACGCTTGGCTCACCAATGAGAACTGTTTGAAAGCGGCGTTCTAGCGCCCGGTCTTTTTCGATGTACTCACGGTACTCATTCAAAGTTGTCGCGCCAATACAATCGATTTCGCCCCGCGCCAATAACGGTTTGAGCATGTTCGAGGCATCCAAAGCCCCATCGGCACGACCTGCCCCCACAATGAGGTGGATTTCATCGATGAAAAGAATGATCTTGCCTTCCGAGGCTTTGATCTTATTCAAGACCGCCTTTAAGCGTTCCTCGAATTCGCCACGGTATTTCGCCCCGGCGACCAAAGCCCCCATATCAAGCTCATAAATCTCTTTATCCTTTAAAGTATTAGGAACATCATCGCGAACGATGCGTTCCGCTAAGCCTTCCACGATCGCCGTTTTACCGACGCCGGGTTCACCCAAAAGAATGACGTTGTTTTTGGTCTTTCGAGCTAGGATTTGCACGACTTTTCGAATTTCTTCGTCGCGCCCAATGACGGGATCGATCTTCCCGGCCTTCACCGCTTCATTGATGTTGCGGCCAAATTTATCCAAAACGTTTTCATCTTGCGAATAATCTTCCATTCCTTGATCGTTCATAACGTTCCTCCTTTTGCCTTTTCGACAAAGTCATTATAACCCGTCTTTTAGCACTCGCAAGTGTTGAGTGCTAATTTTATCATCACTATGAGGATTGTTGCGATGGGACAAAGACTTTTAAAGTCGCCAAAAATTTGAAAAAAGTATACTCCTGATGGCTTTTTCTCCACCTTTAGTGCCTTTCGATTGCGCTTTTCTTTGCAAAAGATTACAACTAACGCGGTCAACAATTCCCATGAAAAAGAAACTCATCCTCGTCTCAGCCCCACCCGCCAGTGGCAAAACCTACGTCAGCATGAAGTTGGCCGAGAACCTCAAGCATGTCGTCTACTTGGATAAAGACACCTTGGTCCCGCTCTCGAACGTGGCTTTTAATGTGGCGAACGAGCCGAACGACCGGGAAGGGCCTTTCTTTGAGAAAAACATTCGTGACGTCGAATACCAAGTTATCCTGAATATGGCGTTTGATGCTTTAAAATACGATGACATCGTCTTGATCAACGCCCCCTTTACTAAAGAAATTCATGATCTTGCCTATATTCAAGCTCTCCGAAAAGAACTCCAAGAAGGCTATGACGCTCACTTGGCGATTGTTTGGGTGATCTGCTCCATCGAAACGGTTCATCAGCGGATGATTGAACGCAATAGCCCACGCGATACCTTCAAATTAGCGGATTGGGACAAATACGTCGCCAGCCAGCACTTCGAAGTGCCCACTTGGCTCAAAGTCGACGATGATCCTTATTCCTTAATCCTCTTCAATAACAACAACGAAGAAGAATTCCAAACTTCGATGAAAGACGTTGTCCGAATCCTCGAAGACCGAAAAGCATAATAAAAAGAGAGGGGTTTTGTCCAAATATCGCTGACAAAACCTCTCTTTTTTAGTTCAAAGCCTTATATTCCGTTAATAAACCGTAGGTCCCGAAGAGAATGGTGCCAATTGCCACCCGGATATTTTCGTCTGTGGCTGGCACGACTCCGCGAGCAATCTGAGCTAAATCCGTAATGATGTTCTCGAGGTAACGCATCACCATCAAGCTCCGCTGCTCTTCGCTCCGTCCCGTCTGATAAAGGGCAAAAACCGGAATCAAGGCATCGATTAGGCCTTTCATCACTTCGCGGGCGAAGTCGCGTCGATAATAGGCGGAATGCTGATACGATTCGACGAAGACCAGTTCCTTCGGATAGGAAAGGACCTGCTTAAAACGCTCAATATAGATTGAATAAACCTTAGGATCGCGAATATCGATATCAGGAGTTGGAAAGATTGCTTTTTCTGGGATCCGGTGCCAAGCATAAGCGAAAGTTTGGTCCATCAAATTTTGTTTCGTCGAGAAGTGAGCGAAAATGACGGGTTCCGAAATGTGCAGATGTTTGGCAATCACAATCGTTGAAATCGAGGAAGCCCCGTGTCTAAAGGTCTCCCGGATGATTTCGTTTTGAATCTTCCCGTCTATGTTTTGAATGTATCGGCGTCCCACACTGCCTCCTCCTTTAAGGTTTTCAGCCCTTTTGAGAGCCTCAGGCCTTATGGCAATAGACAAATCGGTATTTCAATGCTCATACCTTAACCAAAATTCAGAAAAAACGGAAATGAAACGCTCTTAAATATCGATAAAAAAGCATTGACTTGGTCGAACTTTTATTAGTTTAATAAAACAAATATTATTGAAATGTAAAATCGAACAAAGGATCAAAGAAAAGGCTAGTAGGAGAACCCTACCAGCCTTAGAAATCGACTATTCGGCTTCGACTTGAGTAATCTCCATTTCCATCCCATCAATTGGGATGAAGTCATTGAACGTCCCACAATAAGGACACTTTTGGTTGTTCTTCGCAATCGCGAAGTTTTTGCCGCAGTGATTGCACTTCCCATGGGCAACGGTGGTGACAATTTTTAAGGTTGTCTCCTTGAATTCGGTATCGGCAACAGCAGCATCCCAGCACTCACTCATGTAGCGGGGAACCACCATCGACGCTTCGCCGATCGTTAAGGTGACGGAACGGAGCTTCTTTAAGCCATTATCCTTGCAGATCCCCCTTAAAGAGTCCAACAATTCGATGGCAATGCCCATTTCGTGCATAACTATTTAATCGTTTCTTTCTTGCTGTCTTCCTGCTTAGCAATCTCATCCTTGTTGATCGCTTTGGCTTTGCCTTTGCCCGTGAAGATGATCTTCAGGTTGCGGGCTAAGATGTGGGGAACGCTCGAGGGAGCGATCTGCTCGTACATCCGGCCACCGACATCGAAGCGTTTCTCAAGGTGGATCGCATCGAACTTGCAGCGGGTCGTGCAAAGGCCACAGCCAACGCACATCGTTTCATCAACGAAGGTGCGGCCGCACTTCAAGCAACGCTTGGTCTCGGCCTTGACTTGCTCTTCGCTAAAGACCTGACGATCATCGGCCATCTTGTCCTTAACTTCGACGCGTTTGACTTCCTGGCGCGGGGTATTGTCCCAGCCCTGAACATCAATGTTGTTTTTATCAAGTTCGTATTTCGCCAGATACGGATTCTGGACTCGGCCGATCAACATGCTCTGTCCCGGATGGACATAACGATGCATGCTCTCAGCGCCTTCTTTGCCAGTCGCAATCGCATCGATCGCAAAACGGGCGCCATGGTAGCAATCGCCACCAACGAAGATATCCGGTTCGGCAGTCTCATAAGTGAGCGGATCGGCTTCGGCCCGGCCGCGGTTAACCACGACCTTGGTGCCTTTGACGAGGTCGCCCCATTCAAAGGACTGACCAATGGCGGCTAAGAAATAGTCGCACGGAACCACAATCACTTGAGCTTCGTCATATTGCGGATTGAATTTGTGATCTTTATCGAAAACGGCGACGCATTTCTTCAAGACGACCTCGGTGAGTTTGCCTTCCGCGTTCTTGTGGAACTCTTTGACGCCCCAACCATTGTTAATCTTGATGCCTTCTTCTTCGGCTTCGGCAATCTCGTCCTTGGCGGCCGGCATGATGTCGCGGCTCTCCAAGCAATAAAGATCGACCGATTCAGCGCCATAGCGGATCGCGGTGCGAGCAACGTCAATCGCGACGTTGCCAGCGCCCATGAGGGTCACCTTGCCATGGAGCTTTTGCCCTTTGCCAAGATTGACGCCACGTAAGAAATCGACACCCGAAATCACGCCTTCGGCATCTTCGCCCGGCACGCCGAGTTTGCGGCCGCCTTGAGCGCCAATAGCAACATAGAACGCCTGATAACCTTGTTTGCGAAGATCGGCAATCGTGACATCCTTGCCCACTTCAACACCCGTCTTGAATTCGACGCCCATATCCTTAATGGCTTCGATTTCAGCTTCGACAACATTCTTCTCAAGACGGAAGGAAGGAATTCCTAAAGTCAGCATGCCACCAAGTTTTTGCTCTTTTTCGAATACGGTGACTTGGTAGCCCATCTCAGCGAGGTAGTAAGCGCAAGAGAGGCCAGCCGGGCCACCACCGATGACAGCCATCTTGTGGTCATGGTATTCCGGATGCTGAATCCGCGGCTTAACGCGCGTATCCTCATCAAGGTCTAACTGAGCGACAAACTTCTTGATTTCATCAATCGAGACTGGCTTCTTTTCGCCGATCGTGCCGCGGGTGCAGGCATCTTCGCAGCGCTTGTTGCAAACCCGTCCGCAGACGGCCGGGAAGGGGTTCTTTTTCTTAATGAGTTCCAAAGCTTCGGCATAACGGCCTTCTTTGGCAAGCTCAATATAGCCTTCAATCGAGATGTGAGCCGGGCAGGCGACCTTGCAAGGCGCGGTGCCGGTTTCATTCATAATGAGCTGACGGTTGAAACGGAAGTCCGGATTCCACTTATCCGGTCCCCACTTATGATCGAAAGCGTGTAACGGCTCTTCGACTTTGATTTCAGTCTTGTTCTCGAGACGCTCGCCTAAACGAAGGGCGTTCATCGGGCAGACCTCAACGCATTCGCCGCAAGCGACGCACTTTTCAGGATCGACATGCGAAATATAGTTGGAACGAACAAGGGTGGCAGTATGGAAATATTCGCCCGTTCTTAAAGAGAAGCAAGAGCAGCCGCAGCAGTTGCACATGGCATGAGTCTTGCCGTTGCCATCAATGTTTGGCATTTCGTGCATCAAGCCATTGTCTTCGGCTTTCTTCAAAATGGCATAGGCTTCTTCTTTGCTGATTCTCCGGCCATGGCCTTGTTTAATGAAGTCACGCGCGCCTTCGTTGAACTGAATGCACATATCCTGTTCAAGGTGGCCGCATCCTTCGCCCATTAAACGACGGGAAACACGGCAAGAGCACGGAGCGACGGAGATATCATCGGCGATATCGACATAATGGGAAATGAGTTCCTCTTCTTTGTGATCAGGATTGTCTTTGATCGCCGACTCAATGGGGACGACCCGCATGACACCATGTCCAACCGGGATGTTGCCCGCTAACGGCATGATGCGCTTAATGGTATATTCGGCGAAAGATTGAGCAATAATCGGATGGGCTTCAACGAGTTTGATGTTATCGACCATCGCTTCGAAAATGCCCGGAACGAAAATTGGAATGTGATAACCGACTTGCCATTTGCCATCGACTTTCGGAAGATTGCGATCTTCGGGATCGATGGAGAAAAGACCAGCCCACGATCCATCATCCAAAGCTTTCTGTAACCGGTCCTGCGGGAGTTTGCTTAAGCGAGCCAAATCGGCAACGGTATAGCTCTTACGAACCTTCATCTTCATTGCGACGGTCACCTCATCGTCCGTGACCCAGCAAGCCAAACCGTTATATTCCGGATCGCCATACTGGACGATCGCGCCCGGCAAATCCTGAATGTGGCGGCAAAGCTTTAAAACGTTGGGACGTTTCTTTTCGCCCGGCTCCATGTGGCCGCCGACTTTGCCTTGGCGGTATTTCTCCTCGGCGAACGCTTGCCCTTCGACTCTCAACTTAGGTTCTTCTGCCATAAGTGACTCCTTTTATTTCATGGCCTTATAGGCCTTGACTTCCTTGATAACAAAATCGGCTAACGCATCCATGCCATCGCCCTTCTTGGCGCTGAGCGGGAAATAGACGCATTTCGGATTAAGCTTGCTGATATGGTCTTCTGCTTTCTTCAAATCGAAGTCGAAGACTGGTAAGGTATCCATTTTGCTGAAGACCACCGCCGAGGCCACTTTGAACATCAAAGGGTATTTCAGAGGTTTGTCATCGCCTTCGGGGATTGAGAGAATCACGAGGTTCAACGCCGCGCCGGTATCAAACTCGGCCGGGCAAACGAGGTTACCCACGTTCTCAAGAATGACCAGGTCGAGGTCATCGACGCCGAATCCTTCAATGCCTTCTTGTGTCATTTTCGCATCAAGGTGGCATTCGCCAGCGGTGTGAAGCTGAATCGTCTTCACTCCGGTTTTCGCCTCAATCGTCTCCGCGTCGACGGTGGCATCAATATCGGCCTCCATCACGCCAACACGAAGTTTTTCCTTAATACGATTAATCAGCGAAACGAGCAAAGTTGTTTTCCCCGAACCCGGGGAAGACATAAGGTTGATCAAGTAAACGCCTTTGTCCTTCAATTCCGCCCGGAGCTTATCAGCCCGCGCTTCGTTGTTAGCAAAAACAGATTGCTTAACCGTCAATACTTTAATGGGGTCCATTCAAAATTCCTGCTCCGCTATTGTAAACCAAAACCTACCCTTTAATCTAGAACAAGTAAGCAATTACCGATATCCACACTTTCTTTAAGAAAGAATTGCGATGTTTTTGGAGATTACCTTTAGCAAAAAATCGTTAGAATCTCTGGATAATCAAGGCACTGTCTTCATTTTAGAAAGACTTTCTTTACTGAAGAGAAATGCTGCGTGTCCAAATCATTTTTACCGATATCCTCAAAATGCCTTGCCTCGTCAACTTCGAACCCTAATTTAACAAAATCACTAAATTAATTCCGATATCTCCCCTTGTGAAAGCCCTTACATCATCCTATCATTAAAGAATGTCGGGCGGTTGACCGACTGACGGAGGATCCCTTATGGCAAAAAGACGTAATGACATGGACAAAGCGACTTTCATCTTAGCCGCGGAAAAACTTATCACCGAACGGGGAGCCAATGATTTTTCTTTGGCCGACCTCGCCACAGAGATGAAAATTTCCAAGGGAACCCTTTATTACCATTACCCCAGCAAGGATGATCTCATTCTCGACATCATGGAAAAACACATGAACGAGCTTTCACGGGATTATATTGAATGGCTCGACCGCCACGAGAATGACACGATCACGAAACAACGCTTCCTCGATGTCATCTTTTATAAAGGCGTCAAACTCTTTAACAAGTCTAAGATGCACATTTACCTGATTAATGAATGCATGCGTGGGAACGAGTCCTTGCGAAAGAAATACAGCGAACTCTGGAAGAGCTGGCAAGATCAGCTCGAAGAAGGATTAGACCGTTATTTCCCTGATCAAAAAGACCGCGAGGCTTACGCCTATCTCCTGATGTTATTAATCGATGGCTTAACCGTTCAAGAAGCTTTGGAGAACTCCGACGAAAAACTTAATGAACGAGTCAAAACTTTACTCGTGGAGGAGAAAACCAATGAATAAAATAAAACTCTTGCAGGAGAAGCTCGATAAGGAATGTCCTGGCTTCTTGGCCAGTGCCAAAGACGATTGCGTAGTCCTTAGCGGCGAAAGCGAAGACTATTCGAAAATCGTTGAAGCGGGAAAAATCGCTGCAGAAACCGGTTATTTTTATGGCGTCATCAATAAAATCACGTTAAAAGGCTGGACGCCGAAGCCGATGAAACGATCCCCGATCGAAGATAAAACTCTTGAAGGCGCCACTCCTGACGTTTTAGTCATTGGTGGAGGTATCATCGGCTGTTCCATCTTGCGGGAGCTATCTCGTTATCAGCTTTCTTGCCTCTTGGTCGAAAAGGAAGAAGACCTTGCTATGGGGGCATCAAGCCGTAATGATGGCTGCGTTCACGTCGGCATCGATTTGCACAAAAACTCCGCAAAACTCAAGTATCTTCTCCGCTCAAGAGCGATTTATCCTCAGCTTTGTGCTGACCTTGACGTCCCCTATCGCGAAGATGGGCAATCGGTTGCCTTTAAGAGCCTAACCTTAAAAGGGATCGCTGCACCTTATTTACGAGCAAAAGCGCGGGCGAACCACGTTCCTGGCGGGGTCAAGATATTAAGCCGGGAACAAATGCTCAAAATCGAACCCCACCTCGCTGAAGGCATCAAATGGTGCGCCTATTTGCCCGGCGGTGCTTGCGTTTCGCCTTATGAATTAACGATCGCTTTGGGCGAATCCGCAGTTCTAAATGGAGCTAAGGTTTCCTTTAACACCATCGTCGAAAGCATGGAGGTTAAAGACCACAAAATCGTCTCGGTCAAGACCAACCGCGGCACACTCTATCCGAAAGTCGTGATTAATGCCGCCGGAGTCTATTCCGACGTCGTTGCGGATATGGCAGAAGATCAATTCTTCACCATTCACCCCCGCAAAGGCACCGACAGCATCATGGATAAAGCCATGACTTCGGCCTTATCAAAAACCGCCATCACTGTTTATCCCAAATTAGGCGAGGAAAAGCGAACCCATTCCAAAGGCGGAGGTTTAATCCCCACCATCGACAAAAACATTTTGGTTGGCCCTGACGCTATAGAGATCCCCGACCGAGAAGACTACACGACTTCGAAAGCCAGCATCGATGTTATTTATGGCAAACACGTGAATACGATCGCCGCTCTTTCGGAACGCGACATCATTACCTATTTCTCAGGAACCCGAGCCGCGACCTACGAAGAGGATTTCGTTGTCCAAAAGGGAAAATGGACGAAGAACATCATCCACGCCGCCGGAATTCAATCCCCGGGCGTTACCGCGGCTCCAGCTATCGGACAAGACATCGCTTTGTGGGCATCCCAAATGCTCAAAGCGCCGAAAAAAGAACACTTCATCGAGAAACGGAAAGGTGTTGTCAAAACCCGTTTCTTAGATGATAAAGAACGCAACGCTTTAATCAAAAAGAACCCCGCGTATGGACATATTGTCTGCCGCTGCGAGGAAATCTCAGAAGGCGAAATCATCGATGCGATCCATTCGATCATCCCGCCCACTACCGTCGATGGCATTAAGCGACGGGTCCGAGCTGGAATGGGACGTTGCCAAGGCGGCTTCTGCCAGCCAAGCGTTGTCGCTTTGCTCGCCAAAGAAGGCCAACAAGACATCCTCAAGATAAAGAAGAAAGGCGAAGGCAATCTTTTCTTCGCCGAAACGAAGGAGTGCAAATAACATGATGGACTATGATGTCGTCGTCATCGGCGGGGGTCCGGCAGGCCTCGCTGCCGCCAAGACGGCCTCCGATTACTCTGCAAAAACCCTCTTAATTGAACGTGAGGGTGCTTTAGGTGGCATTTTAAAACAATGCATCCATGATGGTTTTGGCGTGACCCGGTTTAACGAAAAACTCTCGGGTCCTGAATACGCTTATCGGGAAATTGAGAAACTGAAGACCAGCAAAGTCGAAGTCCTCCTTCTCAGTTTCGTGACTCGTTTAAAGAAGATCGATGCGGGTTATCAAATCACTTTGGTTAATCCGCAAGGGG
>Ga0183101_1000091_pt13 | contig 11282 bp, 13 predicted proteins | sample Biomet3_FD_127790 | JGI IMG/M metagenome (GOLD analysis project Ga0183101, IMG submission 127790) | Microbial communities from bioreactor (seeded with sewage sludge) at LBNL, California, USA - Biofuel metagenome 3 | ecosystem: Engineered > Bioreactor > Anaerobic > Unclassified ... | reverse complement strand
TAGGAGGCGCACGCACGGGCAGACCGTCTTTGTTCAAGGCCGAAACGGGGAATATTCCCGCGCGGGGCCACATTTCGCTGAGGCTGGTCAGCAGGGGCAACATGCGGCTTTTGTCCGAGAACAGGTCCACCTTGTTGACCACCACGATCATGGGGCGCTCGTCGCTGGCCAGCGCCTTGGCCACGGGCGCGAGATCACGCTCGAGAAATTCCGGGTGGCGGATGTAAAGGTGCGCGTCAAGCACGGGCATGATGACTTCGGCCTGGCCCAGGCTTTGCCACACGGCCTGCAGCATGGTTTTGCTCAGGCGGCCCCGAATCTGGGTAAGCCCCGGCGTATCCATAAAGATGACCTGGGCTTCGTCATCGGTGAGAATGCCCACAATCTGGTTGCGCGTGGTCTGCGGTTTGGGCGTGACAATGGTCACCTTCTGCCCCAGCAGCGCGTTCAGCAGCGTGGATTTGCCCGCGTTGGGCGGCCCCATCAGCGCCACCCAGCCGCAACGATAGTTCTTGTCCGTCATTCGTTCTCCCGGCTGGAACTTCCCAGCCAACACCGCCGCAAAACACGGCGGAAATTTTCCGGCACAGTGCCAAGGCGCGGGCGCGCAGACAGGCCAAAGGCCGCCCCGCCGGTTCGCCCTGTTAAGGAAACCGCGCTTCCGCGTTCGGGCGGGCTATGGATTTGCGCACCTGCCCGGCGCTCTCGGAGTGCCACCACTCTAGAAACATGCTATAACTTGTTTTCTGTCCCACATCCGCGCTTCGGGGTCAAGAAGACGCTTTCCCCGGCCACGGCCGGGGCGCGCCATGATGCCCCCAACACTCGCCACAAAACGCGCGCGGCTGCACGCCCGGCACTTGACGGCGACCGCGCCAATGCTTACTCTCGCGCCCATGTTCAGTCTATTTACCTATATTGCTCTGATTGTCGGCGTCAACTTCGCCTTCACGGTCACGCCACTCATCCCGCTGCCCAATGGCGAGATGTGGGCGCCCCTTTCGCTTGTGGTCGGTTTTATCTTTGTGGTGCGCGACTATGCGCAACGCCGCGTGGGTCACCATGTGCTGTGGGGCATGCTGGTGGGCTGCGTGGTCAGCTGGTTTATGGCCAGCCCGCAGCTGGCCATGGCCAGCGCCGCGGCATTTGCCGTGGGCGAGCTGGGCGATTGGGCCGTGTACACGTTTACCCGCCGCCCGTTCTCGCAGCGCATTCTTATTTCAAGCCTCATCGGCGCGCCATTGGACAGCATCGTTTTTCTTGGCATGATCGGCCTTGCCACGCCCTGGTCGGTCATTACCATGAGCCTGAGCAAGCTGGCCGGTTCGCTGCTGGTGTTCTGGCTTGTGCGACGCCGCGAACGGCGCTCCTGCGGCCTTGAAGAACAACAGGCATAGCACGCGCCTTTCCTTTGCAGCACAACGCCCGCGATTTTTTACATCGCGGGCGTTTTATTTTTGGCGTGCATCCGTTAGGCTGTGTGCATCAAAAACAAAAAAAACACCCAACGAGGGCCAGCATGGATGCGCAACAACAGCCCCAGCAGAAAGACCTGGACCAGCTTCTGCAACGCCTGGACAATGCCGGTCTGGGCGAATACGTCAGGCTTTCGCAAAAAACGGGCAAAATACTGTGGCTCAACTTTCTTTCGGGCGTGGCCAGGGGGCTGGGTTTCAGCGTGGGGGCCTCGCTGGTGTTGGCCATCGTCTACAAGATCCTGAGCCGCATCATCAGCATGAATATCCCCTACCTCACCGACCTGCTGCAGCAAGTCATGGCCATGGCCAAGGGAACCTAGGAGCATTGGGGGCCGCAAGGCCCGCGTGCTGCAGGCAGGCGCATGCCCCGTGCGTGCGCGGAGTTTACAACATCCACGCCGCGAATGCGCAAGCCGTTGCAGCGGCAGCCCCCCGGCGCGACATGCCCCGCAGCTACGCGCCAACGGCGGCGCGCGCCGCTTCCTCGGGATACAGGGCCACAATGCCAGCCAGAAAATCCGCGTAGCGCCCTTCCACGATGGCCTGCCGCGCGCCGCGCGCCAGATCGAGAAAATAGGTGAGGTTGTGCAGGGAATTGAGGCGAAACGACAGCAGTTCCTTGCTCACATACAGGTGCCGCAGATAGGCCCGCGAAAAATTGCGGCAGGCATAACAGCGGCAGGCCGGATCAAGGGGGCCGTCGTCCTCGGCGAATTCGCGCCGCTTGATGTTGATTTTGCCCTGTGAAGTATACAGGGTGCCGTTGCGCGCGTTGCGGGTCGGCAGCACGCAATCGAACATGTCCACCCCGGCGTGAATGCCGGTGGCGATGTCCAGCGGCGTGCCCACGCCCATAAGATAGCGGGGCTTTTCGCCGGGCAGCATCGGGGCCGTGTGATAGAGCAGATCATACATCTGGTCTTTGGGTTCGCCCACAGAAAGCCCGCCAATGGCGAAGCCGTCAAAATCCATGCCGCACAGTTCGCCCACGGAGCGCTCGCGCAAATCCTTGAAAAATCCGCCCTGCGTGATGCCAAAGAGCAGGTTGTGCGCCGAGCCGGGCGGGTAGGCATTGATGGCGCGCTGCGCCCAGCGCGTGGTGAGCGCCAGGGATTTTTCCGTATAGGCGTAATCCGCGCCAAAGGGCACGCACTCGTCGAGCACCATCATGATGTCCGAATCAAGGTTGCGCTGTATTTCAAGCACCTTTTCCGGCGTGAAAAGGTGGCGGGAACCGTCGATATGCGAGCGGAACTCCACGCCCTCTTCTTGAATCTTGCGCAGAGAGCTGAGGCTGAAGACCTGAAAGCCGCCGCTGTCCGTAAGGATGGAGCCTGGCCAGGAGGCGAATTTGTGCAGCCCGCCGCGCCGCGCCACAAGGTCGTCGCCGGGGCGCAGGTAAAGGTGATAGGTGTTGCCCAGAATGATGGGCGCGCCTATGGCGGCCAGATCGTCGGGCGCAATGGCCTTGACGGAACCCACGGTTCCCACCGGCATGAAAATGGGGGTGGGAATAACGCCGTGGGCCGTGCGCAGCAAACCCGCGCGCGCCGCGCCGTCGGTGTGCTCAATGGTAAATACGGATTGGGACATGCCGCGCAGACTATCCGCAAGCGCGGCCCCGCGCAAGGGGGAGCGGCCCTCCCCCGACGGTCATGAACGAAAAATCGGCCCGCCCTCGCCAGAACGCGCGACAGGCGGCCCCCGAATCCGCCCTTTTTGCAGCGGCAACAGGGCCATCAGAGGTAGCCGCCATGAAGTCGTGCGACACGCCGCGCCATGGAGGCGCTCGCAGACGAAAAACGGCAACGCAAAATGCGGCGCGGCCATTGCCGCACACCGAAAAAAACGGCACGCTGAAAGGGGAATCCGCCCCTGTGAAATCTTGTGCCTTTTGGGCAATATTGATAAAGTATCACCCTTTGTTCGGGGCATGTGCGCACGGGCCAAAAACCTTGCGCCGGAGGGTTCGCAGGGGACGGGCGGCCTTCCGCTGCCGCCGTGGGCGGCGCGCGGCTTGACCGCGCGGAACGTTCTTCAGCAAATTTCCAATGAGGGGAATTCCCTGTGAGCGATTGCACTTTTTCTCCATCGCTGTGCCACATCGACCTTGGGGCCATCCGCCGGAACTTCGGCCGCATGGGCAAGGCCGGCGGGCTGATGCCCGTTATCAAGTCCGATGCCTATGGTCACGGGCTCGTGCATGTTGCGCGGGCGCTGTCCGAGGTTGGGGCGCGCCGCTTTGCCGTGGGCACCGTGTCCGAGGGCATGGCCCTGCGCGACGCCGGGCTGCGGCAGACCATCGTGCCGCTGCTGGGCGCGCTTTCGGATGTGGACTGGCAGGGAGCCGTCATGCAGGGTTTGACCCCGGTGGTGGGCAATTTTGACCAGCTGGAACGCGCCGCCGCCCACTGCCATGCGGGGCGCACGCTGCGCATCGCCATCAAGTGTGAAACGGGCATGGGCCGCCTGGGATTTTCCGAAGAAGAGCTGCCGCAGGTTATCGACAAGATACGCAGCGTGCAGGGGCTGGAACCCGTGCTGGCCATTTCGCACCTTTCCTGCGCGGATGTGCCGGAGCAAGAGGCCTATACAGCGGAGCAGGCGCATCGTTTTGCCGCCATGACAGATGCCCTGCGGCAGGCATTTCCCGAAATGGAGCGTTCGCTGGCCAACACCGCGGGCACCATCGCGCTGCCCGAGGCGCACTACGAAGTGTGCCGCCCCGGCATTTCACTCTACGGCGGCAACCCTTTCACGGGAACCGCCTGGGAACAAAAAGGCGCGAAGCTGGGCCTGGAATGGGCCATGAGCGTCAGCGCGCCGGTCATTGAAGTGCGCCACCTCAAGGCCGGGCAAAGCGTTTCCTATGGCCGCCTGTTCACGGCGGAAAAGCCCTCGGTGGTGGCCGTGGTGGCCATTGGCTACGCCACGGCTTTCAACCGCTCGCTCTCCAACCGCACGGCCATGCTCATCAACGGCCGCCGCGCCGCCCAGGTGGGCAGGGTCTGCATGGGCATGATCATGGCGGACGTTACCGATCTGCCGCCGGTGCGCGTGGGCGACACGGCATGGCTTATGGGCGGCCCGGCCGAACAGGGGCAAAAGCCCATAACGCCGCAGGACGTCGCCGACGCTTTGGGCACCATTTCGTATGAGGTGCTCTGTCTGTTCGGCGGCATGAACCCGCGCGTCTACGGCTAAGACGCCGGGCGCTGCGCAAAGACATGCCGGGGCGATGCCATATTCGGCTTGACACCCGCATATGCCGGAAGTATAAGACTCGTTCCTTGCTCGCGCCCTGGGTGGTGCGGGCTGTCAATCCATAAGGAGAAAACCAATGCGGAAATTTGAAACCCTGCTGCTCCTTTCCCCGGAGCTTTCCGCCGAAAACCGCGAAGGCGTCATCAGCGCCCTGACGGCGGTTATCGAGCGTGAAAAGGGCGTGATGGAAGAAGTTGACAACTGGGGCATGCGCGATCTCGCCTACCCGGTGCGCAAACTGATGCGTGGCTTCTATGTGCGTCTGGTCTACCAGGCCCCGGCCGAACTCGTGGCCGAACTGGAACGCATCGTGCGCATCACCGACGGCATCTTCAAGTTTGTGACCGTCAAGCTGGCCGACGAAGAGGCCGGGGAGGTTGCCTAGATGGCTTTTAAGAAAAAATTCGCCCCGCGCCGCAAGTTCTGCCGCTTCTGCGCCGACAAGGACCTGCCCCTGAACTACAAGCGCCCCGACATCCTGCGCGACTTCGTCACGGAGCGCGGCAAGATCATCGCCCGCCGCATCACCGGCACCTGCGCACACCATCAGCGTCTTCTGACCCGCGAAATCAAGCGCGCCCGCCAGATGGCCCTGCTCATCTACACCGCGACGCACGATTCCGTCGTCAAGAAAAAGAGCACCATTTAAGGAGGCGCACATGAAACTGATACTCCGCGCCGACGTGGAAAATCTTGGCATCCTCGGCGATGTGGTCGAGGTAAAGCCTGGTTACGGCCGCAATTTCCTGCTGCCGCAGGGTCTGGCCATGGTGGCTTCGCAAGCCAACCTCAAGGCCTTTGAACTGGAACGCAAAAAACTTCAGGCCCGCATGGACGCCCTGCGCGCCGATGCCCATGGCATGCAGGCCCGCCTGGAAGCTCTTGAAGTTGTCATTCCCATGCATGTGGGCGACAATGAAAAGCTTTACGGCTCCGTCACTTCCACCATCATCGGCGACGCTCTGGCCGCCCTTGGCGTGGATGTGGACCGCCGCCGCATTCTTATGGATGCCCCCATCCGCACCCTTGGCGAACACCCCATCCGCGTGCGTCTGCACGCCAGCGTGATCGCTGTGGTGCCCGTGAAGGTGGTTTCCGACCATCAGCCCGTTGCTGAAGAAGAGCCCGCACCCGAGGCCCCCGCTGAAGAAGCCGAGGCCGCCCAGTAGGGGTAAGCGTGGCATCCCGAAGCGACAACACTTCCGCCCCCCGCCCCGCGGCCGGGGGCGGGCCTTTTGATAGAGGGCAAAACCAAAACGGCGAGGGCCGCGCTCATGCCGCGCGCGCTCACAGCGCCGAAAAAGCCGAAGCCGACATGTTGCGGCGCGTGCCGCCGCACAGCGTTGAAGCCGAACAGGCCGTCATTGGCGGCGTGCTCATGCGCCCGCAGCTCATGCACGCCATTGTGGATCAGCTGACGGACGAAGACTTTTACCTCCCGGCCCACGCCACAATTTTCAAAGCTTTTCTTGAGCTTTATCGCAAATCCGCACCCATCGACCTTATTTCCACCGCCGAGCAGCTCAAAAGCCAAAGCGCGCTTGAAGAAGCGGGCGGCGCCGTCTATCTGGGCGAGCTTGCCCAGGCCGTGGTTTCCGGCGCCAATGCGGAATACTATGCCACCATTGTGCGCGACAAATCGTTGCAGCGCAGCCTCATCAACGCCTGCTCCGGCATCATAACCAACTGTTATGACGCCTCGCGCGAGGTAGGGGAACTGCTTGACGAATCGGAACAGGCCGTTTTTTCCATTTCGCAGCGCACGTCCGGCAAAGATTTTACGCCCACCAAGGAACTGCTGGAAAAGGTTTTCGACAACCTTTCCAAGCTGGCCGACGCCAAAGACGTTATAACCGGCGTCACTACCGGTTATACCCGCTTGGACAAACTGACCGCCGGGCTGCAGGCCTCGGATCTCGTCATTGTGGCGGCGCGCCCCAGTATGGGCAAAACGGCTTTTGCCATGTGCATGGCGCTGAACGCCGCCGTGCGCCAAAACATTCCCGTGGCCGTGTTCTCGCTTGAAATGAGCAAGGAACAGCTCATGCAGCGCATGCTGGCCGTGTGGGGCAAAGTTGACCTTTCCAAGCTGCGCCGTCCCTCGCTGCTGACCGACGAAGACTGGCAGCGGCTCTATGACGCGGCGGATGTGGTGGCCCGCGCGCCCATTTTCATCGACGACACCCCCGCCCTGACCACGCTGGAGCTTCGCGCCCGCACCCGCCGCCTCAAGGCGGACAAAGGCCTGGGGCTGGTGGTGGTGGACTATCTGCAGCTCATGCGCACCAGCCGCCGCACCGATTCGCGCGAGCTGGAAATTTCCGATATTTCGCGCTCCCTCAAAGGCCTGGCCAAAGAAATGAACGTGCCCGTGGTGGCGCTTTCACAGCTGAACCGCAAGGTCGAAGAACGCGGCGACAAGCGCCCCATGCTCTCTGACCTGCGCGAATCAGGCGCTATTGAGCAGGATGCGGACGTTATCATGTTCGTCTACCGCGACGACGTCTACAAGTTCCAGAAACCAGCCGAGCGCCCGCCCCAGGGCATTGCCGAAATCATCATCGGCAAGCAGCGCAACGGGCCAGTTGGCGTTGCCGAGCTGATGTATATGTCGCCCTTTACCTCGTTTGAGGACATCGCCCCCGACTGGATGCCCCCGCCTTCAGAAGGCGGCGCCTAAGTCCGCGCCCCCAATTTCTCTTTGCGGCGGCCTGCCTGCCGCGCCACCGTTGTTTTTACGTTCAAGCCGCATACGCTGCCCGCCACGTTGCGCGTTTGTCCTTTTTCTGCGCCCACAGCCGCCTTTGCCCCTTCCCCTTTCAGCGCCCAGCCTTGCACTGCATTCGCGCGCACACATGCTGCCGCCATCTGCAGTAGCACGGCTTCGCTCTATTGATTGAACGCACAATCTAGTCTTGAACATATTTCCCTGCCTGCAAGTCCTCATTTTGACGCTCTAACGGGCATACTGGCGCGTTTTTTTCACTTGTAGCACCAATTTTGCGCATTTTTGCACAAGTAGCTGAAAAACCACACTGAATTTCCTCTTTTGCCAGGGCCACCGCCGCCCCAGTAAAATTTTTAATGCGTAAAAAGCCATCACTACTAACTTTTTTTTCTGTATTCGTTGACAAGCTAGAAAAAGCGTGTTTCCATGATTTCCATGGGCCGCGTACCGGTAATACGTTTTACTGGGCGGAAGCGCGGGAAGATTGTTTCTTTTGAGAGGGTGTTTCATGTCTAAGTCCATCTATGTCGGGAACCTTCCTTGGTCCGCTACTGAAGAACAGGTTCAGGATCTTTTTGCCGAATACGGCAGCGTTCTGTCTGTCAAACTCATTAGCGACAGGGATACCGGCCGTGCCCGCGGCTTTGGCTTTGTGGAAATGGAAGACGGCGAAGCCGACTCCGCCATCGAAGCCCTGGATAACTTCAGCTTTGGTGGTCGCACGCTGCGCGTGAACGAAGCCAAACCCAGAGCCCCGCGCCAGCCCCGCTACTAGGGCGCTGCACCGGACAAAGACACGCCCCTGTCTGGGGCGTTTTTATTTGTCGCGCGCACAGACAGGCTTTCCGCTTGGCGTTGCAGCCTGTCGCACCATTCACATCAATGGGTGAATGGTTGTTCGGCATGTGAATGCCGAAATGCAACCGCACCCCCAGTTAGGGCGCAGCGTTTCCGCCGCGCCCTTTCTGCGCCTCCTCCGCTCTTCACTAATCCCGCCGCCATGCGCGGCCACGCCGCGCAGCGCACTTTTCAGCCGTGTTGCCCGCCCCTTCGCCTTGCCGACATCCGCAAATTTTGCCATGATGTGCGCTAACGGCCATGGTTGCCTGAAACAAGGCGGGAACCTGGTTCGACATCTGGAGTATCAGCCGTTCTTCGGCTTTCATTTCCCTTGTCCGGCGCATCAACCATTTGAGGAGGCCAGCATGCTTACCCCCAACCAGTGTGTGCTTTACAGCGGCGGCGCGGCAGGAACCGAACAGTTCTTCGGCGCGTTGGCCGAAAGCTGGGGTATGGAAGAAGTGAACTACAGCTTTGAAGGGCACCAGATCGAACGCACGCGCGGCGTGCGGGTGCTCACCTCCGAAGAGCTGGCGCTCAAGGATGTAAGCCTGACCTACGTTTCGCGGCTCATGAGCCGCGAATACACGCGCGCCCCTCTGTTCCGCAAGGTGCTTCAGTCCATCTGCTGGCAGGTCAGCAGCGGCGAGCAGATCATTGTTGTCGGCGCCGTGCAGCCCGATGGCACGGTCAAAGGCGGCACCGGCTGGGGCGCGGAATTCGCCAAAATTTGCAACAAGCCCCTGTACGTTTTCGACCAGCCCAAAAACGCCTGGTTTTTCTGGAACAAAGACGCCTGGGAGCAGACGGAAGACCCCTGCATCACCTGCGCGCACTTTGCCGCCACCGGCACGCGCTTTCTGGAAGACAACGGCCGCGTGGCCATTCAGAACTTGTTTGCCCGTTCGTTTTCACGCTAAACCCGCCCAATTGTCGCCTGCGGCCCCTGCCCCGTTCGCCGGATCAGGGGCCGCCCTGGCGAGCGGGCTTGCCGCCTTATGACCGGCAGGGCCGCTGCCCGCCGCACTGGAGAAAATATGAGCCGCCAGTTCACCGCCGAGGAACAAGCCGTTCTGCGCATTGTGCAGGACAACCTGCCCGATTCGCTCACCCCGTATGCCGACATCGCCGCTCAGGCGGGCATGACGGAAACCCAGGTTATCGCCCTGCTTCAGGAACTCAAACAATCCGGGGCCATCCGCCGTTTTGGAGCCAGCATCAAGCACCAAAAAACTGGCTGGACCCACAATGCCATGGTGGCCTGGAAGATCGACGCGCGGCTGGTTGAGGAATGCGGCGCGCAGGCCTCCCTGCACGACCATATCTCGCACGTCTATTACCGCCCCAGCTCGGCGGAGGACTGGCCTTACGAATTGTATACCATGATCCACGGCCGCAGCGAGGCCGAGTGCCTTGGCGTTGTCAACGACATCATGCGCGATACCCCGTTGCGCGAGCACGCCGTGCTGCGCAGCCTCAAAGAGCTGAAAAAAATTTCCATGACCTACTTTGCCTGATAAGGAGCCTTTGATGGACAACACTTCCCGGCAGCTATTCGAAAAAGCCTGTTCGCTTATTCCCGGCGGCGTCAACAGCCCCGTGCGCGCCTGCCACAATGTGGACAGCCAACCGCTGTTCATAGCAGAAGGGCACGGCTGCCATCTGACGGACGTGGACGACCGCCAATATGTTGACTTTGTGCTTTCCTGGGGCCCCATGATCCTCGGGCACGACGAACCTTCGGTAACGCGGGCGGTGTGCGAGGCCGCGGCGCGCGGCACCAGCTATGGCGCGCCGTGCCCGGCGGAAGTGACGCTGGCGGGCGAGGTGGTGGCCGCCATGCCCAGCCTTGAAATGGTGCGCATGGTCAATTCCGGCACGGAAGCCACCATGAGCGCCCTGCGCCTGGCCCGTGCCGCCACGGGCAGGGACAAAATTCTCAAATTCGTGGGCTGCTACCACGGCCACGCCGACCCATTCCTGGCCGCCGCCGGTTCCGGCCTGGCCACGTTTTCCATTCCCGGCACGCCGGGCGTTCCCGCTGCCGTGGTGGCCGACACGCTGCTGGCCCCGTACAACGACCTTGCGGCCGTTGAGGCCATTTTTGCGCAGCACGGCCCCTCCATAGCCGCCATCATTGTGGAACCCGTGGCCGCCAACATGGGGCTGGTGCTGCCCAAGCCGGGCTTTCTTGAAGGCCTGCGGGCCATCACGGACCAACACGGCAGCCTGCTTATCTTTGATGAAGTCATCACCGGTTTTCGCGCGGCTTTCGGCGGCGCGCAGGCGCGCTTTCACATTGACCCCGACCTCACCACCTTTGGCAAGATCATCGGCGGCGGCCTGCCCGTGGGCGCCTTTGGCGGCAAGAGCAAGTATATGGAAATGGTTTCGCCCAAGGGCGGGGTCTATCAGGCGGGCACGCTTTCGGGCAACCCGCTGGCCATGGCCGCCGGCATGGCTACGCTGCGCATTCTCAAAACCGCTGATTATGCGGCGCTTGAGGCGCGCACCAGCGCCTTTGCCCATGAACTGCGCGACATCTTGGCCGCCAAGGGCGTGCCGATTCAAATGCCCACCATCGCTTCCATGTTCTGCCCCTATTTCAGCGAAAAGGAAGTGACCGATTTTGCCGCTGCCAAACAGTGCGATCAGGACCTGTTCACCCGGTTCTACAAGCAGATGCGCGCCCAGGGCATTTACCTCGCGCCGTCGGGCTTTGAAACGGGCATGGTTTCTTTTGCGCATACGGCCGACGACTTTGGCAAGGCTTTGGACGCCGCCCGAAAGGTGATGTTTTAGCCCCCGCGCCCAGGCCGCCCCTTTCCCGCAGGGAGCCAGGCCGGGCATCTGGCCCGGTGCCCCCGCACCCATTTGCAACCGTTTGTCCGTCCACGCAGCGTAATTTTTTGGTGCGCGGACGGACAGGCGCGGGCGGTTTCTGCTGCCGCCGGCGATGGTTTGAACAGCTC
>Ga0183101_1000261_pt4 | contig 11284 bp, 12 predicted proteins | sample Biomet3_FD_127790 | JGI IMG/M metagenome (GOLD analysis project Ga0183101, IMG submission 127790) | Microbial communities from bioreactor (seeded with sewage sludge) at LBNL, California, USA - Biofuel metagenome 3 | ecosystem: Engineered > Bioreactor > Anaerobic > Unclassified ... | reverse complement strand
GCTCCGCGCCCCCTATGAGGAAGAGCGGCCCTGCGGCCGCCCCGCGGGGGCGGGGAGCGCGTGCACCTCCCCCCCGCCCGCCTTACAGACCCCGCGCGCACGCACAAGGCCGTTGCGGCCACAGTGACCGCCCCGCCGGTTGTGGGCGAAGCCCGCTTTGCCCTTGCGGACTTTGAAAAACGTATTTCCGCCGCGCTGCGGGGGGCCGCGCTTGCTCCACAGGAAGTGCCACCCCTGCGCCTGCACACGGATGACGATCTGCTGCCCCCATCTGCCCCCCTGCATGAGGAAATGTTCTAACGCCCCGGGCCTTCCCAGGCCCAGCAGTGTTTTGCCGCCACGGCTGCCAAGCCCTGCCCAAGCCGCCCCGCCCCCGCGGGGCGGCTTTTTTTGCCGATGCGCCCCGGCGGCAGAGAAAGATTGCACTCCATAACATTACAACATTACTTACCATTATCACAAGCCGTCCAAGGTATATTTTTTGCAATAATTGTGACTGGGAATTCTTTTCCCCGGCTGAAACGCGACACAGGGAGGTGCGCTTACGGTATTCGGCTCCGCCCACAGTGGATTGCAGGCGGCGTCGGCAATGTCCGCAAGGATAGGGAGATGTTATGAGCGTCAGTGCGTTATCATCATCTTCTTCCTCATATTGGGAGAAGATGCTTGCACAGATGAAAAGCTCCAGCGAAACACAATCGCAGGAAAGTCTGGCAGGCAAACTCTTCGGGGATCTGGATTCGGACGGGGACGGCACGCTGAGCCTCTCTGAAACCGGACTGAGCGACGACCTGTTCAACAGCATGGATGCGGACGGAGACGGCTCCGTTTCTCAAACGGAGCTGCAACAGGCCATCGAAACGCAGCGCAAGGCCATGTTCACCAACATGCAGCTGGGCCAAGGCCAGGGCTCGGCCCAAACATCCTCAACGGAGCAGCCCAGCGCCCAGGATCTGCTGGCCTCCATCATGAGCGGGCAGACGCCTCCTCCGCCTCCCCAGGGGGCAGCCAACGGGCAGGGCGACACTTCGGACCTGGCCTCAAAGCTCTTTTCATCGCTGGATAGCGACGGCAGCGGCAGCCTGAGCCAGGGTGAAACCGGCCTCAGCCAGTCGGTCTTTGACGCCATGGACACGAATCAGGACGGATCAGTCTCCGCCGACGAGCTGGCCGCCGCCCTGCAAAAGCAGCGTGAAGCCATGGGCATGGGCGAGCAGACGGCGCAGACGCAGTCCACCTCTTCCACTTCCGCCTCTGACGAACCTGATGCCAAAGATCTGCTGGCTTCCATCATGAGCGGGCAGATGCCCCCGCCACCCTCGCAAGGCACGTCGTCAGCGGCGTCGCAGAACGGGGCCTCCAGCATGGCCTCCAACATCTTCTCCTCACTGGATAGCGACAAGAGCGACGGGCTGAGCATTGACGAAACCGGCCTCAGCCAGTCGGCCTTTGACGCCATGGACACCAACCAGGACGGCACCGTCTCCGCCGACGAACTGGCCTCCGCCCTGCAAAAGCAGCGTGACAACATGATGGGCAACCAGAGCGGCGACAGGGGCGACATGGCACGCAGCTTCCTTTCCGCGCTTGCCAACAGCGCCTATCAGGCCTCGAGCCTGTCTTCCTCGGCCAGCCAGAGCGTGGAGGCCGTGGCCTAACGATTCACGGCATTGCATATTCCGGAGGGGCGGCACAACGCCGCCGTCCCTCCCGTTGTGGCCCGGCTGATACCTGATCAGCCGGGCTGTTTTTTGCGGCACAAGCGCAACGGCGGCCCCCTTACCTGTGCCAACACAACGGCCTGAGGACAATGCCGCCGCGTTCATGTGCATTTCTTTACGCCACCGCCTGGCCGCATGCACCCGCTAGCGGCTGTAACAGCACAGCATAGACGCAGCAGTGAGGAAAAATAACGACGTTGGCCGCATGAGAAAAATATATTTTTCACAAAAGAACAGCAAAAAAACTTTTCATACCATATAAAACGCCCAAGAACACAATAAATTCGTTAATCTTAAGGCCTGAGCATTACGCAAAACTGCGTCCCTACTGCTTGTGAAATTCGTAAGATGCTATTGACATCCGTAACATTAAGAAATAAGTAAACAAGACCCAAACCAAAGACTGTTGCACTAAAGCAAACAGACCAGAGGATTATATGAACACATTTGAAAAAGCCCAGGAAACGTTGATGCATGAGCTGCGGCTTATGCACACCCCCGTTGCGATCAAATATTTCTTTGACCAAAAAGAACTTGATGCCTTCAAGAAAACCCAGCCCCACTACTCTCCCGTGAAGCCGCTTACCTTCTGCCAAAGCGAAGTGGGCGCGCGCATGGAAGGCATCACCGTGCTGGTTGAACGCGAAAAAACGGGCTGTTCCAACGCTGCCTTTGTGTTCGGCTGGAAGGAACTGGACGAATCCGAAGTCAAGAGCCACCTCAAGTATTGCGCCGATGCGGACCATGCCCGCCAGGTGCTGGAAGCCAAGCCCCATGTTCAGGGCGAGCTGCTGGCCATTGCCGTCAGCCCGCTGGCCAGCGCTTTTACGCAGCCCGATGTGGTGCATTTTGTCTGCGACAACATGCAGGCCTATCACATCATCGGCGACTGGATGGCCAGCCAGAAAATCGCCAATTTCAAGCCGTCCATGAGCGTTAACTCCGCCGTGTGCTCCGGCAACGTCTACACCCTGAACACCAAGGAAGCCAACCTCTACCTGGCTTGCAGCGGCAGCTACAACTCGGGCAAGACGGAACGCGGCGAAATCAACGTTTCCATTCCCGGCGAGCATCTTGAAGCGCTGGTGAAACGCCTTGAAGACCGCGTGGCCCAAAAGGGCGGCGCTTCCATCACCCGCCTTGGCGAACCCTTCCCCGGCGCGGCTGTTTGCAAGAACTGCCCGCTCATCATCTTCAAGAAGGAACAGGAAGCCTAAACCGGGTTTCCACACGAATAGCAAAGCCGGGCCGCCCTTCACGAGCGGCCCGGCTTTTTGTATTTCCGCTGCGCGCAGTGCGGATGCCTTGCCTGCGGGCTGCCTTGCGTTGCGGCATACCCCGCAGACAGCCCCGCGCTAAGTCCTATGGCTTTTCGTCGCGCGGCTCAGGCACCGCCAGGGTTTCGGCATCAAAAGGCAGATAGGCGGCGGGCATATCGTCCTTGAGGTTCACGCCCGTTACCCCCCGCGCAAAGGCCCCCTGCACCAGATAGCACAGCTTGCGCACGCCTTCTTCAATGCTGAGGCCCGCCGGGCGCACATTTGAAATGCAGTTGCGCGCCTCGTCCGTGCAGCCGGGAAACGGCGCATAGGTAAGGTAAACGCCCAGAGAATTGGGAGAACTGAGGCCCGGCCGCTCGCCAATAAGAATCACCACCAGCCGCGCGCCCATGAGCGAGGCCACCTCATCGGCCACGGCAACCCTGCCGTATTCCACGAGGGCCACGGGCGTTGTGCTAAAGCCCGCCTCTCTCGCGCGGGCCAGAAAGGACAAGGCGAAAGGGGCCGCGTTTTCGTGGATGGCGCGCGCCGAAAGGCCATCGCTGATCACAAGGCAAATATCGGCGCCCTGCTGCCGCGTTTGTGCGAACTCGCGTTCCAGCAACGCACGGGAAGCCTCCGAAAGCCGCCGGCCCTTGTCCGGCCTGGCCAAAAATTCCTCTTTTCCCCTTGCCGCGCTGGTCAAATCCAGGCAGTGCAGGCCGCCGTTTTCCAGCGCCGCGCGCACGCTCTGCCGGTCAAAAGGCGTCAGCACGGCATCGCGCGCCCGCGCGTGGGCCAGGCGAAAGCGCAGCCATTCCTTGTGCGGCAGGCTCACGCCGCAACGGCCCAGCGCTATGCGCGCATCGGTATACCGCCGCAAATCTTCCCAGGGGTCGTCCGTGCCCGGCACGGATGCCGGGGAGTGGCTCTGTGCGCCCGCAGTCATGGCAACCATCCTTTACGCGCCCTGGCGCACGCGCTGTTCAAGGCCCAGCAGCGCCCCGGATGGGGGCAGCAACGCGCCTTCGCCGTTGTGAATGCCCATGCCTTCAAGCCAGGCCTCAAATTCCGGCGCGGGCTGCTTGCCGAGCAGCTTGCGCAGATAGGCGGCATCGTGAAACGAGGTGGACTGATAATTGAGCATGATGTCGTCCGCGCCGGGAATGCCCATAATGAAGTTGCAGCCCGCCGCCCCAAGCAGGGTCAGCAAGGCGTCCATGTCGTCCTGGTCGGCATCGGCGTGGTTGGTGTAGCAGATGTCCACGCCCATGGGCAGGCCCAGCAGCTTGCCGCAGCAATGGTCCTCAAGCCCGGCGCGAATGATCTGCTTGCCGTTGAAAAGATATTCCGGGCCGATAAACCCCACCACCGTGTTCACCAGCAACGGACGAAAACGGCGCGCCACGGCATAGGCGCGGCATTCAATCGTTTGCTGATCCACGCCAAAATAGGCATTGGCCGAAAGCGCGCTGCCCTGCCCTGTTTCAAAATACATGACGTCGTCGCCCACCGTGCCCCGGCCCAGCTCCAGCGTGGCGTGCCAGGCCTCGTCCAGCAGCGCCAGATCAATGCCAAAACTGGCGTTGGCTTTTTCCGTTCCCGCAATGGACTGAAAACACAGGTCGAGCGGCGCGCCGCGCCGTATCAGCTCCACGGCGTTGGTCACATGGGTCAGCACGCAGCTTTGCGTGGGAATTTCATACCGCGCTATCAGCTCGTCCAGCAGATACAGCAGCCGGGCGATATTCTCCAGGCTGTCCGAAGCGGGATTGATGCCGATGACCGCGTCGCCGGAGCCGTAGTACAGGCCGTCGATCGTGGAGGCCAGAATGCCCCTGGCGTCGTCCGTGGGGTGGTTGGGCTGCAAGCGAGCGGAAAAGTGCCCCGGCAGGCCCACGGTATCGCGAAAGCGCGTGACCACCCGGCACTTGGAACCCACCAGCACAAGATCCTGAAGCCGCATCAGCTTGCTGGCCGCCGCCACCATTTCGGGCGTGAGGCCGGGGGCCAGCGCGGCAAGGCTTACGGCGTCGGCCGCGTCGGTGAGCAGCCAATCGCGGAACTGCCCAACGGTGAAGGAACTCACCGGCGCAAAGGCCGCCGCGTCGTGGCTGTCCATAATCAGGCGGGTTATCTCATCCGTTTCATAGGGCACCACGGCCTCGTTCAAAAAGCGCTTCAGGGGCACATCGGCCAGCAACATCTGGGCGCGCACGCGCTCCTCGTCGTTGGCGGCGGCCACCCCGGCCAGGGCGTCGCCCGACCGTTGGGGCGACGCCTTGGCAAGAAGTTCGCGCAGGGGGGAGTGAACGTTCATCGCGGCCCTCTACAGGAAGGTTCTGGGCAGGAACATGGCGATGTCGGGGAACATCATAACCAGCACCAGACCCACCGCCATGATGATCACCATGGGAACGATGGAACTGTAGATGTCGCTGAGGGTCACGCCCTTGGGGGCCATGGCCTTCATGAGAAAGAGGTTGTAGCCGAAAGGCGGCGTCATATAGGCGATCTGGCAGGTGATGGTGTAGAGCACGCCGTACCATATGGGGTCGAAGCCCAGCGACTTGACCAGCGGGATGTACAGCGGCGCCACAATAACCAGCATGGCCGTGTCGTCCAGAAACATGCCCATGAACAGGTAGGAAAGCTGCATGACGATGAGCACGCCCCAGGGGGTGAGGTGCCAGCCATCAAGGAACAGCTTTTTGATGGCATGCACCGCGCCCAGGCCGTCGAAAACGGAGCTGAAGCACAGGGCGGCCATGATGATCCACATGAACATGCAGCTCACGCTGAGCGTCTGCACCAGCACCACGCGCATGACCTTGGCATTGAGCCGCCCCTTGACCAGCGCGGCCAGGGTGGCCACCAGCGCGCCCACGGCGGAGCTTTCCACAAGGCTGGTAATGCCGGTCATGAACGCGCCCGTAACGGAAAAGATGATGACCAGCGGCAGCAGCCCGGACCACAGGCTCTTCCACTTTTCAGCGGGGGTGATGGATTCCCGCTCTTCCTTGGGAAGGGCCGGGCCCATCTTGGGGTTCAGCTTGCAGCGAATGATGATATAGCCAATGAGCATCACGGCAAACATGAGGGCAGGTCCAATGCCCGCCATCCACAAATTGCTGACCGGCTGGCGCGCGATCATGCCGTAAAGCACCATAACCACGCTGGGCGGCATCATGATGCCCAGGGAACTGCCCGCCTGAATAACGCCCGAAACCATGCGCTTGTCATACCCGCGCTTGAGCATTTCGGGCATGGCGATGGTGGCCCCGATGGCCATGCCCGCCACGCTCAGGCCGTTCATGGCTGAAATGGCCACCATCAGAATGACCGTGCCGATGGCCAGACCGCCGGGCAACGGCCCCATCCACACATGGAACATGCGGTACAGATCGTTGGCAATGCCCGATTCTGAAAGCATGTAGCCCATGTAGATGAACAGGGGCAACGTGATCATGGGGAACCATTTCATCAGCGTGATGCTGGCGTTGAACGCCATCTGCGACCCGCCGGTGCCCCACAAAAAGAGGGCCGCGACCGCTCCGGTGAAGCCGATAGCGGCAAACACCCGCTGCCCGGTGAGCATGAGCATGCCCATGGAAGCGAAGAGCAAAAGAGCTATGCTCTCGTGGGAAAGGGTAAACGTAAAATCGAACATGTCCTCGCGTCCTTTACGGCGCACAGAGACGCCGGGGCAGGGGAAAAGGGAAAGCCGCCGCTGCCAGTGCAACGCCGCGTTGCACCCTTGTTTTTTGGCAAAGCGCATTCACCGGGAACACGCAGCGGCGCGGCCTCCAAAACGCTCCGCGCAGGGCGGAAATTTTTTCAGAAAAAAGATGTGCTAGCGCGTGCCGACAACCGCGTGGGCCGGGGCCAACGTTTTGGGGGCAATGCCCGCGGGGTCGGAAACCACGCCCACCAGGCGCGGCTCTTCCTCCGGCGCAATATAGCCGCTTTCCACAATCAGGCGCTCGGGCACTTCTTCGCCCAGCAGCAGTCCGCGCGAGCGGGCCAACGCCTTGAAAAATTCGGAAAACGCCTGCAGCAGGGTGAGAAAAATGCCGATGCCCATGAGGATCTTCACGGGGGCCAGGGCGGGAGCCCAGGCGGAGTTGTTGTGCTGGTTGAATTCTATGGAATACATGGTGCTTGAAACACAGCCATAGAAAAGCAGCCCAAGATAAATGATCAGAAAGGCCGAGGTGGCCACATCCATGCCAGCCTGCTTTCTCCACTTCCAGCGGCCATAGAACACGTCCATGCGCACGTGCGAATTTGTCAGCAGCGCAAAGCCGCCGCCCATGATGTAATAGATCACCATGGTGAACTGGGCCATTTCAACGCCCCAGATAACGGGAGAGTCAAAACAGTATCGCGATATGGCCGAATAGAGCAGAATGCCCATCATGACGAAAACGAGATAAAGCACGCAACGCCCCACCAGGCGGTTGACGGCGTCCACATACTTTACATAGGCCTTGATCCAGTTGGGCATGACGGTATCCTCCGCGGCTGTGCTGTTTCCGTTTCCGGCTGGGCCGGAATTCCGCGTTTATAAAAAGGCTTTTGCGCGTGGCCCTTGGTTGCCCAGGGGCCACGCGTCGGGCAGGAAGGAAGATCCCGCCCCCACAGGGTTTACAATCAGTAGCGGTAAGGACGCCCGGCCTTGAGCATCTCCGCATTATATTTCTTGAGAACATCCACAACCTTGGCGCAACGCGGGCTCTTTTTCGCCGTTTCGTCCCAGAACTTGTGGGCGGCGTCTTCAACCTGGCCCCATTCGGCATCGGGAATGGAGGTCAGTTCCATTTTGCCGCCGGTGGCGCGGTAGTGCGCTTCGCCCCACCAGTACCAGTGCTGACGAAAATAGTTGGAGCTGTCGCAGGTGAGCTTGAAGAGCGTTTTGAGGTGCGCGGGAACCTCGGCCCATTTTTTGCTGTTGGCAAAATAGGAGCCGATCCACGCGCCGCAGATGTTGTTGGTGAGGTAGTATTTGCACTGGTCGGCCCAGCCGGAGGTGTAGTCCTCGGTAATGCCCGACCAGCAAACGCCGTCAAGTTCGCCCGTTTGCAGGGCCACCTGAATGTCTTCCCAGGGCAGGGTCACCGGCACCACGCCGAACTGGCTCATGAACTTGCCGCCCGTGGGGAAGGAGAACACGCGCTTGCCCTTCAGATCGGCAAGGCTGCGAATGGGCTTGGTGGTGGCGAAGTTGCAGGGATCCCACGAACCAGCGCCGAGCCATTCAACGCCCTTGATTTCCGAATAGGCTTCCTGCCAAATTTTGTTCAGGCCCCAGTGTTCGAACAGGGCGGGCACGTCCAGCGAATAACGGGTGGCAAAGGGGAAATACGCGCCAAAAACGGCCACGTCCGCAGGGGAAGACATGGAGTCTTCGTCACACTGCGCCGCGTCGATGGTTCCATTCTGTACCGCGCGGAAAAGTTCGCTCGTGGGCACCAGCTGGTCAGAGGTATAGAGCTCGATGACCATTTCGCCGTTGGCCGCCTTGTTGAAGGCGTCAACCTGAGGCTTGATGACATATTCGGCAAGCGCGGCGCCAGCATAGGTTTGCAGCCGCCACTTGATGGGCGCCTTGGCCGCCTTGGCCTCGTTGGCCGTCATGATGCCCGCGGTCGCCGCCACGGCCGCCGTGGCTCCCATGCCCGCAGTCTTCAAAAACTCACGTCTCTCCATAACTAACCTCCTCAAAGAAAGACAAAATAACTGTTTCCTCGCCGCGAGACCCGACGCCCAAAAAACCACTTTTTACAGGTGGCTGCATCAGCACAGCGCGTATAAAATCTACTTAGCAAAATGTGCGCCAGCAGCTGCCTATCTTTAAATTTATTTTATAACACACTAAAATAGCTAATAAATTATTTTTTATTCCGAATCAGAGCCCCAAAACATCTCCAGTTTACCCTCCAAATTTGAAACAATTTTGTAAATATTGATACATTTTTGTTATAAATCAAAAAACATAAAAATACACACATACAACACAATACACGGAAACGCACGGCAGAGCACCGGCGTGTGGGCGGCAAATACAAAACAATTTTGCATCACGCGCTTCGCCGCTTCCGGCAGGTGCATGATGGCCCACGCCCCTATGGGGCGGAAAAACCACGGAAAGCGCGCAGCCCTTGCCGGGGCCGCGCACTATGCCACGCCCCAATTGCGGCCCGGCACGCGCCTGGTGCGGCACGGCGTTGCGTTTGCCATTTCCACACGCCACCACGCACAAAACACCGCAAAAGACACAAACGCACAAAAATGCAAGTTGCAGACGCCGCAAAAAAACATATATGATCGGCTGCGGAACAAGACGTCAACCAAGGTAAGGATTCATGCTGCGCGAAACCCGCCTGCACCGCATTTTGGCCCTCATCGCCGCCAACGGACACATCAGCACCGAACGGCTGATCAAGGAACTGGGCATATCGCGCGAAACGGCACGGCGCGACATCATCGAGCTTGAGAACCAGGGGGCCGCCAAGCGCGTGCATGGGGGCCTTGTGGCGCTCGATTCCTCCCCTTCCGAGCCTTCGCTCAAAGAGCGCAGAACCAGGCTTGAACGTGAAAAACGCGCCATCGCGCGGGCCACGGTTATGCAGCTGCAGCAGGGGCAGGCCGTGTTTATGGACGCGGGCACCACCACCACGGCTCTGGCCGAAGAACTCTGCACCATGCCGGGGCTGACCATCATCACCAACAGCCTGCGCGCGGCCATGATCATGAGCGAGCGGGACGAAGGCAAAACAGGGGACAGCACCGTGGTGCTGTTGGGCGGCCGCATTCTTGCCGGGCGTGAACAGACCTATGGCGAGAGCGTTATTGAGGAAATTCAGCGCTGGCGCGCCGACGTGGCCATTCTTTCGCCGGTGGGCATGGACGCGCACCACGGCGCGACCAGCTATTTGCCGGAAGAAGCCGCCGTGGCGCGGTGCATGGCCCAACGGGCCGGGCGTCTTTTCATTCTTGCCGACCACACCAAGCTGGGCGTTGTCAGCCGCGTCAACTATGCCTCGCCGCGCGAAATTTCCACGCTGGTAACGGATGCCGCCGCAACCGAACACCCGGCCTTGAAGGAACTGAAAGAAATTTTGCCCAAGGTCATTCTGGCCTAGACGCCGGGGGCCCGCGCCCGGCGTGCGCTCCGCCGCTCCTTGAGGCGCGGCCCGGCACGTTTTGGAGAGGGCTTATGCCGCCCCGCTGGGGGAGAAGATGAGAACACGGCAATATGACACGCTCGGCGACGATGCCGTTACAGAGCTGGCCCAAAGGGCCCTGCGCAACTACCCCCAGGAGGTGCGGGGCGTGCCGCGCCTGCTCTGCCGGTCGGAAAACTCCACGTTTCTGGTGCAGGCCAGCGGCGGCCGCTATGCCTTGCGCGTACACCGGGGCAACTACCACACGCGCGAGAACATTGATGGGGAACTGCGCTGGCTCGACGCCCTGCGTGAAGACACGGGCCTTGTGGTGCCGCAGGCCGTGCGCGACTGCCAGGGAGGGGAAATACAAACCCTGCGCCTCAGCGATGGCTCATCGCGCAATGCCGTGCTTTTTCACTGGATAGAAGGTGAAATGCCCACGCTGGGCGTTGACCCCAAGGCTTTTCGCCAGCTGGGCGAAGTAACGGCGCGGCTGCACCAGCACAGCAAAAGCTGGAAAAAGCCGCAGGGCTTTTGCCGCATTGTCTGGAACCACGAAACTATGGTCGGCCCCCGGAGCCACTGGGGCGACTGGCGCGACGCCCAGGGGCTGCGCGGGCAGGATATTCCCGTGGTGGAAGCCGCCGTGGCCCGCGTGGGTGAAAACCTGGCCGCCTATGGGCAGAGCGCCGGGCGCTATGGCCTCATCCATGCCGATCTGCGCCTCGCCAACCTGCTGCTGCACAAGGAAGGCACGCGCGTCATCGATTTTGACGATTGCGGCATGGGCTGGTTCATCCACGATTTGGCGGCGGCCCTGAGCTTTGCGGAGCATTGCCCGCAGGCGGAAACCTGGGTGGAAAACTGGCTGCGGGGATACGAACGGGCCGGGCACCTGGATGATTGCGACCTGGCCATGGTGCCCAGCATGCTCATGCAGCGGCGCATTCAAATGACCGCCTGGGTAGCCACGCATGCGGACACGGAAACCGCCCAAAGCCTTGGGCCGCACTGGGTGGAGCACACGGTGCGCCTGTGCGGGCGCTACCTTGAGGGCGGCATGCCCCTTGGCGAAGCCTGAAAAACCTCCATAACGGCAAAAGCCCCGCTGCAACGGCAGCGGGGCTTTTTTTAT
>Ga0183101_1002756_pt1 | contig 11300 bp, 8 predicted proteins | sample Biomet3_FD_127790 | JGI IMG/M metagenome (GOLD analysis project Ga0183101, IMG submission 127790) | Microbial communities from bioreactor (seeded with sewage sludge) at LBNL, California, USA - Biofuel metagenome 3 | ecosystem: Engineered > Bioreactor > Anaerobic > Unclassified ... | reverse complement strand
ATGCCTTAAATGATCTTTATGATTTATTTAAAGAGACTGTTGATAATGGAGTTAATTATAATGATTTACTTATAATTGCTCATGCTCATATGAAAGAAGATGCAGAAGAACTTAAAGTTAAGATCTTGAGTGAATTTATTAATCTTAAAGATAAAATAAAGATTATGGAAATTGGAACAACCATGGGAAGCCATTGTGGACCTGGAACCATGATGCTGAATTATTTTGGAAAAGTTAGAGAATAATTTCTACTTTTACATTTAGTATTATTTCTTTTTTTAAAATTTATCAAATATTTCTCATCATAATTGAGTTTTTTGATCCGAAAATTTCTAATAATATTTAATTGAATAGATATAGTTGCTTGCATTTTTTAAATTGAACAAAAACATTTTTTTAATTTATAATGTTATTATGAAAGACAAAAATTATACAGAGATATTTGAGAAAATATCCGATGAAAATAAAAAAGAGTATGATTTAATAATCGATAGACTTTATAAATCAAATCAAAACAGCAATGTTTCTGCAGATGTTATATCAAAACTTTTTGGTGTTGGTAATGGTGGTGGCTTTCGTTATAAAGGCGACCATAATTCCCCGCTAATTATTGTTTTCTATACTTCCGGTGAAGATACTTTTTGGAGAGATGAACTCGACGAAGAATTTGGAACATTTGTTTATTATGGTGATAATAAAAAGCCAGGAAAAGATTTACGAGATACTAAACTTCGTGGAAACGAGATTCTTGAAAGTATATTTGCTTACGCTGCAAGCGATGATTTAAATGAAAGAAAGAAAATTCCACCTATTTTTATTATGAAAAAAGCTGGAGTAAATAGAGATGTTAAGTTTCTAGGCTTAGCTGTTCCTGGTGTAAATATAATTAGTGAAAAAGAATGGTTAACGGCTATTTGGGCTACTAATAAACAAAAAGGAAGATTCCAAAATTACAAAGCTTATTTTACAGTTCTTGACACTTCTTCTGGATCAGAGTTTAAAAGAGATACTTCGGCCATTAATTTAGCATGGGTTAACGATATCTTAGCAGGAAGAGCCTATAATAGTGAATTTGCTCCTTTTGTTTGGAAAAAATATATCGAAAAAAGAGGATATTTTCGACCATTGCAATGCGAAAAACAAAAATTGGCTCCTTCAAAGGAAGAACAATTACCTCAATCAGATGTTCAATTCGATATTGTGAAGAAACTCCATGATATTTGTATTAAGAAAGATGGTGGTTATGCATTTGAAAAAGTTTCAGCTTATCTTGTTCAAAAGATGAATCCGGATATTGTAGATATTGAAACAACAAGAAATGTAAGAGATGGTGGATTTGATGCGTATGGTAAGTATAGGATTTTTAATGATGTTCAAAATACAATCAATGTTGATTTTTATTTAGAGGCTAAATGTTATTCTTATAATGAGCAAGTTGGTGTCAAAGAAACTTCAAGATTAATATCAAGAATAAAGAATAGACAATTTGGTATTTTATTTACAACTTCTACAATTCATTCACAAGCATACAAAGAGGTTATTGAAGATGGACATCCTATTGTATTTATTGTTGCTAAAGATATAGGAAAGTTTCTATTTGAAAATGAAAATATCAAATCGACTGAAGATTTAGAAGAATGGTATGAGAGACTTTTTTGTGATTAAGGTTCTGTATCAATGATATTTCCAATTTCTTCGCCTAAAATCTTTATCACCCCACAAACTAATGCGTTTCCCATCATAAAATATCTTCTTCGTTCTGGCATAGTATTTGTCCAATTGTCAGGAAAAGTTTGTAATCTTTCGCATTCTATAGGTGTTAGAATTCTAAGTCTATTGTTATTATGTGGATCTCGAATTATATGAGTGCTTCGATTGATAGAACCTTCACTAGTCAGCATTGTTCTACTAGGTAAGTCTAATGAATCATATGGTGACATTGAACCTTCTGAATAATAATATTTAATCCCGTTTTTATTTCTAGGAATCTTTTTACTTCCTCTTAAGTAAGAAAATTTGTGAATTTCTTTTCTGTTTAAATAATAATTTTTATTTACTTTTTTATTTTCAATAACATCTGATAATAAAATGGGGCGAACATTACTTATATCTTCCGTTGTTTGCACCGTATAAACGATGCCAGCTTTCATATATCCCGTGTTAAAAAAAGCGCCTTCAAATCTGTTAGATATCCCTAAAATTGACTTGTATCTTGATAGATTTATTTTTTTCAAATCGTTTATAGATATAGAACCTTCTAATTTATCATCATGAATAATTGCAAATTGATTGGCAAAAAGCCCATGGCTAGAAATAATTTCATAAGGAGTATATCTATTTTGGTTTTCAGCGTAATTAGTGTCGTTTCTATATGCAAAAATATAAGTTCTTCTTCTTCTTTGGGGGAAGCCATAAGTTCCAGCATTTATAACCCGCCATTCAACTGTATATCCATTATCATTGAAACAACGCAACATAATACCGAAATCTCTTCCTCGTTGTTTAGCGGGAGATTTTAACAATCTATCAACGTTTTCTAAAAGAACAAAAGGCGGTCTTTTTATTTTTAATATTTCATTAATTTGCCACCACAAAACACCTTTTTTGCCTTGTATTCCTTTTTCGTGTGAAAGCGATCTAGCAACCGAATAATCTTGGCAAGGGAATCCGCCAACCAAAAGAGAACAATCAGGGATTGTAGATTTATCGACTTTTGAAATATCTGTGTTTGAATCTTCTCTTTGCTGTCCAAAACGGGTGCTATAACAATCAAAAGCATGCTGTATTTTGGTTTCTGGTTCCCATTGATTAGACCAGACAAAAGTCCAAGGCCCGTTTTCGATAGCTCTCCCGGTTTGTTTATCAAAATCGGTTATATCATTTAGGCCAACACGGAAACCACCGACACCCGCAAATAATTCAACAACTGTTTTTCTCATATTACAAACTATTAAAAAAATTTCCTTTGATGTAGAATAATTATATCAAATTATTATATTTTGATCAAGATCAAAATGAATAAAAGGTGAATTATTTTGGTACAAGATAAAGTTTATAAAACGATTGAAGAAGTGCTTTTAAAAGCAAAGACAGCCGAAGGCAAGACCTTTGGTTTTTATGATATAAACAACAGATTAAATGATTTAAATAACAAAGGTGGATTGGGACAAGTAATTGAAGAAGGCTTGTTTGGCTACAATGTCAACTCTAAACCAGAAGCTGATTTCGCAAATCTCGGATTAGAACTGAAAGTAACCGGGGTTAAACTTCTGGGAAACAACAACAAATCTAATTATGTTGCAAAGGAGAGATTGGTTTTGAATGTTATTAATTATACTGAAGAAGCCAATGCTACCTTTGAAACAAGCTCTTTTTGGTCAAAAAACAACAAACTTTTACTACTTTTTTATGTTTATGATTTTACAAAAGAAAAGAAAGATTTCGTTATTCTAGAACCTTTATTATATGAGTTTTCAGATGAAGATTTAAAAATTATTAGAAAAGATTGGGATTTCATTCATGAAAAAATAAAAGAAGGGAAGGCTGATGAATTAACAGAATCAGATACTTTTTATTTAGCAGCTTGCACTAAAGGGTCAAAAGCAGCTGATAGTTATAGACATCAATATGGTAGTGATTTAAACGCAAAGCAAAGAGCATATTCTTTAAAAAAATCTTTTATCGATAAAATAATAAGAGAAAGAATGCTAAATTATGAATTTGAAAGTATTGTAAAACGTTTAAATATTAACCTAGAAAAACAATCAATTACTGATTATGTTATAGATTATCTAAAAAAATATCAAAATTTAAATGCAACAATTCTTTTTAAGAAATATAATATTAATCCACTTTCAAAAAGTAGATATGCTTCTTTAATTACGAAATTGTTGGGAATGGAAAACTCAATAGACTTGTCTGATGAATTAGGCAAAGCGGGCATAATAATGAAAAATGTCATTATCAATGAAAACGGAAATCTTGTGGAGAGCATTTCGTTTCCGGTTTTTAAATTTACAGATATTTATTCGACTAATTTTGAAGATTCTGATTTTTATGAAACTTTTTTCTCTCATAGTTTTTTGTTTAATGTATTTAAAAAAGGGACTGATGGTATTACATATTTTAAGTCTTTTGTATGGAGAGCTTCGAACAGAATTATAGATATAAATGCAAGGAAAGTTTATAACAAAACGAGAGATATAATTTCATCTGGAAACATTGTTTCAGAAATTAAGAAATCGAATGATGGAAAGATAACCTTCCTAAATAATTTCCCGAAAATGAAAGATGACCCATATTTTCATGTTCGACCACATGGGCAAACGAGAGATGATGTTTATGTGTTGCCCGTTAAGGATAAGGTTAGCGGATTAAAAGTTTTTACAAAACAATGTTTTTGGATAAATGCTAAGTATATTGAAGAAGTTATTAAAGGCAATGATTATGGTAGATGATACAATGGTTCAGATTATTTTCTATATAGTTTTTGGCTTAATAATTACTTTAATTGTTTTTTTAAGCATTTACGACTATAAATGCAGAAAATATGTATTAAGAACCTCAGATAGAGTAAGTAAAATTAAAAAACTTAATTCAAAATTTTCCTTTTATGTATCTTATTTAGTAGATAGAACGTGTCAAGTCGAAAGGGCATCGAGAAAGAGTGCCGTTTCATGTGATGTTGATGCTGAATTTAAAAGATATATAGTTAGAAATAAAGATCAATTAATGAGTGACATTGCTGTTTATAAGGAAGAAAAATCTAAATATGGTTTTTACAGCGATTATTTTAATAGAATCATCAATAGTTTTGAAAACTTAAGCTTTTCAAAAATAAGTACAAAGAAATATACTAAAATAGAAAATTCTTTATTTTATAAATATTCTTATAAACCAAAATTTTATGGTATATCCATAACTGTATGGGTTCATTATTTAAGCCCTATGGGAAGATCTGAATATAATTTTAAAAAAGTTTATTCTGAAACGGATATTTTAGAATGCTTAGAGATGGTTTTAGGGCATAAGTTAGAATTCAAAGAATTTGTTGGAAATAGTTTCTTAGAAGAAGTTGACAGTGATAGCGATGTGAACCAAACAAATCAAGAAGCTAAGAACAATGTGCCATTAAATACTGCAAAAAATCATCCATCAGATATTCTGAATCAAAGCATCGATTTAACAATAACTCCAATAATTGCAAATTCTGTAAAAAAAGATTTAGATTCTAGTGTAATATATGATGAAAAAATGGTTACTGAAAAACAGGCTGACACATTTTCAAAGTCCGATTTTTATGGAGATATTATTTCGGTTGTTAGTGGAGCAGAGAAATCTGCCGTTTCTTTGTTTAATAAGCCTTATCTTTTTATTAAAGATGCCGAAGAGTATTTAAAAAACAACAATTTTTTAAAGGATGAAGGTCAACTATATGAAATCTTAAGATACTACAAATATAAGATATACAAAAGCGAAGGATATGCAATTAAAAATTCATATAGTTCTTTATGGAAAGCAATCTTAAAAGGATATATCGAAAAAGATAATATTGAAAAATTTGAATACAGTAATAAATATAATTTAAAAGCTTATGATAGGGCTGTTGCATGCCTTAAAAATAATGGTTATTTATTTAATAAACACTTTAATCAATATGATACGATTATATTTTTAAGAAATAATGGTATTTGTGATGGACCGATATTACCATTTCCGAAAGACATTATAAAATTTATTGATCAAAACCGTTTATTCTCCGTCGCACAAATAAGAAATTTATTTTCTAATGAAAAATTTATAAATTATGCTGATGACAGTTGTATTATCACACAGTTAGAAATCCGCAGAACTGTTCGAATAGTTGATTTAAAAAACGATGATGGAAATAAAGAATTATATGTTGTTGGTGAAAAAAGTTTGCAATACAATTTGCTTACAGGTTATTTCCTTAAAGATCGCAATTCAATAGATATATATGATATAAAAAATATGCTAAGTGACATTTTTGGTACATCAATTTCACTAGATGACATTGTATTTTTTATTACCAAGTCTCATTATTATTATAGTGATGCGTTGGAAAAAATTTATTCAGATAAACAGTATTATATTGAGGAGGTTTATAAAAAATGAATTTTGGAACGAAAATTGACTTAAACAATTCTTTAGTAGTATATGAAAAACATCCATGCCCATGGGATGGCATTGAAAGAAAAATCTATAAAATTTCGATAGATTTATTACACTATAACGAAACAAATGGAAGAATAGCAACTTTTGTAAGTGGTTTTAATAATGAGACAAATCACAAGAAATTAGATGAATTGCCCCAAGAGGAGTTTAATTCAATAATTAGTGATTTCATTAAAAGTTCCTCGTCTTCTTTGACTTATAATAATACAAAAAACGATATTCGAGATAAAGGTCAATTGGTAATCGGAGCAGTTTTGGATGATGGAACGGTTATTTCTGGCAATAGACGCTTCACTGTTTTGAGAGAACTTTTTAAAGAAACCGGAAACAAGGATAAATATGGTTATTTTTTATGTTGTGTATATCCATGTCCTGTTAACGAAGAAGAAAAGAAAACTATTAAGCGTCTTGAGATTCAAACTCAATATAGCGAAGATAAGGCAGTACAATATAGTCCAATTGAAAGATTGGTTGATATTTATAATAATGTCTTAAAAAGCGATTCTGTTTATTCCGAGAATGAATATAAAAATTATTTTAATTTAAAAGATTCACAGTTTGAAAATTTAAAAGAAAGGGCAATCATACTAATAGAATACTTAGATTATATCAAATGTCCTAATAATTATGATATTGCAAGAAAAGATAAACTTGATGGACCTATTAATGAGTTGGCTAATTTTAAAAAGAAGATTGGTGAAGAAGAGTGGAATAAAATTAAAACTATTTTTTATCAATATCTTTCTACAGCTAATGGCGATAAAACAAGACTGATTCGTTCGTTTATTAGAGAGTACCAAAGAAAACCACAAGAAGTAACTAAAATTAATGAAGAATTTGAAAAGAGTGTCCTTGATAACGACACGATTGAGGGTTTTGAAAATAAAAGCAATGTTTCTGACAACTCTAGTTTATTTAAAGAAAAAATTGAAGATTTAGTTCAAAAAGGAGCGAACGAATTAGCCAGAAGAAAACCAATTAATGAAGTAAAAGATGTTACTAATTATTTTAGAAAAAATGTTGAGTTAGACTTAACTGGTTATTTATCAGATGACGAAAAAGCAGAATTTAATAATTCTATTGATGAATTGATTGTTTTAGCAAATTCATGCAAAATAAAATGAAATTAAGCGATTTAAAAATAAAACCCTTATATCAATCTTACAACGACAATTTGTTGGAAGATTTTTATAGCCCAGTATTAGGTTGTGCAAAAATATATAAGAGAGCCTCAGCATACTTTGATTCTAATATCATTTCTTTATATTCTACAGGAATAGATGCAATAGTTAAAAATAAGGGTCATATTTTTTTCATTTTTTCTGCAGATATTCCAGAGAAAGATTTTGAAGATATTTCTAATGGGTATTTAAAAAGAAAAGAAATAGAAAATATGTTGTGTGAAAGTATTGCTGTTGATGATCCTGATATACGCACGCAAAATTTAGGCTATTTAATCGCACATAACTATGTTGATGTAAAAATAGCAATTACTTCAAAAGGGATTTTTCATGACAAAATAGGGATTGTTAATGACGGAGAAAACACCATTTGTTTTAGAGGTTCCAACAACGAAACAAGTGCTGGTGTGACAGCTAATTTTGAATCGTTTGAAACAACATGTAGTTGGGATGCATCCGAAAGAGAGAAACAAAAAATACAAGGTGCAGAAGAAGAGTTTAAATCTTTATGGGATAATAATTTTTCAAACACAATTGTTATAGATATTCCTGATGTCGTAAGGAAGAAACTTATATCTTATAACAAGAGTGGTAGATTAGTTTATTTGTCCAAAGAAAGAAAGAATGCTGTTACACTTTTTTTGAATGGTGATAATATGCTTTGTGCTATTAATAATCTTGATAATTATCGAGGTTATTCTGAGCAAAGTGATTTTTTTAAATTAAAAATAAAACCATATATTTTAAAGAATGATAATAAAAATATTCTTTTTAAAAGCTCATTATCTGTTATGGATTTCGAAGCAATTATTACTTCAAGTAGGCTCTTAGGAAGTCATTTTAACTATAATGTTTGCGTTGATGATGATTTAGAAAAATATATTGATAACCAAAAAATTAATATTGAAAAATATAAGAGCTTAGGAATAGGAATTAAAAAAGGATTTGAAGAACTTTACAATCCATTCAATTCTTTTTGTTCCATTGTTAATTCAGAAGTTGAAAGAAAACTTTTAAAGCCACAACTCATTGCCTCTTTTCATCTCGCAATGATGAAGAAAAGCGCTAATTTTTCAGTTCCTGGTTCAGGTAAAACAGCGATTGTTCTTGGCGCTTTTGCTTATTTATCATCTAAAGAAATAAATTTGGTGGATAAAATATTGATGATTGGTCCTTTAAATTCTTTTAAATCATGGAGGGATGAATTCAACTTAGTTTTTGGGAAAAAACGTGTTTTGAATTCTTTCATGTTTCGTGATTTTTGCAATTCTTCTAAATTACAAAAAGAAGATGCTATTTTGTATGAAGCTAGAAATTCTAATTTGATAATGATAAATTACGAAGCACTAATAACATACAAAGATGTATTAAGAAGAATTATCGATGATAGAACTCTTTTAGTTTTTGATGAAGTACATAGAGTTAAAAATGTTTCTGGGAAAAGGGCCCTTTCAGCAATTAGTCTTACAAAAAATTGTAATGCAATTTATCGTTGCGTTTTAACCGGAACCCCAATACCAAACGGATACAAAGATGCATACAATTTTTTACATTTTCTGTTTTATGATAATTACAATTCTTATTTTCCTTATGATGTAACGAATCTAGATATCTGCAATACAGATAAAATAAAAGCATCTGTTTTTAATCAAGCTTTATATCCTTTTTTCTGTATAACAACTAAAAAAGACTTAGGCGTTCCTCCGGCAGATCCTGACGACTTTTCCACAGGTTATTGTGAAGGTGATAGTGAAGATGAAAAATTATATAGAATTGTTTATAAGAGTTGCGGTCATAACATCTTACTACTTTATATAAGGCTTATAGAAGCTTCTTGTAACCCTTCGTTAATATTAAATAGAATTGATCCTTCTCTTTTTGACTCTTTTTATGATGAAGATACCGATGATAGTGAAGATTTTAAAAATGAGTTTGATAGCTTAAAACAAAAAGAATCTTATGATTCGAGCGATAAAGAGTTTATTTCTTCTTTCGGAATGACTAAAAAGTTTTATAAAGGAATTAGTATAATTGAAAAAGAAGTAAAAAATGGCAATCACGTAATTGCCTGGGCAATTTTTATCGATACATTAATGAAAATTAAAAAAGAGTTAGAGAAACATAACATAAAATGTAAGGTTATTGATGGTTCTGTGCCGCTAGAATTGAGAGAGCAAATAATTGATGAATTTAGAAACAACGAGTTTGATGTTCTTATAGCAAATCCAGCTACATTAGCAGAATCTGTTTCGTTGCATCAAACTTGTCATGTTGCTATTTATTTTGAATATTCATTTAATTTAGTTCATATGTTGCAGTCAAAGGATAGAATTCATCGTCTCGGTCTACCACAAAATCAAAGGACGCATTTCTATTTTATGATTATGAATATAACAAATGGTTTGTATAATTGCATTGATTTAAGGATATTGGAAAAATTAAAAATTAAGGCAAATCGAGAAGAGGAAGCTGTAACGAATGATAAAATTGATTATGTTGAAAATGATTTAATTAGTGATATTAATGATATTTTACATGGCAAATAAATATTTATTTAATTATTATAATAAAAGGAGAAAAAATTATATTTCTTTTTGTTAATTTTACAAAGATGTTTTATATGTTTTTTCCCTTAAAAGAATTATGGAATTATGAATATGATGGCATAAAATTATTAAACCTATTTAATAAATGAAGATATTCAAACACTAAATAACAATTTTATCTATTAAAACATTAATATTTAATGATTGAATAGATAATCCGCCATACAATCTGATTTTTTAAGGATAAGCGCATTAACAGTTATGGTATTCGTATATTTACGAAAATTTTTTTCTATACAGAATATATAGTCATTAAGATCAACATTTTTTAAGACTTTATTAAAGTTTTCAACGTTATCAATTCCATAATTCTCATCCATGAACTCTGAAATCTTTTTTTGATCACCATCTGCTAAGATAAACCAGAAGACAAATCTTGGTTTTAGTTTGTTAACATACTTCTTTCGATTAATATCAACATATAAAGCTTTTAATATATTTAACATATTATGAATAAATCCTTTCAATTAAATTTAAGAAGTAGACTCTAGTAGTTAGTTTTAAAGCGCTAAAAGTTTTTGTAAATCTTATCTCTAACAAATCACTCATTAATACCTTTTGTTTTGTCTCTTTTGACATTTAGTAAGGTTCTTTTAATGTTTTTAGTGTGTTTTAGATTAAGTTTACAAAATCAAATTAAAGTTTTAATCAAACGTTATTAGTTTATTTCCTAAATTCTAATAATAATTATACAAGTTATAGTGAGACTATTTTGATACACGGAAAACATTTTTAAAACGCAATGTATTAAACTCAATCTTCTTGACTTATAGTTCGCTTTAAGTGAGATAATTAAAGTATCTTAAAAAGAAGAGGATTATATATGGAATATCGAAAATTACCACACGGAAACGAAATGATTAGTGTCTTAGGTTTAGGAGCTGGTCAATTAGGGGATGCTAGTGAAAGCGAGATTATTAAAACTTATAAGTTAGCCCTTGATAATGGAATTAATTTCTTTGATCTTTGTGCCGTAAATAAGAAACTCTTTGTTCCTTTTGGTAAAGCTATTAAAGGGAAAAGAGATAAAGTATATATCCAAGTTCATTTTGGGGCTGTCTTTAATAAAGATAATGAATATGGTTGGAGTCGTAACTTTCAAGAGATTAAAGATACAGTTAATTATGAACTTAGCTCAATTGGCACAGATTATATTGATTTTGGTTTCCTTCATTGTGTAGATGAAATGGATGATTATGAAGAACTTGTTAATAGTGGAGTTTTAGATTATCTTAAAGAACTTAAAAGTAAAGGAATTGTTCATCATATTGGTTTTTCATCCCATACTCCTAGTGTTGCTAATAAAATCTTAGATACT
>Ga0183101_1000764_pt4 | contig 11319 bp, 6 predicted proteins | sample Biomet3_FD_127790 | JGI IMG/M metagenome (GOLD analysis project Ga0183101, IMG submission 127790) | Microbial communities from bioreactor (seeded with sewage sludge) at LBNL, California, USA - Biofuel metagenome 3 | ecosystem: Engineered > Bioreactor > Anaerobic > Unclassified ... | reverse complement strand
CTTCCATGATGCTGGCAATGACCAAAGTCATGATCCCTGCCAGGAAAAATCTATAGCCTGCGAACAGTATCTTGCTTCCCGATGTCTCTATATTAAAGAGTACAAAGCCTGTTTTTATGGCCGGGAAGGCGCTTCCCCACAGGCAGCAGGTCAATAAAGCCAGAAGCACGATGGCTACTGGCTTTGTGAAAATGCTTTTTTTATTACGCTTGAGTTTATTTTTCATCATGACCTCTACAGTGATTTAGCCTTGTCGACCGCAGCGTTCACTGATGTCATGACCGCAGCATCAAAGCCCTCTTCCTGAAGCGACTTGAAGCCTTCTATAGTCACTCCTCCCGGGGAGCACATTTCATTCACCTTTGTAGCCGGAGCTGCACCTGTCATCTGCAGTATCTTTGCTACGCCAAGCATATTTTCCAAGACCATTTCTCTTGCATCCTCGCGTGCAAAACCGTTATACACGCCGGCATTGGTCAAAGCATCAGCCATTTTATACAGCCACAGAGGGCCTGAGCAGCTGAATGCTGTAAACGTGTCAAACATATTCTCTTTCAAAAACATAGCTTTACCCAGCGCATTTACTATTTCTGTAACGATAATCTTCTCTTCCTGATCGACTTTTTCATTAAGGCATACCGCACTGAATCCATTGCCTGAAAGTCCCAGGGTGTTTGGCATAACTCTGACGATTTTTTTGTCGCTTCCCAGCTGGCTTTCTAATGTTGCTAAGGTAACGCCTGCCGCTATGGACATGACCAGAGTGCTGCTTTTGATAGAGTTTTTGATCGCCGTAGTTACACTAGGCAAATGCAGCGGAAGTACCGCTATGATGACGATATCGGCTACATTAATTGCTCCTGTGGCATCCGTCACTGCCGTAACGCCATATTTCTTCGTCAGGTATTCGCAGCGCTCAGTCTTCAGCTCACTTACAGTGATGTTGCCTGGAGCCGTTCCATTCTTGATAAGTCCCCTGACGATTCCTTCTGCCATATTTCCGCCGCCGCAGAACACTATTTTCTTTTCCATTTTATCTCCTTTATTTGTACGATGCGATCGTATCTACTATTGTATCGATATCATTGTCGGCGTTAACACCCATTTTCTTCAGCTTGTCGGTAACGTCAATAGGAACATCACTGCCGTCCATTGCTTCATTCAGGCGCCCGCCCATGAGTATATGTGTATCGCCAAGTTCAGCCGTCTGAAGACTTTTGATCAGGTCTCTGGCAAAGCTGTATGCCATACCGTTATACGTACTCATACACACTATGGTGCTGCCTGTTTCTATCAAAGTATCCGCGATCTCGCTTATGGAAACTGAAACTCCCAGATCGAATACTTTAGCTCCAGCTTTTCTCAGATAATTTCTGATCACCTCTTTGCCGAATTCGTGGACATCTGTAGAACCGACTACCACATTGACACCCGCTAGTGGTGCTTTATCGAAATTCTGCTTGACCAGGGCGTCATCCTGTATCTTATTTATCGTCTGCACTATGCTCGTTGGCATGACAGGCACTCTGCCTCTCATAGCGTCTTTGTCTTTGCGGCCTGCGCCGAAAGCGATCTCCAGCTGCTCTGGTCCGATGGCCTTAAGCACAGAAACGATCTCTCCAGCATGCTCTATATCCACACCTAAATCGTCGAGAGCTGTCATTACCCTTTCGAAGAACATGTTTGCACCTGTCACCAGGATCTCCGCATCTGAGTTGACTTTGTCCCAGTCGATATATCTTACGTAGTAAGGGGCTTTTTCGATGACCATGTCCATGGTCAGCTGTGCTTCGATGATTTCCTCTGGTGCAGGTATCCTAATGGCCTCAGTGAAAGGTACAGGGGCAACGGCGTAGCCTGACGGATACTTCATCTGGCAGGCGACATCTGGCAAAGCGTAGGCACAAAGTGCCGCATAATTCCTCGGCATGCTGAAGCCGTAATCTATAGTGTTTCCGTTTACAAAAGTACCCGGAGTGCCATACTTGTTTATCATCGTCAAAGCTCTGTTGAACACTATTCTAAGGAACGAATCGCTGAACAGGTTTCCGTAGCAATGTGCCAGCCTTCCGCCCATCAAGTCCTCAGCAACATATCTTTCAAGCTTTGCCCAGCCGAGCAGATTGGCTACATCATGGAACTGTGCACCGTAGCCATCGTCAAGATTGCAATGCATGCAAACACCATCATCTTTGAATTCTCCCATAATAGCCATGGATTTGATATAATCCTCGGTACGGAAGTCTTCCATCTCCAGACCAGGATATTCATATGTAAAGTATTGAGCAAGATTACCTATGGACGTTACTCCAGCATTCAGCGCATTTGTAACATTTTCTACGCCATTGAGAGAACCTATCATATGGTCGCCCAGGTGTGGATGGGCAGGCACCACCTGTCCCAGTCTCTTCCACTCATCAGGAGTATTCAATATCAGACTTCCACTGGCATTGAAGCGGTCTCTGTACTTTTCAGGAACACCCATGATCCAGTCGCAGCAGATGCCGAAGCGGTCAATGGATGAACCGGCGGCTTTCAGACCGTCATACACCTTTCTGATTCCTTCTTCAGTAACGCTCCAGGAATTCCAGCCGATGACAGAGTGCTTCATTATCTTGCCCTCTTTCATCATTTTCTTCTTATATTCGACCTCGGATCTCACTCCATTTTCCTTCATGAACAGCGTTTCGCCTATGGTTATGTTTTTGGCTATCTTTTTAGCATCGGATTTGATTGTTTTCATGTCGGGCAATTCTTTTTCATTGAATCGTCTCTTGATTTCAATATTCATTCATCTACTCCCTTTTCATTTTGCTCTTATGCTTTTTTTCATTATTGACAGCGCTGCCTCCTCGTCATACTCCTTAAGGAGCCCGGCAGCAAAGAATACATAATCTTCGTCTATCATCGGTTTTACTTCTACAGGCAACAGCAATGCGCCTTTTTCTTTATCACTGATTTCCACATTTTGAAGAACTGTTAGAGCATCATGCCTGTCACCTTTAACGAGAATACCGCCAGTTCCGATGACCGTTTTGATATCCATCAGATTCTTGCCACGTTGAACAAGCCTGTAACCGTCATAAAATTCTTTACTCACACTGCCCGCGTGACGTCTTGCGGATACGCTCACCGCGCTGCAGGCGATCTCATGGTCTATTATTCTTTCAAGGTCTGTATCGGCTACGTAATCTCTATCTGTTATGCGCTTTTGGATGGCCTTTTCAATCTGCTCTTCCGACAATTCACATCTTGCAGCCAGCTTGTCTCTGCCAACTTCCTTCATAAGACAGATAGAAGATTCTCTCATGCCCATGTCACCCTCTACTGTCCTCTTTGCTACAGGCTCAGGCGAACCTATCTGCTTTGCACCCTCATAACTGACATTTTCGGCAAAGGAATATATATCAGTTGTCGCTCCGCCTATATCAACCATCATATAAGGTCCTATGCCTGGTTCGTTTTTTGTACCTTTATAAAGAAGCTCTCCTGCAGCAAGTACAGCTGCCGGTGTGGGAACGATAGGTCCGTTCAAAGACTTCTTTACTACACCAACTCCGTTCATATTTGTTATCCTGTTCATGAACAAATCTCTTATGATGTTTACGGTAGGTTCTATGTTCAGCTTTCCTACATTTGGTATGATATTCTCGGCCACAAAGCACTCTTTGTCCAGCCGTGAGAACATCAGCCTTACTTCTCTGGTTACGCTGGAATTTCCAGCATAAATAATCGGTATATTAAGATCACTTTCACTTACTGTCTTGGCATTGTGCATGATATGCCTGCGGTTCCCGCCTTCATATCCTCCACACAGCAGTAATATTTCCGCGTCAGACTCTTTGATATTATCAATATCCTCTGTAGACAGAAAGCCCGAAGCCGTATAGACGATCTTGCCTCCCGCACCGAAACTGGCGTTTCTACCTGCTTCGATACTCAGCGATTCCGTCAATCCGGAAACAGCGATACGTAGACCGCCAGCCGCACTGCTGGTGGAATATTTCAAAGCCTGATCGAAATCATCTTTACCAATGACTTCTTCAACTGCCTTAAAGCACTGTGCAAGAGCAATACCTGCATCAGTATGTACTGTAGATGGAAATGCCCTGGTCAACACTGTTTCTCGTCTAACCAGATCGACACATACCACCTTTGTATATGTACTCCCAAAATCTAATAGAACTGCGTACTTCAAAATCTGCCACCTTATCTGACTCATCGCTATGCGGTAAGTGCTTTAATCAATTAGAATAGTAATACAAATATTATACTTGTTTGCAGCTTCCGCCGCAATGAAATAGGTTTATCATAAATTCCCACGGTATTAAAAAGCAATCTTCGTGCCAAATTGTTTTTTGAGTACCATCTACTGATTTCAACGGATTCCAGCTGTAATCAAAGTTCTTGGCTATCAAAAAACGAGAAGAAAGTGTACTAAAAAGATTACACCATCTTCGTCCATGGCTGTTTGTGTCACATATTTATGACATTTTTAGGTTTAATTTGAAACTTTATTTACTATATGTCATTTTTATGATACACTTAAGTCATAATTTGCAGTAGAGAGGTGATCAGATTTTGACGAAATACAGTAATACCATCCATATAATATGCAGCAGTGCCAGAAATGGTAAGCAACAGCGGATAGTTGGTAAAGATGCGATCGTTGCCAGGCTTTTTAGTACAATACGCATTCAAAGTGAATTATCTAATAGCATTATAATGCTATGTACCAGAAGTGGTGTGATCCTCGATTATATAGATGAAGAAAGCAATGATAATCTCAATGGCTCTTGCATCGATCTGCGTGAGCTTTTGGTAGTCTGCAACGATCTGACGCTATTTGATGACATACCAGGTTATGTCCTGGCCACATCTAACGAAGATGAACTTGCAGAAAAGACAAAGAAAATAATGGGATATTTAAAATCCCTTACAGACATCCTGGCAAGCTATTCCGATCAGAATCAATATCTTCTCGATTGTTTTGACGCTGTCAAAAATTCAATTTCCATTTATGATAAAAACGCCAACCTCCTATTTGCTAACAAGTACTTCTGCAATTATCTGAACATCGACGACAGGACCGGCGTAATCGGTATGAACATCAACGATATTATCGATAACACAGGAACAAAAATACATTCCATTGAAACCAATACCAGCAAGCTGAAAATGTTTGACGTGCTGGAATGCGGTGAGGAAGCCATAGACTGGGAGGTAAGGATAGAAACCTCTAACGGCGGCGCACAGCTTGTAGGCAACGATATGTATCCAGTAAAAGACAAAGACGGGACAGTTGAAGGGATGGTCGAGATTACTCATTCAAGGCAGCAGTCTTTGAACGTAGCTAAAAAATATGCCGGCTTTTCTGCTGAATATACTTTTGCCAATATCATTGGCACCAGCAATATCATGCGTGAGAGTATCCGCACGGCAAAGAATTACTCGGACAGCCCATTCAGCATACTTATTACCGGAGAAAGCGGTGTGGGGAAAGAACTGTTCGCCCAATCCATTCACAACTACAGTTCGCGCAGCAAAGGACCCTTTGTTGCCCTTAACTGTGCCAGCTTTCCTGAGAATCTCATAGAGAGCGAGCTCTTTGGCTATGTAGGCGGTGCTTTTACCGGCGCTGCCTCCAAGGGACAAATCGGTAAATTCGAGCTTGCCGATGGAGGTACATTATTCCTTGACGAGATTGGTGAATTGCCTTATCATTTCCAATCCAAGCTTCTACGCGTTTTAGAAACATGGACTGTAACAAGAATCGGAAGTTCAAAGCAGATACCCGTTAACGTCCGCCTGGTGACAGCTACCAATAGAGACCTGCCTAAAATGGTGGCAGATGGTTTATTCAGGCAGGATCTTTACTATCGCCTGCAGGTGCTCAACATAGATATCCCTCCCCTGCGTGACCGCAGAGAAGATATTCTGTCGATATCTGACGAACTGCTCAAACAGGCAAAGGATCCTAATAGCCTTAATGCCAAAACTCTAAGCGATGATGCAAAACAGATTCTATTAAATTATGACTGGCCGGGAAATGTTCGTGAGCTGAGAAATGTACTTTATCGAGCCACCCTATTGAGTAAGGCTGACATTATTACTGCTAATACCATTGAAGCATCAATAAGCGCCAGTATTTCAGACAAACGGACTTCCACGCAAAGCCGCGGCGTTTTAGACAGCAGTCTGTCAAATGATGACAGACTGGAAAAACGCAGACAGGAAATCGATGAAGCCAATGCAAATCTGATACGAGAAGCCTTAAGCATTTCGGATGGCAACAGAAAGAATGCCTCCGCACTTTTGGATATGTCGCGGAATACTTTCTACAGAATGCTTGATAAATACAATATAGATTAATTTTCTGAAGACACCAGACAGTTGTACTGGTGTCTTTTTTTAAAGTCAAATGATCCGAATTTATTTATTGTTTTTTGCAGTACATGTATCATATTTGACCCATACTTATAATTTTGCGTGTCATTTTTAATACACAATTTTTTTATCATTTTTAATGCAAGGTAAAAACACTAATTCCACGTTTTTTGAGAATTACCCACTCCGATATACGTCTATAATTTTGTATCAAATATGACACATCCGCGCATTCATCAGTGATTTCAGGGGGTTTTTTTGACAAAATATCAAATAAATCTCTATAAAATCTTTGAAAATTCCTTGAAATCCAATATATTCATTCATAAAAAGTTGGCATAACATTTGCTTATTATATGGGTGTGAATAAAACTGTGAAAACGAAAGGAGATAATAATATGCTTTCTCAGAGAATACAGAAGCTCAGCGAGCGAGTTCGTAACACACAGCCTACGCTCGATTTAGATAGAGCAAGACTGATTACCGAATTTTATACTCAGCCTTCAATGGATAACTACATTTTAAGAAGGGCCAAAGCATTTAAGCATTACCTGGATAATATGGAAATCTTTATAGACGATGACGAACAGATGGCTGGTCATCAGGGAAGCCGTATCCAGTCAGTAATACTGCACCCTGATACAGCAAAATGGTTATATGACGATTTTGATACTCTGGATAAACGTCCTTCAGACAACCTGGCTTTCCGTTCAGCGGAAGACAAGAAAGAGCTGTGGGACATCGTCAATGAATGGAGAGGTAATACCTTTGGTGATTTTACCAACAGCCTGATCGATGATGCAACCAGAGACATGATCAAGGCCGGAGTTTTGACTCATGGCATTTCCAACCAGTCGACCATGAACCATTCGCCTGATTATGATAACTTCATCAATAGAGGCTATCGTTATTACATCGATGAGTGCAAAGAAAACCTTGCAGCTCACAAAATCAATGACGTCTATGATCTCGAGCAGGAAATTGCCTGGGAATCCATGATCATTGTAATGGAGTCCATCATAAATCTGGCTCATCGTTATGCTGATCTTGCTGAAAAGAAAGCATCTGAATGCAATGATGCAAAGAGAAAGGAAGAATTGCTGACTATGGCAGAGAACTGCCGCGTTGTTCCTGAGAATCCACCACAGACCTTCCTGCAGGCTACTCAGCTTGTCTGGTTCCACCATCTTGCTATCACTCTTGAAGTAACTGGCGGAGATCATACGTTGGGAAGATACGATCAGTATATGCTCCCATTCTACGAAAAAGCTATAGCTGAAGGAAAAGATGAAGTATTCTTCGCGGATATCATCCATGAGCTGAAGTTGAAAGTAATGGAAATATGGAATGTCAGATCATACGCAGAATCCATCGCCGATCCAGGCTGCCCATTATGGATGCATATCATCCTTGGTGGTCAGAAGGAAAATGGTCAGGATGCTTGTAACGAGTTAACAAGAATATTCCTCCGCTGCCTGCTGGACCTGCAGACAGACGAGCCTTGCATTTCTTTCAGATATCATGACAATATAGATGAAGAAACATTCAGACTGGCTATCAAAGCAGCAAGAGATACTGGCGGACATCCGGCATTCTACAATGACTCCACTGCTATAACATACCTGTTACAGCTTGGCTTCACACTTAAAGAAGCGCGCAACTGGGGCATTTGTGGATGCATTGAGCCCCATGTTCTGGGCATATCAGATTTCCAGAGCAATCCGGGATACTTCAATCCGATCAAGATTTTTGATATCATGCTCCACAATGGATATGATCATGTTACAGACACTCAAATGGGTCCTAAGACTGGAGATCCAAGGGACTTTAAGAATATCGATGATGTAAAAGAAGCATTCAAGACGCAGCTGTCGTTCTTCCTTGAGAAATTTGTCACTATGTACGCCAGGACTTTGTCAGGTCATGCTTTCACATTACCTACTATAACAGGTTCAACCCTGGCTAGAGGCTGCATAGAAAAAGGAAAACTGCTTCAGCAAAAAGGGTCAGATCATCATTATACAGCGATCGCGATCACTGGCATCGCCAATGTTGTGGATTCATTAGAAGCAATAGATGAATGTGTATTCAACAAGCAGCGCATTACAATGGATGAACTGATCGATATGCTCGACAATAATTTTGCAGGACATGAAGACAAACGTCAGATGCTGCTTAATAAAGCACCAAAGTTTGGCAATGACATCGACGAAGTAGATAAGTATTCATACTGGCTGGTCGATACTCTCGATACAGAAGCTAAGAAATATCACGATGCTATGGGAGGTAAATTCACCCTGGTAATCGCAACTCAGGCATACAATGTGGAATTAGGAAAGCTGATAGGGGCAACACCTGATGGCAGACTTGCCACTACCCCACTTGCTGATAATGCTTCCCCAATGGTCGGCATGGACACCAATGGACCTACCGCTGTTGTTAATTCACTTGCCTGCTGTGATCCACTAGTTCCTGCCAGCGGTATGCTTTTGAACCAAAGGTTCGATCCTACAGTATGCGCCGGTGAAAAGGGACTTGATATCATTGAAACAGTATTTAAGGCACACTTTATGAAGGGTGGATTCCATATCCAGATCAATGTACTGGATGACAAGACCCTTAGAGCCGCCCAGGCAGACCCTGATAAATACAGAAATATTCTTGTACGAGTTGCAGGATACTCTGCATACTTTGTAGACTTAAGTGAAGAAATCCAGAATAACATTATTGAGAGAACTATCCAGACAGGATGTTAAAGGAGACGACATGTTATCAAATAGAATTACAAAAATACGCGATAGAATAAGAAACACTACGCCTACTATCTGTCTTGACAGAGCAAGGATCGCCACAGACTTTTACAAAACTCCGTCTGTCGAGCCTTATGTCCGCAGAAGAGCTGAGCTGTTCATGAACGTCATGGAGACCAGAAAGATATACATCGAACCTGACTCTCTTTTAGTAGGCAGTATCGCATCCAGGACCCATGCGGTCCCGGTTTTCCCGGAAATGATGAACTGGCTGCCGGAGGCTGTTGAAACCTTCGACACACGTCAGTTTGATCCCTTCCAGTATATGCCTGGGGAGAAGGATGAGCTGAGGGAGATTGCCAATACCTGGAAAGGCCATACATTTGGCGATTATACTGATGCAATCATGACTGAAGAAGAGCAAGAGCTAGTTAACATCGGTATCTTTACCCGTGGTATCCAGCAGTGTTCGACTATGTGCCATGCACCTGATTATGCAAACCTGGTAAAGCGTGGCTATCGCTACTACATAGAGCAGTGTAAAGATCAGATCGCCAAACTGAATGACGATATGACCATTGAAAATACTGATCAAAGAATAAAATGGGAAGCTATGCAGTCCTCGCTGGAAGCTGTGATCGTAATGGCACACAGATATGGTGCTTTGGCTGAAAAAGAAGCTGCCGCTTGCAATGATCCAGAGCAGAAAAAGATGTACGAGCAGATCGCGGAAAACTGCAAGGTAGTGCCTGAGAATCCACCACAGACTTTTTTGCAGGCAGCACAGTTGGTACTGTTTACCCACGATGCTATCATGATCGAAAACATGGGATATATTCATGCATTAGGCCGTTTTGACCAGTATATGTACGATTTCTATAAGTCTGATCTGGCCAATGGTGTTTCAGAGCAGGAAATCGTCGATGTGGTCCATGAATTCAAGTTGAGGATCGAAGAGATGTGGTATCTGAGAGACGAGTTCGAATCAGGTGCCTATCCCGGATGTGCGCTTTACATCCAGATGACTCTTGGCGGTCAGAAGAGAGACGGCAGTGATGCCTGCAACGAGCTGACCAGACTGATACTTCACGGCATGGAAGACTTACAGACAAAAGAGCCACCCGTTTCTTTCAGATATCATAACAATGTCGACGAAGAAACGTTCAGGCTGGCAATCAAGGTTGCCTTGGAAGGCGGAAGCCACCCTGCATTCTTTAACGATAACAATGCTATTCCGGCTTTGATGGACGTAGGCTTTACATTAGAGCAGGCCAGAGACTGGTGTCTGCTTGGATGCACAGAACCTATCGTACCTGGTCTTTCAGACTATCAGTCGATGCTTGGCTTCTTCAATACGATCAAAGTATTCGAAATCACCCTTTACGGCGGCAGAGACCCTGTTACCGGTAAGCAGATCGGACCTAAAACCGGAAATGCCAGTGAATTTACTTCTATTGAACAGTTAAAGCAGGCATATCTTACACAGCAGGCATACTTTATCAAACGCTTTGTAGGCAAATTTAACAGACTCGTTTCTGTACACGCATATACTATGCCTACCCTTGTTGCCTCAGCATTTACACAAGGCTGCATCGAAAAGGGCAAACTTCTTCAGGATAAGGGTGCCGACTATAGATGGGATGCCATGGCAACAACTGGCCTTGCTAACATAGCTGACTCATTTGCTGCCATCGAAGAATGTGTATTCAATAAGAAATACATCTCCATGCCTGAATTGATGGAACTTCTCAGGACCGATTTTGAGGGCAAAGAAGAGCTCCGTCAAATGCTGATCCAGAGAGCTCCTAAATTCGGCAACGACAATGATGAGGTCGATAAATACGCGCAGTTCGTAATAGGCAGCGCTGATGCTGAAATCAAGAAGTATAAGGATGGAAGAGGCGGAACATTCATGTCAGTATGTGCTACACAGTCTTACAACGTGCAGCTGGGAAAAAATATAACAGCTACACCAGACGGAAGACACTGCTTCACACCGCTTTCAGATAATGCCTCACCGATGATCGGCTGCGACACCTGTGGACCGACTGCTGTCGTGAAATCTCTGGATTCCATCGATCAGACGGCTACCCAGGCAGGAATGCTGCTCAATCAGCGTTTTGATCCTCAGATCGCTAAAGGCGAAAAAGGGATCGATATCCTGGAGACCGTATTAAAGGCT
>Ga0183101_1000064_pt18 | contig 11322 bp, 9 predicted proteins | sample Biomet3_FD_127790 | JGI IMG/M metagenome (GOLD analysis project Ga0183101, IMG submission 127790) | Microbial communities from bioreactor (seeded with sewage sludge) at LBNL, California, USA - Biofuel metagenome 3 | ecosystem: Engineered > Bioreactor > Anaerobic > Unclassified ... | reverse complement strand
GCCAGAACCCGCATCCACCTTCCCGAACCCCCCCATGCGGCGGCGGTAGCGGGCAGGCAGCAGAAAAAAACCCGCAACGCCAGCCCTGGCAGTCCCGCAAACGCGGCGCCGCCCCGGCGGCGCACCCAAATGCCCACCAGCCACAGCACATACAGGCTCACACTCAGGCCGGAAAGCGCGGCAATGGCCCAGGCCCCGTGGGGCACGGCCCACCAGTAATAGAGCGGAACACACAGCGCGGTCATCACCGTGCCCGTGACCGCCGGGGTCATGGTGTCGCCGTGGGCGTAATAGGCGCGCACCAGCACCATATAAATAATCCAGAAGGGCGTTGCCGCCAGCATGATGCGCGTCAGGGGCAGGGCCGCCAGCGTGTCCGCCGGGCTGAAGCGCCCGCCCTGAAAAATAACTCCCAGAATGGGCCAGGCCGTGGCCGCCATGCAGAATGCACAGGGGATGATAAGCGCAAGGCTGGCCCGCAGGGCCGTGCGCAATGTGGCGTCAAAGCGTTCATTTTCGCCCTGCGCCAGCAGCGACACAAGAAAGGGATAGGAAGCCACGGCGGCGGCCTGCCCCACAAGGCCCACAGGCACCTGCGTGATGCGGCGGGCATAGTTGAGCAGGCTCACCGCGCCGTCGCCCGCCAAACTGCCAAAAACCCGCAAAAACTGTTCGTCCAGCATCATGATGGTCTGCCCCAGCATGAGGGGCAGGGCCGTGAGCAGGAATTTGCCCATGAGCGGGTGCCGCCATTCCATGTGCAGCCGCAGGCCCTGCTGGCCGGCTACCCGCAGGGGCAGTGCAAAGGTGCCAAGGGCCGCGCCAAGGGTCACGCCCACGCAGTAACCGGTCATGCCGTCCATGTGGGCCAGCAGGCCTGCTGGCAGAGTCGCCTGCGCAGTCTGCGTGGTTGCCAGCCAGGGCAATAGCAGGCCCACGGCAATGATGGCCCCGTTATAGATCAGCGGGGCCAGCGCCGGCACGCGGAACTGACGCCGCATGAACAACAAAGCGGTAACGCATGCCCCGCACAGAAAGAATATCTGGGCGGGCAGGATGATGCGCATAAAAAAGGCCAGCCGCGCCCACTGCTCCGGCGTAAAACCGGGGGCCACCGCTTGCGCCAGCCAGGGCGCAAGGGCCATGCCGCCAAGGGTCAGCAGGGTGGAGGCAGCCGCCATCCAGCAGAAAACGCAGGAAAAAAAGCGCCAGGCATCCGCCTCATCCTCCTGAAACCTGCGGGTTAGCAGGGGGATGATGGTGATGGACATAAAGCCGCCCGCCAGCAGATAATTGATGATGTCCGGAACCACAAAGGCGGCGAAATACATATCGGATTCGTCGCCAGCGCCGAACTGCCACGAAATGATCTTGTCGCGCGCAAGACCCATGAGGCGCGAAAGAACCGTACTGGCCGCCAGTATGAGCGCGGCTGCGCCCATACGCTGCTGTGCGGAAAGCAAGGCCATCAGCGGCCCCGCTTTTTGCTGTTGTTGCCTGTGGTGCGCCCGCGCGTGCCCGTGCCGCCCTTGCCTCCGGCCTTACTGCCACGCTTTGGGCCGCCCTCGCTGCGGCGGGCCTTGCCCGTTGCTCCCCCCTTGCCCCCGCCCTTGCCGGAGTCGTCGCCGGGCGAGGTGATCTTCCAGCCGGAGCGCGAACCTCCGGGGCGGCTTGTGCGTCCCGGTTTTGCGCCGCCTTTGTGAGCTGGCTTGCGGGATGTTTTGCCTCCGCCGCGCCAGTTGCCCTGAGCGGCCTTGGGCAGTTCCAGCGGCATGAGCCGGATTTCAAGCCGACCCAGATTCACTTCCGCCAGCGCGACCTCAAGGCTCTGGCCCATGCGCCACATGACGCCGGAGCGCTGGCCCACAAGGCTCATGGTGCGGGGGTCAAAGTCGTACCAGTCATCGCCGAGGTCATCAATGCGGATCATGCCTTCCACTGGCATGTCGGCCAGTTCCACAAAAATGCCAAAGTCCGTGACCCCGGCCACCATGCCCTTGAAGTGTTCGCCCACGCGGGGCAGCAGGGCAAGGCAGCCCATGCGGCGGTCCATTTCGCGTTCGCAGGCCATGGCCGCGCGTTCGCGTCTGTTGATCTGGTCGCTGATGCGCAACAGCTTCTGCCCAGCGGGCAGCGCGCCCACGCCGATGCCCAGCGCGGTTTTGAGCGCCCGGTGGGTCAGCAAATCGGCATAGCGCCTGATGGGCGAGGTAAAGTGGCAATAGGCCTGGGAAGCCAGGCCAAAGTGCCCTTCGTTTACCGGTTGGTAGCGGGCCTGGGGCATGGCCCGCAGGCACAGGCGGTTGACCAGAAATTCTTTGTCCGTGCCTCTGACCCCGGCAATGATGGCCTGCATGGCCGAGGCCTCGGGCCGGGGCGGCAGGTTTTCCATGCCCGTGGCTTCCAGCGTGTCGAAAAGGCTTTCCAGCCGTTCCGGGTCCGGCTGCGGATGCACGCGGTACAGAAAGGGCATGGACATGTCGCGCAAATACCGGGCCACGGCCTCGTTGGCGGCAATCATGAATTCTTCGATCAGCCGGTGGGCATCGTGCCGCTGGCGATGGCCTATCCAGACCACGCGCCCGGCTTCGTCAAGGCGGCTATCCGCCTCCGGCAGGTCAAAATCGAGGCTGCCGCGCTGGCGGCGGGCCTCGCGCAGCGCCGCATACAGCGCGAAGGCCCGGCGCAGCATGGCGATAACTTCCTCACCGCGCGGGTTTTCGCGCAGGGCCGCGAGGGCCTGCGGGTCTTCGTCCAGCATGCAGGCCTTGACCTGATCATAGGTAAGGCGCGCGGCGGAGCGCATCACCACCACGGCAAAGCGGGGCTTGCCCGGCTTGCCCTTGGCGGAAAATGGAATTTCAGCCAGCATGGCCAGCCGGTCGCCGTCGGGGCGCAGGCTGCACAGGCCGTTGCACAGGGCCTCGGGCAGCATTGGCTCCACAGACCGGGGAAAATACCAGGAATTGCCGCGCGCCAGGGCTTCCGCATCAAGCGCGCCGGCATAACCGTTGCCGCGCGGGCGCACATAGTGGCTCACGTCGGCAATGGCCACACGCAGCAGCCAGCCGCCGCCGGGGCGGTCCTCCACCTCCACGGCGTCGTCGAAGTCGCGGGCGTCCGCGCCGTCAATGGTCACCAACGGCAGGTTGCGCACATCCTCGCGGCCCTGCAGGTCTTCAGGGGTTGGCCCGGCGGGCAGGGCCTGGGCCTCGGCCAGGGCCCCAGCGGGGAAGTCGCGCGGCACTTCGTGGTTGAGCTTGACCAGCTCTTCCTGCACCGCCACATCGTCTTCGCGGCCATAATCGCCCACAATGCGCGCGGTCCACAGGTCTGTGGCCAGGCGTCGCCCAGGAGCCAGCAGCACAAGCGACCCCGGCTGGGGCGGCGTTGCGCCTTCTTCCAGCTCCACGCTGAAGTTCACGGGCAGGCGGCTATCCGCCGGGTGGCAAAAAATTGTGCGCCCGGTCCGGTGCCCGGCATGGGCGGGTATTTCCTTTTGGCCGCGTTCCAGCACCGCAACAATGCGGCCTTCGGGCGACGGCCCGCGCGCCGCGCCGGGGGTCAGCGCAACGCTGACAATGTCCTGGTGCCAGGCTTCGCCCGTTTGGGCGGCGGGAATATACACATCGCGCGCGCCGGAAAATTCCAGCCTGCTGTCGCGGTTTTGTTCGCCCCCTTCGGCGGGGCGCATGGGCGTAACGAAACCGCCGCCATCGCGCAACGCGCTGAAGCGCCCCATAATATGCTTGAGGTTTTCCGGGCGGGTCCAGAGCCCGCCGCGCAAGCGCAGCAGGCTGCCCTGGGAGGCCAGCTCCTCAAGGGCGTTTTCCAGCTCGGCTTTGGAGCGGCGGGCCAGGCCAAGAACGCGCAAAAGGCCGTCCAGCCGCATGGGGCGCGCCTGGGCGGCAAGTGCTTCCAGCAGTTCCTCGTTGGTGGGAAAGCCGGAGGAATGCGCGGATGCCATGGGCGACCCGCGAAAGAAATTCTTTTTTTTCATTTTGTTCCATATGGCGAAAAAAGGGAGCAAAAGGCATGGCCTTTCGCCCCCCATCTCGCAACGATCAGGCTGCGCCGGCGTGCGGCCGCATTATTCGCGGTTGCCGCTGAACATGCGCAGCATCATGAGGAAAAGGTTGATGAAGTCGAGGTACAGCGTCAGCGCGCCAAGAATGGCGCCGCGACGCACGGCGGTGCCGTCCTCAAGAGGCGCGTTTTCGCCAAACCTGCGCAGCTTCTGCGTGTCAAAAGCCGTCAAACCGGTGAAGATAAGCACCCCAAGGCAGCTGATGACAAAGTCCATCATGGTGCTTTTGAGGAAGATGTTCACGATGGAGGCAATGATGATGCCGATAAGGCCCATGAACAAAAAGCTGCCCATGGAGGTCAGGTCACGCTTGGTCACCGTGCCGTAGACGGACATGGCCAAAAAAGTGCCCGTGGTCACCAGAAAGGCATTGGCGATGGAGGCGATGGGGTAGACCACGAAAATGGACGACAGCGTGGCGCCCGTAACCGCCGAATATAGCAAAAAAAGGCCTGTGGCCATGCCGCCGGACATTTTGTGAACCGCCGCAGAAAGGGCGATGACAAGACCGAACTGAGCCACCAGCATAAGCACAAGCACGATGGTGTTGCCGAAAATGGCGGCCTGCACGGCAGGCGAGGTCGCCACGGCAAAGGCCACCACCGTGGTCACGGCCAAACCGGCGGTCATCCACTGGTAGACCTGACGCATGTAAATGGAAGCGACGCTGCCGGCGGCGCTTTGAGCAACACTGCGAGAGTACGACATTATATCCTCCGAAAAACGGTTGAAGACAATCAGCCTGTTCGGCGGCTACGGCTCCGTGCCGCAGTGCCGTCGGGCGGGCATTCGTTTAATCTTCTCGCTGTAACTATAATGTCGCCCGCCGTATTTAGCAAGGGGCGCAACCCTGGGAGCGGCGTGCCCCCAGCATATGCTTGCCTTTTGCAAATCTTGTGCGGATATTTTGTGCCTTTTTGCAAGGCCAGCGCGCGTCGCCTCCCTCTCCCCATGGTGGAAGCACGGAGGCCGCGCAGCTGCCGCGCGGGGGCGGCGCACCCCTTCTTGCCGCCTGAAAACCCCCGTGCTACCGTGCGCTTTGCCGGGCAAAGCCCGGCCACTAATTTAAGGAGTCTTTCATGAAAGCATTTCGTGTTTTTTCCCGCGCTGTCGCCACGGCATGCTGCCTTGCCGCAGTTCTTGTGCTGGCCGGTTTTGCGCGCCCCGGCGCTGCCCGCGCCGCCGACCCCGACCCGACGGTGAAGCTTGAAACCAGCCTGGGCGATATTTTCGTGCGCCTTGATGCGCGCAAAGCGCCCATCAGCACGGCCAACTTTGTGCAATACGTCAAATCCGGCTTTTACGACGGCACGGTGTTTCACCGCGTCATCAAGAATTTCATGATTCAGGGCGGCGGGCTCACTGCCGATATGAAGCAGAAAACGCCCCGTGCGTCCATTCGCAACGAGGCCGACAACGGCCTGAAAAATAAAAAATACACGATTGCCATGGCCCGCACCGGCGAGCCCCATTCGGCCTCCTCGCAGTTCTTCATCAACGTGAAGGACAACGATTTTCTCGATTTCAAGAGCCAGACCACCCAGGGATGGGGATATGCCGTGTTTGGCAAGGTGATCAAAGGGCAGGAGGTTGTGGATAAAATCGCGGCCGTGCAAACCGGCAAAAAGGGCTATTACGGCGATGTGCCCATGGAAACCGTGCTGATCAAAAAAGCCGTGGTTGTGGAATAGGGCAGCTGCCCTCGTTTTTTGTGGGGCGCGCCAGCCCCGCATGAGCGGAGAACCCGAGGGGTTCTCCGCTTTTTTTTGTTCCTCGCGCATCTCCCAACCGTAAGGAGCCCTTGCGGCAGCTATGGAAGGCCCGCTGCATCGTAGTATTCTTGCATGCCGCAGTGACAGAATGACGGCAAATAGGTGTTATGGGCAAAAGAAAAACTCGCATGTTCTTGTATCTGAGGCAGTGCGGCGTAACAAACCGCTGCAAACCGCGCGAAGCATCACTGGAATGACCGCACGGCAGCCGCATGACGAGCGCAAGCCCACCTGCTGCGGCGTGCTGTCGTTGACAGGTCGCGAAAGTATGTGGCACCTTGCAGCTATATATTTTTTTATATGTGTTTTGTCTGCCGCCGTCCGCGTGCCCGCTATTCTTTTGTGGACCGCATCGCGGGCACGCCGCCGGGCGCGGCGCTTTGAATTTTTTCACCAGTAGTCAGGAGGTTATGATGCCCAAATCCGCTCTTTTTCCCGTGTTCTGCGCGGCGCTGCTTGTGCTGGCCCTCGCTGTTCCCAGCAGGGCCTGCACTGGCATGTTCGCCAAGGCCGAGGACGGCGGCGTGGTCTATGCCAGATCAATGGAGTTTGACACGCAGCTGAAGTCGGAACTGTTGCTGCTGCCCCGTGAAACCGCCTGCGCGGTTGCCTTGCCCAACGGAGCCAAGGGCGCGACCTGGAAGACAAAATATGGAATTGTGGGCATGAATGCCTTTGGGCTGCGGCACTACGTTGACGCCATGAACGAGAAAGGCTTGCAAATGGGCCTGTTCTGGTTTCCCGCCTTTGCGGAATATGCCGACTTTGACCCCAAAAAAGCTTCCTCCACGCTGACGCCCTGGGAAATGGCGGAATTTGTGCTGGGGCAGTGCGCCTCCGTTAAGGAAGCCCGCGAACTGCTGCAGCACATCAACCTTGTGGCTTTTCCCAGCAAAGAGCTTGGCGGCGGCTTGCCCACGGCGCATTTTTGGATGGTGGACGCTTCCGGCGATTCGCTGGTGGTCGAGCCGGTGGGCAAAAAGCTGGTTTTCAGCGAAAACCCCGTGCACGTGTTTACCAACGCGCCGACCTTTGACTGGCACCTGGTCAATCTGAGCAACTACGGAAACCTGAGCCCGCATCAGGCTGCCGGAACCACGCTGGGCACGCGCAAGGTGCAGCCTTTGGGCAACGGGCTTGGCATGCGCGGCCTGCCCGGCGACATCACGCCGCCCTCGCGTTTCGTGCGCGCCGCCTACTACCTTAACAGCCTGTATCCGCTGAAAACCACCGCCGATGCGCTTGCCTCCCTCATGCGCCTGCACCAGACGTTCTTTATCACCAAGGGCATAGCCCGCCCCGTGGCGGGAGTTTCCGGCCCCGACGAGGTGACGCAGTGGGAGATGTACACGGACCTGAAGAACCACAAGCTTTATTACAGAACCTATGACAACCTCGCGCCCAGAATGGTCGATGCGGCCAAGCTGGACTATTCCCCCGGCAAGGCGCGCGTGTTGCCCCTTGACCAGCCGCAAACCTTCAAGGATATGACCGGCTCTTTTAAATAAGCGGTCGGCCCTGTGCCGAATGCCGCGCCGGGCGGCGGTTATGCCGCCTTGCGGCAACGCGGATGCGGAGTGGTGCGCCTTTGGGTGCGCGGCTTTGCATCCGCGTTTTTTTGGAGGGTGGGGACGCTGTGGCGACGTTGCCGCTGTCGCGTGCCCGATCGCGAGAAGTGGCGCAAGGTCGGCGCTGGGACCGCGCAAGGCCAGCGCAGAGTCCGCGCAGCGTTTGCGCCTGATGCGCGGCTTGCCGCCTATGCCAGTATCTCTTTGGGGGTTTGGTGTAAGGGAAAGGCCGTGATGTGTGCTGCGGGGCGTGCGCCAGCGTGCAAGGCGGATTGCGGCGAATGACTGCGCCGTGCGGAGCGGGGATTCGCCGGTTGCGGGGCGCTCTAGTGGGCCAGCGCGGCAAAACGCCGCACGGTAAGGTGGCAGATGGCCACGGCCAGCGCGTCGGAGGTATCCAGCGCCCAGTTGACGTTTTTGACGTTGAGCAGGCGCTGCACCATAAAGGACACCTGCTCCTTTTCCGCCCGGCCCGTGCCCACCAGCGATTTTTTAACCAGCGTGGGTTCATAATCGCTGATGGAAAGTCCATGGGCCGCGCAGGCGGCCACGGCAACGCCGCGCGCCTGCCCCAGCTTAAGGGCCGTGGCGGCGTTTTTGGCGGTGAAAACCTGTTCTATGGCCGCTTCTTCCGGTTTGATGCGGCCCAGAACGCCGGAAAGTTCGTGATAGATGCGGGCCAAACGGTCGGAGAATTCTTTGCCCGCCGAGGCGGTGCGCACCACGCCGCAGTCCACTAGTTGCAGCACGCCCGAAACTTCGCGCACCACGCCCCAGCCTGTGCGCTGCGAACCGGGGTCAATGCCGATGACGGTGACGGGCAGCATGCGGCGGCCCTAGAGCAGAAACGAGGTGATGATGTAGTCCGCCGCCAGAATGAGCACGCAGGAAATAACCACGGCCGAGGTTGTGGCGTTGCCCACGGCTTCGGGGCCCACGCTGTCGCGCCGCTTGTTGGTATAGTACCCCTGGCGGCAGCAAATGGTGGTGACCAGCAGGCCGAAGGCCAGAGACTTGATAAAGCCGCCGGTCACGTCCGTGGCGGTAACAGAACTGGAAATGCGGTAAAAATAGGCCCCTTCGTTGATGCCCAGCATGAGCACGCCCGTGAGATACCCGCCGATGATGCCGATAACGTCGAACACCGCCGTGAGCAGGGGAAAGGCGATCACCGAGGCCAGCAGGCGCGGGCTCACCAGATAGCCCATGGAGTTGATGTCCATGACATCCAGCGCGTCGATCTGATCGGATATGCGCATAACGCCGATTTCCGCCGTCATGGAGGAACCGGCGCGGCCCGTGAGCATGATGGCCGTGAGCACTGGCCCCAGCTCGCGGATGAGCGTTAGCGAAACCGCGGAGCCAAGCATGCCCACGGAGCCGAATTTCACCAGGGTGTAATAGCCCTGCAGGCCCAGCACCATGCCGCAGAAAACGCCGATGAGCATGATGAGAAAAAGCGATTTGGAACCAATGACATAGAGCTGTTGCACGGTGCGCGGAAAAATCTTGGGGCTGGCGAAAACCTGCGCCAGGCCATCAATCATGAACAGGGCCGTGCCGCCCAGCGCATCAATGCCGTTCAGGCAGGGCCGCCCCAGCATTCGCAGAAAATCGCCGATATGTCCTTTCGCTGTCATGGTGCGCCTCAGCGGCCTTTTTTTGCCGGTTTGCCAACGGGTTTCTGCAAAATTTTGATGGGAACGCCAAGCCGCATGTGTTGCAGCTCTTCGCGCAGCCTGTAGGCGTCGTCTTCCGTGCCGCGCATGCTCACCATGACCAGCGTGAGCTTGCCGCTCTTTTTGGTTCGGGTGCGCAGGCCCTTGCCTTCAAGTGTGGTGCGCAGCTTGTCCGCGTCGTCGGCCGCCTTGAAGGCCGCGACCTGATAGACGAAATCGAATGCGGGGCCGGTGGACGCCTTGGGCTGCTGCGCCTGGGGGCGGGCGGGAGAAGCCTGGCCCGCCTGGTCCGTCGTCTGACCGGCAGGTTGCCCCTGCTGCGCGCCCTGCTGGCCGGGCTTAATGCCCCAGGCCGCAAGGCTGTTGCCTGTGGGATGCGCAAAGGGATATGCTGGCGCGGCGGGCTTTTGCGCCGCCTGATCCTGCTGGGGCTGGGCGGCGGGTGCGCCGTCCGGGGCTTTTTCCGCCGCTTGCGGGGGCTGCTGTCCATCGGCCCCGGCAGCGCCGGGCTGCGCGGGCGCATCTTGCCCCGGCGCATTCGCGGCGCCGGGCGCGTTGGCGGGCGCGGGGGCGCTCTTTGCGGAAGCAGAGGGGCCGCCCAGCATGCCCGTCATCTGCTCCACGCGCGTTTCGGGGTTCTGCCCGCGCCCTACCATAAACCCCATAAAGAACGACCAGCCCACGGCAACCGCCAAAATTGTCCCCAGCAGGGCCGTCATGGGCCCGGAAAGGCGAAGGACGAAACGGCGCTTTTCGCCCAAAGAGGCGTTAGCGGCTGATTTGCGGGGTTTGCGTAGGGGTGCGGCCATCCAGTATCCTTTTCAATTTTAAGCCGCGTTGCGGCGTAGCGCCGCGCGGGAGCTTCTGGCGCGCCCGCGCGGCATGATTCCGTTTTGCCGTTGTGGCTTACATGCTTTCCGGCGCGCTGACGCCCAGCACGTCCAGGCCGTTGCGCAGCACCTGCCCGATGGCGCGCAGCAGGGCCAGGCGGGCCAGGGTGCGGGGGGCGTCGTCGGCCAGCAGCACCTGGTGCTTGGCATAATAGCTGTGCAGCAGCCCGGCCAGCTCGGAGAGGTAATGGCTCACATGGTGAACGCCCAGCGATTGGGCGGCTGTGGCCAACATGTCTTCAAACGTGGCGGCCTTGCGCAGCAGCGCCATGTCTTCCGGCGTGTCCAGCCCCTGCAGCAGGTCTTTCAGCGCTTTCTCGGGCAGCTGAAAACCACGCTCCTCGGCCCTGCGCAGCACGGCGCAGATGCGCGCGTGGGCGTATTGCACATAATACACGGGGTTGTCCATGCTGCGCTGCTTGGCCAGCTCAAGATCGAAATCCAGCGGGCTGTCGCTCTTGCGCGAAAGAAACATAAAGCGCGCCGCATCAACGCCCACTTCCTTGATAACGTCGGCCAGCGTTTCAAACGTGCCCGCGCGGGTGGACATGCTCACGGGCTGGCCCTCGCGCAGCAGGTTCACCAGCTGAATGAGCACAACGTCGAAATTTTCCTGCTGTTTGCCCATGGCGGTGATGGCCGCGCGCATGCGCGGAATATAGCCATGGTGGTCGGCGCCCCAGATGTCGATGAGCCAGTCATAGCCGCGCTGGAATTTATCGTGGTGATAGGCGATGTCGGAGGCGAAATAGGTCAGGCTGCCGTCTGATTTGCGCAGCACGCGGTCTTTGTCGTCACCCAGCTTTTCCGTGGCGAACCAGAAGGCGTTTTCTTTCTCATAGGTATACCCGGCGGCGGTGAGAGCGTCAAAGGCCGCAGCCACGGCCCCGCCTTCCACCAGGGTTTTTTCGGAAAACCAACGCTGGTGCTCCACGCGAAATTCGGCCAGGTCGTCTTTGATGCCGCCCAGAATGTCGTTCATGGCCTTGTCATAGCACACATCCTGCCCTTCGGCGTCGGGCAGGTTGATAAGGCCGGGGTCGGCTTCGAGCATTTCGCGGGCAATGTCGATGATGTAGTCGCCCTTGTAATAATCTTCGGGCCAGGTCACGGTTTTTCCGGCCAGCTCCTTGGCGCGCAGCCACACCGAAAGACCCAGCAGGCGCATCTGGCGGCCCGCGTCGTTGATATAATATTCCGTGTTCACGTCATACCCGGCCATGCGCAGCAGGCGGGCAAGGCTGTCGCCCACGGCCGCGCCGCGCCCGTGGCCCACATGCAGGGGGGCGGGGGGGGGGGGCGAGACAGACTCTAGCAGGACCTTGC
>Ga0183101_1000077_pt4 | contig 11329 bp, 10 predicted proteins | sample Biomet3_FD_127790 | JGI IMG/M metagenome (GOLD analysis project Ga0183101, IMG submission 127790) | Microbial communities from bioreactor (seeded with sewage sludge) at LBNL, California, USA - Biofuel metagenome 3 | ecosystem: Engineered > Bioreactor > Anaerobic > Unclassified ... | reverse complement strand
AAGCGGCCAAGGCCGATTACTAATATTGATCGCATTTTATTACTCCTTTTTCAAAACAAAATCTTGAAATATTGTATTAACGGCCATAGTCTAGCCGATGGTTATCGATTCTTCAGGGTAGCTCAGGTCCGGGATTACCTTGCGTCTTACGAAGGCCATGGCAACGGCGATGCTTCCCAGTCTGCCGCAGTACATGAGGACCATGAGGCAGATCTTGGAGAAAGCTCCCGCGGTTCCGCTGATGCCCATGGTCAGTCCCACGGTGCTCAGCGCCGATATCGCTTCAAAGGTGCAGCTCTCCAGGGTGACGCTTGGGTTGGCGATCAGCAGCAGGAACACGCAGACGATGATCAGCGCCAGGTAAGACGATAGGCTGGACATGGCGTCGCGGCGTGCGTTTTTCTGAAGTCTTCTTTTGAAGATGCTCAGGTCGTTGTAGCTCTTAGCCTGTGAATACAAGGCTAGTATCAGTGTTACGAATGTCGTTACCTTCAGGCCGCCTCCAGTGGATCCGGTTCCGGCACCGATTGCCATGAGGAACATGGTCAGCATGCGGCCGGCTCTCGTCATGTCCATATAGTCGATGGAGTTGAAGCCCGCCGTCCTTGGCGTTACCGAAGCAAAAAATGCGTTCAGCACTTTCTCGCCAGGCGTCATGCCGGCAAAGACAGCATTGTTTTCCAGCATCAGGAACAAAACGGCTCCGAAAAGGATCAGCCCTATGGTGAACGTTACCATTATCTTAGTATGCAGAGCATATTTTTTGAAGTTCATACGGTTGTCGCAGATGTCGCTCCAGACGATGAAACCAATGCCGCCGGTGGTGATCAGCACCATGATGGTAGTCAGGATCACTGGATCGTCGGCAACCAGGGTCAGCGATGAGCCGGGCGATTTCTGTCCCATAAGATCAAAACCGGCATTGCAGAACGCCGAGATCGAGTGGAAAATGCCGTACCATATGCCCTGTCCAACGCCGAACATGGGAACAAAGCGGATAGCCAGCAGTATGGCTCCGATGCCCTCAATGATCAGCGTGCCGAACAGCATACGCCTGATAGCTTTTACTACGCCGCCGACATGCTGCACGCCGATGGACTCCATCAGCACAGTGCGCTGAAATATGGTGATTTTCTTTTTTGCGGCAAAAGAAAAAGTCATAGCCACTCCCATGAATCCCAGACCACCGATTTGGATCAGCAGGATTATAACCAGCTGCCCAAAAAAATTGAACTGGGTCCATGTATCATAGACGACCAGACCCGTAACACACGTGGCGGAAGTGGAAGTAAACACGCCGTTTACGTATGGTATCCACTCGCCGTTTCTGCTGCACAGAGGCGTTGAAAGCAGGAACCCGCCAACCAGTATGATCAAAGCAAACCCGATGGCAAATATCTGCACCGGCTGAAGCTTTATCTTCTTATTCATTCTTATTCTCTCCTAATATCAATGCAATATTGTCATATTATAGAATATTTTTTTGTAATGTCAATATACTGCATCAAAATCCCTAAATTCGCGTAATAGTAAGAAAACTTGTCTTCTTTTTTGACCTCTACAAGGCCTGACTGAACCAGCTTTTTCATGTGCTGGGAGATGGTCGCCTGTGCGTATCCGAACTCGGCAACCAGATCCTTGTTGCAGACCTTTTCCATCGATTTATTGCTCTGCATTATATATCTGAAAAGTCTCAGTCTGACAGGGTGTGCCAGGGCGTCCGAGACGGTGGCGATCATTTCTATGCCGCTTTCTTCAAATTCAGTAGTTTCTTTTCTTATTCTCATGTATTTCCTCCATAGTCATTGATCTAAAGCTCTATCAAATATACTATAAATACCGCATAAATACAAGGGTATTGGCAGGTGCAAAATTATTTGCATCAAGTCCTCAAGTGTGCTAAACTGTAATCAGCGGAATGAATAATTGGGGAGGAACTTGCATGGAAGCAGAAGGATACAAAAAGATAATTGACGAACTCATCAAACTTGTCGATTCTGGAGTGTATATAGTAGATGACAAAGGCGTAGGCATTTTCTACAACGACGCTATGGCTGCCATGGAGCAGATCCACGTGGACGACGTGGTGGGCAAGGAATTCCATAAGGCGTTTCCAGGCGTAAAACTAAACGAAAGCACGCTGTTTCAGGCGTTGAAGAAGCACGTTTCAACAAAGAACAAACAGCAGACATACATCAACCTCTACGGCAGAGAGATCAGCACGATCAACAGCACCGTGCCGGTAAAGCTGGGCGGCAGAACGATTGCAGCCATCGAGGTCGCGCGGGACATCACCAACATCCGTTCCATGAGCGATACGATAATGGAACTGCAGGAGAAGAAGATCGAGCCGAAGTCCGCGGAACCGGTGATCAGGCATTACACCTTCGACGATCTGGTCGGCAACAGCCGCAGTTTTGTTGAAATGAAGGAGAGAGCGAAGAGAGCGGCAAAGAACAAAGCCTCCGTCTTCATCTACGGCGAGACCGGAACCGGAAAAGAGCTGGTTGCCCAGAGCATACACTACGGCGGAAACCGGGCGAAGGAACCGTTCCTGGCGCAAAACTGCGCCGCGCTGCCGGAGTCGCTGCTTGAGGGAATTTTGTTCGGCACGTCCAAGGGCGGATTCACTGGAGCTGTTGACAGAGCCGGACTGTTCGAACAGGCCAACGGAGGGACTTTGCTCCTCGATGAGATCAGCGCCATGCCATACGATCTGCAGAGCAAGCTTTTGCGAGTGCTGCAGGAGGACTATATAAGAAGAGTCGGCGGCACGACGGACATTCCGATCGACGTGAGGATAATAGCTACGGTCAACGAGCCGCCAGAGAAACTGATAGAAGAGGGCAAACTCAGGAAAGACCTGTATTTCAGGCTGAACGTCGTGAATATCATGATCCCGCCGCTGAGAGAGCGGAGAGACGACATCCCTATCCTTGCGGAGAAACTGCTGGAAAAGCACAATGAAAAATTTGACAAGGAAATCTGGATGATATCTGAAGGTGCTATAGAAAGGCTGAAGGATTACGATTATCCAGGCAATGTAAGGGAACTGGAGAACATCATAATGCAGGCAGTTTCAATGGCTGAGACGGAACATATACTGACGGAGAAACTGCTGCAGATGCCGATGCAGGTGAAGGCCATTGGTGCTGACGCTGAGAAGTGGGACAGGCGCGGGCCGCTTGATGAGTATCTGGCCAATCTGGAGAAGGAAATAATCAGGGAAGTTATGATGGCTGAGGCGGGAAATGTGACAAAATCCGCTGAGGTCCTGAAAATAAAGAGACAGACATTGCAGCATAAGCTGAAAAAGTATGATATAAAAGAATAATAAATGGTGGTACTGCAAAAGTATTTGCAGTAAAATAGCAAAAATATTTGCACTTGGTGTTCCTAAGAAAATACAAGATTAAATTCTGGTAGTGAAGGCAGACCTTTATGTAGTGGTTTTTTCAAAAAAAATTGTGAAAAAACCACTAATTTTTTTATTTATTCTGATTAAAGTATAGTGTATACACAAAAAGACATTGGCATGGAAGTTGCTATATATTAAGTATCGTGTTTAAACGAGACATTAATAAAACATATTATTAATAATTATTCAATTGTATGAGAAAAAGGAGAGTAAAAGCAAATGAAAAATGTAAAAGTTATTCTTTGGGGACTCGGCGCTATGGGCGGCGGAATCGGCAAAATGTTAGTAAAGAAGCAGGGCGTTGATATTGTTGGCGCTATCGACATCGGCGACAAAGTTGGCAAGAGCCTGTACGACGTTGTTCCAGGAATCGTAAGGGGAGACAGAGAAGACGTAATCGTAGGAACTCCTGAAGATGTAATCAAACCGGGAACTGCTGACATCGTAGTTGTTTGCACAAACTCATTCACTAAAGAAGTATATGACAAGCTCGTATTCGTAATGGAGAGAAAGATCAATGTCATCACTTCAGCTGAGCAGATGGCTTATCCTCAGGCTCAGGAGCCTGAACTGGCTAAGAAGCTTGACGAATGCGCTAAGAAAAATGGCGTAACTGTACTGGGAACAGGCATCAACCCTGGTCTTATCATGGACCTTCTGGTAATCCTCTGGACAGGCGCATGCGAGTCAGTTAACCATATCACATCAAGAAGGGTTAACAGCCTTTCACCGTTCGGACCTGCAGTAATGGAAGAGCAGGGAATCGGCATCACTGTTGACGAGTTCAACAAGAGGAAGGCTGACGGAACAATGGCAGGTCACGTTGGATTTGCAGAGTCAGTTGGCATGATGTGCGATGCATTAGGCTGGAAGCTTGACAAGTTCGAGCAGGACATGGAGCCAATCGTTACAGATGTAGACAGAAAGTCACCTTACGGATTTGCTAAAGCCGGCGACGTTGCAGGCGTAGCAATGAAGGGCTGGGCTACAGTTGACGGAGAGAGAAAGATCGACATGGATCACCCTCAGCAGATCGAGCCTGAACAGGTTGGAGTACACACTGGCGACTATGTAATCATCGACAGCGTTCCACCAGTAAACATGTCAAACAATCCTGAGATCGAAGGCGGAATCGGAACTATGGCCATGATCATGAACTGCATTCCACACGTAATCAACGCTAAGCCAGGTCTGAAGACTATGATCGACATCCCAGTTCCTCATGCAATCATGGGCGACTTCAGAGATCAGATCGATCCTGAATGCAAGCTGGTTAAATAGTATTAGGCTGATTCGAATATAAGAACTGTCCGGGGCGAACCAGACAGGGCAAGCCCGGACAGTTATTTTTTCACCAAAAGCAAAGAGAAGAATTTAGATAGGAGAATTGCAAATGGCAAAGAAAGGCGACTGGGTGCGCATCCATTCAATAGTCCTGAAGGCTTCACAGAGAACGGCCAAAATTCCTGAGGATACTCAGAAATGCGACCTTGAAATGTGGACTAAAGGTACTCTGCTGGATGACGCCGAAATCGGAGATACAGTTAAAGTTGAAACTGCAGTAGGCAGAATCGAAGAGGGCACTCTCATTGAGGTTGGCCCTTATTATACTCACAGCTATGGCAAATTTGTCCCTGAGATCATCGAGATCGACAAGATGCTGAGAAAGATCATGGATGGAGGTGACAAATAATGGCATTAGCAAAAGATTATGATTCCGTAATGGGAAGATCCAACGAGATCATGAAGAAGGCCCTTGGCCTGGACTACAATGACTTCGAGTCAGGCTCCATTGCCTTTGATTACGAAGGACTTATGAAGGCTACGGGATACACACTGGAAGAAATCAACAAGATCCAGTCAAGAACAGACGTAGGAAACACTCCGCTTATCGAGCTGAGAAACCTTACAGCACTTTCAAGAAAATATGCTAAGCCTGGTTACGGCGCAAGAATCTTCGCAAAAGATGAAGCTTGCAACGCATCAGGAAGTTTCAAGGCAAGAAGAGCAGCATGTGCCTGCGCTCACGCTAAGAAATTAGGATACAAGGGCGTTATCGCTGCTACTTCAGGAAACTACGGTGCAGCAGTTGCTTCACAGGCAGCTATGCAGGGACTGAAGTGCATAATCGTTCAGGAATGCTACGACTCACACGGAGTTGGACAGCCTGAAATCGTAGAAAAGGCAAGAAAATGCGAAGCTTATGGAGCAGAAGTAATCCAGCTGACAGTTGGACCTGAGCTGTTCTACACATTCCTGAGAGTTCTTGAGGACACAGGATATTTCAACGCTTCACTTTATTCACCGTTTGGTATCGCAGGTATTGAAACTCTGGGATATGAAATCGCTATGCAGTGCCGTGAAAAGGTCGGCAAAGACCCTGACATGGTAGTATGCACTAACGCAGGCGGCGGAATGATGACAGGAACTGCAAGAGGAATCCTGAAGGCTGGCGCTGTTGATACTAAGATGGTAGCAGCATCAATCGACCTGACTGGACTGAGCATGGCATCAGACAAGCAGTTCAATCTGAAATCATGCACAACTGGACATACTGGATTCGGCGTACCTTACGCTACAGATCCTGACCATTCAGACGTTCCAAGGAGTGCTGCAAGGCCGCTTCGCTATATGGATCGCTATGTAACAGTTAAGCAGGGCGAAGTTATGTTCATGACTGAAGCTCTGGCAAACCTTGAGGGAATCGAAAGAGGACCTGCTGGAAACACTGCACTGGCTGCAGCATTCTCACTTGCTCAGGAACTTCCTGAAGATGGCGTTATCGTTATCAGTGAGACTGAATACACAGGCGCAGGCAAACACATCCAGCCTCAGCTTTCATTCGCAAGGGACAATGGAATCAAGATTTTCTTCGGCGACCCTTCAAAAGAAGACAAACCGGGTGAAAATATCGTTCTTCCAGCTAACCCAGGCCTGATCAAGTGCCATGATGCTGACCTTAAGCACATGAGAACTTCACTGATCAGAAAAGCAGCTAAGAATCACAATCAGCCTAATCCAACTGCTGAAGATCTGCAGTTCCTGGCTGAAGAGACTAAGACTGATGTTGCCTTCGTTAAGGAAGTATTAGGACTCTAATCGTTACATCAACTTCATATTTATAAGGAGAAAAAAGAATGTTAAGAGAAGACGATTTCGCAGAAAGAAGAAAGCATATCGCTAATCTTTCCGATGAAGAACTTTACAACAGATTCTGGGAACTGACGGCCCAGGTTGTTGACCCTCTGATTGATATGGGTAGAAAAAACACTACTCCATCAGTAGAAAGAGCTGTACTGCTCAGAATGGGCATTTCATCTCTTGATACTCAGAAGATCGTTGTCGGATGCATGGACAAGGGTCTGATGGGACATGGTGCTGGAAATGTCGTTTACAGACTTTCAAAAAGTAAGAACATCTCAATAAGAGAAGCTGGTGAAGCGCTCGCTCAGGGCAAGTTCTGGGATGAAGCTGCAGCTTTATTCAAGGAGGGTAAGTAAGATGGCAGACATGGTTTTGAATAAAAATGAAAAATTAGATGTTAGAAACATCCTGAAAGACCTCGACAAATACGAACCAAGAAGACACGGCTGGCACTGGAGAGAGCCTGCACCTAACATTAAGATGGGACCTTTCGAATTCCACGACATGTCCAAGCCTCTTAAGAATGGTGTTCCTCTTCCGCCTGCAAAGTTCTTTGACAATATCGACCCGCAGCCGATGCCTGTAATCACTACAGAAATCGCTTCAGGAAGATTCGAGGATGATATCAGAAGAATGAGAATGGCTGCATGGCATGGCGCTGACCATATCATGGTTATCAGACACATGGGACAGTCACATATCGACGGACTGATGGAAGGTACTCCTCAGGGAATCGGCGGAGTTCCTATCACCAGAAAACAGGTCAGAGCACAGAGAAAGGCTCTTGATCTTATTGAAGATGAAGTTGGACGTCCACTGAACTATCATTCATACGTATCCGGAGTTGCCGGCCCAGACGTAGCGGTTATGTTCGCTGAAGAGGGAATCAACGGTGCTCACCAGGATCCTCAGTACAACGTACTTTACAGAGATATCAACTGCGTAAGATCATTCGTAGACGCATGCGAATCAAAGAAGATAATGGCATGGGCTGAAATCCTTCAGATAGATGGAGCTCACAATGCCAACGCTACTGCAAGAGAAGCATGGAAGGTAATGCCTGAACTTATCGTTCAGCATGCTATTAACTCCCTGTTCTCAGAGAAAGTAGGAATCAAACCAGAAAACATCAGTTTGTCAACAGTACCACCTGATGCTGCTCCTGCACCGGCAATGTATTTAGACCTGCCATACGCAGTAGCACTCAGAGATATCTGCAACAGATACAAGATGAGAGCTCAGCAGACTACTAAGTATGTATGCTCATCAGTAAGAGAAGCATCTGTTACTCATGTAATGAACATGGTTATTTCCAAGCTGACAAGCGCTGACATCCAGTCAACTATTACTCCAGATGAAGGCAGAAACGTTCCTTGGCACATCTACAACATGGAAGCTATCGACAACGCTAAGCAGGCACTGGTTTACATGGACGGATTTACTGAACTGGTTGAGCTGAAGAAGGACGGACCTCTTAGAGAGATGGCCAGAGATCTGAAAGAAAGAGCTACTCTGTTCATGGAAGAGATCGTAGAAGTAGGCGGATATTTCAACGCAGTTGAACAGGGATTCTTCGTTGACTCAGGAAAATATCCTGAAAGAAACGACGACGGAATCAAGAGAAAGATCGACGGCGGCGTAGGCTACGGATACATCTTCCCGAGAGAAGAAGACTACTGCGCACCAGTAACTGCACACTTTGGATACAACAATGTTGAGCAGTACGGCGGAGACCCTGAGAACCCGTCAGCTCTGATCGGCGGATGCACATTCGAAGACAGAAGCAAGATCGTTTACATTGACGAACTTGATGAAGAGGATAACGTAAATGTAAGACTTGCCAAGGTTAAGAAGTACCTGGACGGCGATGCACTGAAGCCTGAGATGGAGTGGTGCGGAGACGGCGTTGTAATGCTGACTATGTGCGTTCCTACTAACGTAAGAACAGCTGAGGCTGCTGGCCTTCAGATCGCTGAGAAGATGGGCCTGGAGAATCCAGAAGTTATCAGTAAAGAAATCATGCATCCTGCAGAGGGTACAAGAATCGAAGTTAAGGGCAAAGTTCCATTCGATATCGACCCAACGACTCTGGTACTGCCTCCAGAACCACATCATTTAAGTGATGCAGTTCTTTGGAAGGAGTTCAAAGATCATCCAATGACAGTTGTCTGCGGAACAGTTGGAGACGACGAACACTCAGTAGGACTTCGTGAGATCATCAACATCAAGCACGGCGGAATCGAAAAGTGGGGCATCAAGGTTAACTACCTTGGAACTTCAGTTCCTGTAGAGAAACTGGTTGACGCTGCTGTTGAATTGAATGCTGACGCTATCTTGGCATCAACTATCATTTCACACGACAACATCCACTACAAGAACATGAAGAGAATCAATGAACTTGCTGTAGAAAAGGGAATCAGAGACAAGGTAATCATCGCTGCAGGCGGAACTCAGGTATCACCTGAAGACGCACGCGCTACCGGAATCGACGAAGGATTCGGAAGAGACTCACACGGAATCGACGTTGCTACGTTCCTGGCTGAAGAAGCTATGAGACGCAGAGGCGATCTGAAACCTGGCGAGCACTTCATTGAAGCAAGCGAAGAAGAGTAGTAGACAATAGAACAATAGAAAACCTGGATTTAATAAATAGGGGCGGGCATATGCCCGCCCTGTTTTCATAATAAGGATTTAGGGTATGATTACAGTAAGGCGATGTGCAGCAGAAGACTGCGATTTATGGATAAGACTGAACAGGGAGTTCATGGCTTTTGAAATTAAGGACGATGAACTCTGGGGAGGAGCAGATCAGGCAAGCGATGAAGCATTTCAGCGCGACTTTCAATATGCGCTGGACAATCCGCAGAAGATCACTTTGATGATGATCGAAAGCGACGGCGAAATTGTAGGGTTTGCGAACCTTCCAAGCATTGTCAGCATCTGGGCCCATGGAAGGGCTTTGATAATTGACGATTTATATATACGAGAAAAATACCGGGGGCACGGCTTTGGCCGGGAAGCCTTGGATCAGATAGAGAAGTTTGCCTGGGCACAGGGATTTGCCAGACTGCAGTTTCAGTCGGAGAAAACCAATCCCGCAGCCCGGGCGTTTTATGAAAGTCAGGGTTACAGCCCTGCGGAAATGTATTTTTATGTAAAATACCCAGAACAGTAAAGGAGCAGAAAATGAAAGTAGATGTATTGGTAGCAGAAATAGGTTCAACGACCACAGTGGTGAATGCGTTTACGGATCTCAGTTCAGACAAACCGGTTTTCTGGGCTCAGGGGCAGGCGCCGACATCGGTGCTGGACGGCGACGTGAGGATAGGACTTCAGGGAGCAATCAACGACTTATGCAGCAAAATGAAGATAGACCATCTGGACTATGACGACATGCTGGCAACTTCATCGGCCGCGGGCGGACTGAAGATGACCGTACACGGACTGGTTTACGACATGACGGCAAAGGCAGCAAAAGAGGCAGCACTCGGCGCTGGCGGCATCATCCACTACGTAACGGCTGGCCGACTAAGACGCACTGATATAGCCAAGATCAAAGAAATCAACCCGAACCTTATTCTAATCGCAGGCGGTGTTGACTACGGCGAAAGGGATACGGCTCTCGATAACGCGGAAATGATAAGAAACATGGGTCTGAAGACACCTGTTATATATGCAGGAAATGTTGAAAATCAGGAAGAGATGAAGCTGATTTTTGATGAAGAAAGCGGTCAGCAGTTATATATTGTAGAAAACGTTTATCCTAAGATAGATGACCTGAACGTGGAACCCTGCAGGAAGGTGATCCAGGACGCCTTCGAGCAGCACATCATTCATGCACCGGGAATGGAGCATGTCCGCGACATGGTCAGCGGACCGATCATACCTACGCCAGGAGCGGTAATGGAATGTACCAAGCTGCTCTATGACTGCATAGGCGACCTGATGGTGCTGGACGTTGGCGGAGCAACGACGGACCTTCACTCAGTTGCAACGGAATCCGATAAGATCGCCAGAATAATGATATCACCTGAACCAAAGGCTAAGAGAACCGTTGAAGGAGACCTTGGCGTATATGTAAACAGGTACAAGGTTATCGAGTCTATCGGTGAGGAGAAGCTCAGAGAAGAGTGCAAAGAAATGGGCTTCGATCTGGAAAAGACACTGGAGACATACAATGCAATACCAAAGAACGAAGATGAGTTCAAACTGGTTGAAAGGCTTACAGAAGAAGCCGTGCTGAAGGCAGTTGAGAGACATGCCGGATCGATCAGATACATATATGGTCCGTCTGGACGCAGTACCGTTGCAGAAGGCAAGGACCTGACTCAGGTAAGATACATTGTCGGAACCGGCGGAGCTCTTACCCGTCTCCCTCACAGAGTTGAGATCATGAAGAAGATCGCTGCTCATAACGAGACAGGCATGCTTCTGTTCCCGTCAAAACATGCAAAGATACTGGTGGACAATGATTACATCATGGCATCTTTGGGCGTGTTGTCAAAGAAGTATAAAGATGACGCAATCAAGCTGCTGGAACAGAGTCTGGACTACAAGTTCCCGGCTGTGCGCTTTGTTGATGAGGAGCCTGCTTATATGAAGGATCTGACTGGCGAAGATGACGAGAAGCCAGCATATCTGAAAGAGGTTGAATTCACTGATTCAGAGGCAAAGAAGCGTGACGAAGAATATAAAAAGCATATAGAGGAATGTGAGGCACTGGGTTATGACATGAGTGCCTACAAAGATGAAGAACCTATAGGCGGT
>Ga0183101_1000252_pt3 | contig 11337 bp, 9 predicted proteins | sample Biomet3_FD_127790 | JGI IMG/M metagenome (GOLD analysis project Ga0183101, IMG submission 127790) | Microbial communities from bioreactor (seeded with sewage sludge) at LBNL, California, USA - Biofuel metagenome 3 | ecosystem: Engineered > Bioreactor > Anaerobic > Unclassified ... | reverse complement strand
TCAATATAGGTTTTCCATTATAATATCTGAGCCCTGTCTCTATTGCTTTATGATCAGAAGAATCTATTTGAAGTGGTGTATCCATGATGCCTTGAATCTCTCTAATTACTTTATGCATCATATCTGCTTCATCAATTTCAGGTAATCCTACATTAACATCTAGAATGTGAGCTCCAACTTCTATTTGGGAAACTGCTTGATTTAATATATAATCTAAATCTCCATTTTTTAAAGCTTCCTTAAATAACTTTTTACCTGTAGGGTTAATTCGTTCACCTATTATTCTAACACCATCTATCCTTACTACTTTTGATGGTGTACAAACTGCGGAATAATATTCTTTTTCTATGGACACAAGTTTCTTGTTTCCCGTTATTTTATACAATTCCTCGATATATTCTGGACTTGTTCCACAACATCCACCTATCACTCTTACCCCTAGATCAATAAATCCACATAAAGTATCTGCAAATTCTTCTTTAGTAACATCATATTTTGTTTCATTACCTATTGATAATGTTGGAAGGCCTGCATTAGGCTGAACCATTACTGGGATATGTGATAAGTTGCATATTTCTTCAACAATTGGTTTTAGCTGCTTTGGCCCCAAAGAGCAATTAACTCCAAGTGCATCTACTCCTAATCCTTCTAATACAAGCACCATGGCTTCTGGAGTACATCCGGTGAATGTTCTCAAATTTTCTTCAAAGGTCATTGTACAAAATATTGGCAAACTTGAATTTTCCTTTGCTGCAAGCACTGCGGCCTTAAGCTCGTATAAATCTGTCATTGTTTCAATTAAAATTATATCAACACCAGATTTAACCCCTTGAATTATTTGTCGTTTAAAAATTTCATACGCTCTGTCAAAACTTAGAGTTCCCATAGGCTCTAAGAGTTCCCCTATAGGACCTACATCCAGTGCTATATATGTTTCACTATTTCCTTTAGCTTTTTTGGCAATATTAACTGCCGCATCTATCGCTTCTTCAACCACTAAATCACAAAGTTTTAGCTTAAGTTCATTAGCGCCAAAAGTATTAGTAGTTATTACATTAGCACCGCTAGATATATATTCTCTATGAATTTCTTCTATTATATGTGGCTCTTTTAGATTTAAGATTTCAGGATTTTCTCCTAATTTCAGTCCTTTCTTTTGAAGCATTGTTCCCATAGCTCCATCAAATATTAATATGTTATTTTTTATATATTCCCTAATCCCCACAGATTTCTCCCTCTCTTCTAAAACTGCAATTTTTATAGTTAGTACATTTTTTGCAGCTCTTTATTTTCTTTTCACTTCCGCTATTTATTATCCCTATTATTGCTGTAACAGATTTCCTAGGAAATAGTAAATTATTTTCTGATACAGTTAGTCCAATTTTTTTCTGGGCATCTAATGCCCTTAAAAAGCTACTTTGAACATCTAACGGCAAATCTCCATAACCTGGACTATACCTAAAAGTTATATCCTTATTATTCAATATAGCTTTTTCCTTAACAATCCTTTCTACATAATCACATACTTCCTCTACTGCCGTTGTAGCACAAGCATCTAATATAAGTGCCTTTGTTAAATTTATTTTTTCATATAATCTCGTTTTTCTTTCCACATCATTTCCCAAAGTTGCTGCCATTAATACGCACTGTTTTGAATCTTTAAGATGCTCTTTTATATCTTTTCCATATAAAATTAGTTTTGTATTAACAACCTCTATAGCCTCATCAAGCTGTATTATATCTTTATATTCATACATAAATCTTGGGGTAATTATCTTCTTGATTTCTTCTCTACATTCCTCAATAAGATTTACAATATTTTCATCTATATCCTGTCCTTTATATCCAAGATACCTAAGTACTTCATTCTTGTTTATCTGTAGTTTCAAATCTCCCATATATTGATCACCACCTTATTACTAATCTCAAAGCACTGCCATGTCCTATAAATTTTCATTGTTAATCTTTACAATTATTTATATAATCTTTCTTTTTGATAATTTATTTTAACAAAAAAAGCCTAAAGGTATTCCTTTAGGCTTAAATGCTTTTCAATACCTTATCTACCAGCTTTTACGCTGCAGGATTTAGCACCAAGTAATTCTATAAAATTTACCGGTTGCTGGGTTTCTTCGGGCCAGTCCCTCCACCACTCTTGATAAGTTCCTATATTTTTTAATTATATATTATAATATCTTGTTTGTAAATGTTTCATCTTTAACTTTAAATACTTCACTTAAAATATAAAATGTCTAAATATACTAACTTTATCTTTTAATTAACAGCAATATTATAGAAATCGCACTAAAAGATAAACTTATTAACATTATGTAATTTACGACTTGTACAGTAGTAAGACCTCTTTTCTCTAATCTAAAATGTATCTGGCTTCTATCTGCTTGATACACTGGTTTCCCTTCCGAAAATCTTTTAATAATGACAAATAAATTATCAAATATAGGTACTGCTAAAGCAAGTATTGGTATAAATAGACTTAAAACAGTTGCCTGTTTAAATGCCCCCTCCAATGCTGTTATACTTAAAATAAATCCTAAAAAATTAGCTCCAGAATCTCCCATAAAAACTTTTGCCGGGAATCTATTATAATACAAAAATCCCAAAATTGTTCCAACTAACATTATAGATACTAATGCAGAATCACTTTGTTCTAATATAATTGCTGCTAAGAAAAATGTTATTGCAGATATGAGGGATAACCCTCCTGCCAATCCATCCATACCATCAGACCAGTTAATTACAGTTGTAACTCCAAATATCCAAGTTATTGTAAGGATAAATTGTATTGTAGTGTTCAACTCTACATAACTGCCTGTAAAAGGATTTGTAAATCCTTGAAAAAAAACACCTGCCTTAAACACTAAGATTGCAGATAATAGCTGAATAACTAATCTTGGAAATATAGCAAATTCTTTTCCTTTAGTCTTATACCAGTCATCTATTAAACCAATTATTATTATCATTGTTGCTGCAACAAAAACAGTTAATTGCTGCTTCATATCGTCCCTTGGGAATATAAAATACGAAACAAAAAAACCAAAATACAATGCTAAACCTCCACATAGTGGTGTTGGCACTTTATGTTGTTTTCTTTTGCTGGGCTTATCCGTGAAATGTAATTTGTTAGCTAGTTTCATAAGAAATGGCATGGTAATTAATGCAGTTATAAGTGAAATTACCATTGCTAATACATAATCCATCTTTCCTACTCCTTAGTTAAATATACAGTAGTAAATTATATCCAAGTATTCCATCTTGGTTTACTTCCTATTTGATTATACTATTAAAGATATCTTATATCAATTACAAAATTATTACGGTATAATTAAAAACTAAGAACATAATTTTTTTCCTTTTAAAATACTACTTCTTTTTCACCTTTAGTTGTATTCCAATATTAAAAACTAACGCAATAGCTAATAAAACTAATGCAACTAACATGATATTATGTAAACCACCGTACATAATCTGCTTCAATTGTAGAGCTTCCTTTTTAAAACATTGATTATATTCTATTAACACTTCGATAGAAAGCCCTGGTCCACGCATACACTTCATAAAATGAACCCAATTACAATCTTCATCAGTATAATCTCTTATACCACTCGAATTCCTAGACACCGGAGGAATCAATTCAAAATCGGATTTTTTTAAAATGACAATAGATTTAAATTTAAATATTAACATATGTTTATATTTAAATATTATCAAAGATATATATTTTCAAACATATATAGTTAAATATTTATATACTTTAATATTTAACTATTAAAATATATAAATATTTATAGGAAACATCAGGGGTTGGACCCATTTCAATAATTTAGATACATTTTCTAGGTTAAATCATTCTCCTTATTAGATATCTTGTCTTGACCATTTGTCTATAAAGTTTATAGTTTCATTCCAACAATTTATATTTGCCTTTGCAAAACCATCTATATCGTCTGGATATTTATTTGAAGGATATATAGATTGATACGGTACAGTTAGCATATGTCCAGATTTTTCGTATGTGATATGTTTATATTCATGTTTAAAATGAGCTTTTCTAAGCAATTCCACGATTATTTCACAGTGAGTTTTAGAAGGCCAAATTTTATCTTTTAAAGATGAAGCCATAAGAATTGGTCCGTTTATTTTTTCTACTGGAATCATAGCTTCATAAGCATTTCCATCCTCAATGAGCTTCCTGTACATCCAAGCCATAGGTTCTTTATTTCCTATCATCATTTTTACAAGTGTCCGAATCAAAATAGAGAAACTAAATTTTATATAGGGGATTTCTCTCCCTTTGTACATCCATGATGAATGTTTAGAAGGAAATTTATTAGCTTTTAAGCCCTCATAAACATAACAGCTCGGCGTATTAGCAATGACGCAACTTATGTCTTTAAACATAGATGCAGCAAGTAGAACCATTTCTCCACCTTTAGATCTACCATAAATTCCAATCTTATTTTTGGCCACTGTGGATTGTTTTTTTAACCAATCTATCGCATTTTCAGCACATTCAAGCTCCACACAGCTTAAACTTTTATTAGTTCCTTCAAGACCAAAATAACATACAGCTAGTGCTGAATATCCGTGCATTGCAAATATTTCAGCAATTGCCTGTGCCTTTTCAAGTCTGCCATCGCTTCCACTCAAAACAATAATCGCTGGCTTAGGTATATTTTCCTTTGAAGTAAAATATCTTCCTAAAAGTTTATCTTCTACTACATCTACACTTGAAATAATTTCATCACAATAAATTCTTTTATTTGTTTTTGACGCAATAACTCTTCCATTACGCTCTACCTGAAAGGTCATTGTATAATCTCTGTTCTCTCCAATATCACTTAATCTTATAGGAATTTTAGTTTTATAGTTTTCTTTTACAGTCATAGAATAAAAAAGCCCCATTTTATCTGCCTCTTTATATGTTCCCTCAACAGGCTTAGCATTTTCTAAATCTATAGTTCCACTTTCATCCGCCACAAAAACCGCATAAGATTCCCACTCTGCTTTATTCCCTACATCAAATATAGAAGTATTTATGCAATAATAATCATTGCTTAAGGCGCGAATTAATACTCTTTCATTTTTTAAAAGTCCACTTATTTTTATTGTTACAGGTTCATCAACTTTTGATGTTTCAGGCATAATACTTATCGTACAATTATTCTCCATTAACCTCTCCCCTAAATATTAACTCTTTCTTCATAGCCAGTCCAATTGCTACCATCATAGTTTGCTATTTTTTTCAACAAATGCCACAAATTTTCTAGTTCCTTCTCCTCAAGGTCATTAAACATATCTTTTAAAAATTTATTTCCTTTTTCGTAATACTCTCCCATAATTTCTCTACATTCTTTAGTTATTTTTATATTTATAGCACGTTTATCTTTTTCATTTTTCTCCAAAAGCACATAGTTCTTTTTTTGTAAGCTATCAATAATGTGCTTTACGTTCTGTTTTGTACATCCCATCTTATCTGCTATTTTGCTATAAGATGCATTGTCTTCTGGTAAATGTGAAATTGTCAAAAGCACCATCCATTGACGTACAGTTATTCTTTCATCCATCTTATCCCCTTGTACTTGAATCTTGTTTGATAAATAGAAAATTGTTGAAAAAATTTGCTGTATATAATATTCGTTCACCTTTTTAATCCCCCCAATATAATTTTAGTTAACATGTTGTCTATTTAACTATACTCCTCTTTTCTAAAAATAAAAATATATTTTATTCGTAAATGCAAAAATTAAAGCTTAATAATACTAATTATCAAGCTTTTTATAAAAGTTTATTATCTAATCATATACAAGAGTAACATTCATATTATTCCTATGCATGTTACTCTTTGCTATATTAAAATAATCCTTTTATTTTATTTAACCTACATAAATATAAATAAGTCTCAATATTTTCTTATATTACTTAAATACATCTAATATATTCAGCCTTATCATTAAATAAATAATAAGTATCCTCTTCTAATATTTCTCCAGTTTCAATATATTTCTCTATGTTAATTTTAAACTTTTCTAAATGATATTCTTTAAATGAATATTGTTCTTTAAGCTTTTCCTTTATACTCTTCTCTTCTTCTTTCTCCATATCACTTCTCAAAAATTCTGGAAGACCACGTTTCTTATTAAATATTAAGTAATTAAATCTAATAATCTCTTTTAAATATTTGTTACTTTCTTGTAATACACTTTCACTATAATCTAAAAATACTTTATAGTATTCAGCATTTCCTATGTTTTTGCTAAAATAACCTTTATCTTCAAAGAACATTCCTAGACTATAGTAAAAATCAAATGGTAACTCAAATTTTCTCTCAAAATATCTAATTATATGATTAAACTTTTGAGAATTATAATATTTATCTACCATCTCTTCTACCTTTTTTAGTTTTAATAACTCTTCGTATGAGATCTTATCCGTTTTTAATATCTCATATGGCGGATATGGTGAGTATTCCATTCCATATTTGTCTGCATCTTCTCTCATAGAAGATCCCTTTAATAACTTTAAAAAACCAAGTTGTATTTCCTCTGGTTTTATTTCATACATATCATTAAAAGACTTTTTGAAAGATTCATAATCTTCTCCTGGAAGTCCTGCTATTAGATCTAAATGCTGATCTATATTTCTTAATGCTTCAATTTCTAAAACTTTTTCTTTTATATCACTGAAATTAACAAATCTATTTATATTTCTTAAAACTTCGTCATTAGTAGTTTGAACGCCAACTTCAAATCTAAATCTTCCTTTTGGAGCTTTTGATAAAAGTTCTATTTCCTGTGGCTTTAATATGTCTGCTGATATCTCAAAATGAAATTGAGTATTCGTATCTTGATTTATTAAGAAATCCCATATTGCCATAGCAAATTTAGAATTACAGTTAAATGTACGGTCAACAAATTTAACTAATCTAACTTCCTTATTTATAAAATACATTAAATCCTTTAATACTCTATCAATATCTAAAAATCTAACTCCATGACTTGTAGATGAAAGACAGTATTTACAGTTAAAAGGACACCCTCGTGAAGCCTCATAATATACAATTTTATTAGTCAAATCTTCATTTTCTTCATATGGAAAAAATATTTCATCCATTGACATAAGTGGACGCTTTTCATTGGAATAAACTATATCATTAACTTTATAATGAAGCCCTCTGACATCTTCCAGTTTAATTTTACCTAATTTATATAGAATAAAATCTCTATAAGTTTTTTCTCCTTCACCTTCAATAACATATTCTCCTACATTATTTTTCAAGAAACTTCTTGAGTCAAATGAAACTTCTGGTCCACCATATAGGATTTCTATATTAGAATCCACTCTCTTTATCAAATTAGCCACTCTTGAGATAAGTTCAACATTCCAAATATATGTTGAAAATGCTACAATATCTGGTTTTTCTTTAATTATTTCTTCAAGTATTCTACCTTCCCTATCGTTTATAGTGAATTCTTTTATTTTGCTTTCATAATCCATATCTCTTGTAAAACTTTTTAAGTATCTAACTGCTAAATTACTATGAATGAATTTAGAGTCAATCGCTGTAATTAATACCTTCATAATTAATATTCTCCTCTACTTCAGCTTTAGTCTTCAGTTTCTTTCCTCTTATGAAGAAAACATCTTCCCACGCTTTAGTTTCTTCTATTTCAAAATATTTTTCAAGAATTTTTTTTATTTCTTCAATGTTCGAACTTAAAAGTATATTTAAGTTCTTAAATGTAAACTCCTTAACTTTTTCATTTTGTAATATTACTTTTATCTTATTATTAAATATTTTTCCCCTTTCTTTATTAATATCCCAAATAAATATTTCACCAGATTCTTTTATATATGAACTTATTTCTCTTATTAATCTTTCTTTTTCTAAACTAGTCCATATTTTATTTAACTCAAAGAAAAATGTACATGCATCATATTTTCTATCTTTTAGCTCTACTTTACTATCGCTAGATACATAGTCTAATGATATCTCATCCTTTGCTTCCTTTGATATATTATATATTATACCAAGATTTTTTTCTCCTACATCTAATATATCTCCTTGAAATATAATATTCTCTAGATTAATTACCAATGTTTTTCCCATAACATCTCCTCCATTATCACTAATACCTTTTATTATATTTTAGCATTTATTCCATAAATTTGAATATAAATTATTTATGTTTGTTAGATTACTTAAATAATAAAACTGTCTTAAGTTGATAAAACATCACTTAAGACAGTTCAATTTTCTATTTATTATTTTTTATATCCGCGCTTAGAATAAAATTTAAATATTATTAAGCAGGTTAGTATAAATAAAAATACAAATATAAATATCCAAATTGGTTTTGGAAGATTAAATTTCAATCCAAAATCATTAGATTGTAATTTATATATACAGCCCATTCCACTATCTAATATATAAATATCTCCATCTGAATATTTAATCCCCTGTATTTTACTCTTATCTTTTAACTTTAATAAGTCATATACAACACTTTCTGAATTTATTCCAGCTATAAGATTCTCTTTACTATTAAAATATACATTCGAATTCTTTTCTAATATTTTTCCATCTTTATCTATGGCTAAGTATCTTATCGCACTAACTTCTGAATATTGATATATAGGTGCTTGAACTATTTTATTAGGAGGATTAGCAATAAGAGGTGATACTAATTTTTCCCCTTTAAACCTTGGTGAACTTATAGGATCTCCACCACTAAAATCGGGCCAACCATACCATTTTCCTTTATCTAGTTTATACAAATAATCAAAATCTCTATTAATAGGCCTATCCCCTATATTCTCCATTCCACCAACAATTCCAATTAAATTCCCTTCACTATCTAGATCCCATCCCTTTACATTTCTTATTCCTGAAGCATATAATGATGTCTTATCGTTATCTAGATTCACTTCAATTATACAAGAGTTTGCTATACTCTGGGCTTTTATTTTTTGCCCTCCTTCACTGGAATTTCCATATGGCATAAAAGCTCCTGTTTTCTTTTCACCATAATTGAATCCATTTAATGTTACATCTATAGAGCTTTTATCATAAGGTATTTTGTTCTGCGAATACTCGCTATCATTAGATGCTATTCCTGAATTCGTAGCACTTCCTATCGCTAAAAGTAATTTTGAATCCTTTATAATTAAATTCCTATCCAAATATTTCCCTTCACTAGGTATATTCCCTAAAATGCTTTTTAAACTTTTGGATGCTAAATCATATTCATATAAATCTGTTTTAGAAATAAAATACAATTTATTATTATAATAAAGCAAGTTTTCTATTTCTAAGGATTTATCCTCCAATAAAGTTTCTTCCCTACCATCTATTTTAATAACTTTAATATAATTATTGTAAGCTATATAGGTATTTTGGTTTTCATCTTTCTCAAAAGCTACAGAATCTTTACAATTTTTATAAACAACACTCCAGCTAACATTATTTTTTAATGTATTCATCCTATATTCATTAGATAATTTAAATACAGCAAAAGCTAGTACAACTATTATAATTGATATAATCAAAAACTTTAGAAATCTTTTCACTACACTTCCCTCCTTTACCTCTATAATTAAATTCTAAAAATACTTCTTATGTACAAATCATAATATCCATATTAAATTTATATTGTAAATTTAATAAAATAAGACCTCTCTTTAAAAATCTTATTTGTTTTACATATTAAAATAGGAACAATAACTCATATAAAATATATGTATTATTACTCCTACTAATTTCTATATTCTTTTTAACTATGTAAACACATTTATATATGTTAATAAATATTCCATAAATTAAAGATTTTCAGCTAATTCTCCTAATTTCTTAGCTGTTGAGTTTAACTCTGCTATAGATGCTGCTATTTCTTCTAATGCAGCTGATTGACCTTGTGAGACATCATTAGATTTAATTAAACCATCATTTATGCTATTTATTGATGTTGATATATGTTTTATAACTGAATCTATCTGTTTTATTGACTCATTTGAAGAATTTGATAGTTTCCTAATTTCTTGGGCAACAACATTAAATCCTCTTCCTGCATCGCCAGCTCTAGCCGCTTCAATTGCAGCATTTAACCCTAATAAATTTGTCTGTGATGAAATTCCTTGAATAAATGTTACTATATTATCTGTATCTTTGGTCTTTTCATTAGTTTCTTTAGTTTCCAATAATAATTCTTCATTCATTGTCGCTAACTCTTGTACATCTTTTGCAACTTCGTTTATAGTTATTGATATTTGTGATAAAGTTTCCGTTAAATTTTTAGTTATACTCATCACAGCATTTTTTCTTTCTAAACTTTTTCCTACGACAAAAACACCTATAACTTTACCCTCTTCTTTAATTGGAATTGCAAATGATTTAAAAGCAGTTCCATATACATGCTCTGGCACAACTTTTATCATATTATTCCCAGTTCTCAGCACTTCAATTATAGCTCCTCCTTCTGGAATTATATCTCCCTTATTTGTGTTTAATTCCAATTTAGGGCTGTACTTTGTATATAAATATTGCTTAGTATCAGTTAATGCCATAGATACATCTTCATCAAAAAGGACTTCTAGAGATGGCAATGCATTATAGAAAAAATTTATCATATCGTTATCCGAAATTTTGTTCATTATGTTTCCCCCATTTAGTACAATTGTTTTTTATAATTTAGCCACAAATAATTATATCTTTTTAGTACTTCTTTGTAAATATTTGTTTTATTTTATATCATTCTACCTTTATAACTAAAATTTTCAAATTCATATTTAGTTATCATTTTGAATATTATTTAAAGTAATTTAAAGGAGTGAATGAACTTTGGGCAAAGATAATTTTTTAAAAAATTCTTTTTTATTAGTGTCCTCTAACGTGACTACGGGTATACTCGGTTTTATATTTTCCATCTATCTTTCTAAAGTCCTAGGAGCCGAAGGAATGGGTCTCTATAATTTGGTTATGCCTATTTACAATTTATTTATATGTCTTATGACTGCAGGGATAGTTGCTTCTATATCTAAAATAACTGCTGTCTATGCACAAAAAGGAGAACATAAAAATATAGAAAAAACAGTTAGAGTTGTTTCATTATTTAATATATCTTGGGCACTCTTGGTAGGTATACTAGTATTTATATGTGCCCCACTAATTGGTAAATACGGTGTAAATGACGCTCGTACTATAAATGCAATAAAAGTTATCTGTCCAGCTATGGTATGTATAGCAATTTCAAATATACTTAAAGGATACTTTTACGGAACTTCTAAGATTACAGTGCCAGCTATAATTGATATTTTTGAAAA
>Ga0183101_1002746_pt1 | contig 11349 bp, 18 predicted proteins | sample Biomet3_FD_127790 | JGI IMG/M metagenome (GOLD analysis project Ga0183101, IMG submission 127790) | Microbial communities from bioreactor (seeded with sewage sludge) at LBNL, California, USA - Biofuel metagenome 3 | ecosystem: Engineered > Bioreactor > Anaerobic > Unclassified ... | reverse complement strand
TTTAACGTAGTCGATGAACTTTTGTTTGAGAGTAATGCGATTCTAGGTAACAATGAGACCAGTATTGATGGCAGAACCATGTGTCATTTGTTTGAGAGTAATGCGATTCTAGGTAACAATGAGACCTTTCTTTTGGTCTTTGAGCGTGGGCACGAGTTTGAGAGTAATGCGATTCTAGGTAACAATGAGACCGCAATGGTCGATATTCTCGTCAAGAGCATGTTTGAGAGTAATGCGATTCTAGGTAACAATGAGACCACCGCGGTCGATTTGGGCACGGCGTATTCGTTTGAGAGTAATGCGATTCTAGGTAACAATGAGACCTTTTTTCACCGATATGCCCGCGAGCGCCCGTTTGAGAGTAATGCGATTCTAGGTAACAATGAGACAAAAGATTCGTCCGTTAGTCTCAATGGTTAGTTTGAGAGTAATGCGATTCTAGGTAACAATGAGACTCGAACCTCTACAAGAAGGGCTACTGGTTCGTTTGAGAGTAATGCGATTCTAGGTAACAATGAGACACTTCGCCCCATGACATACCGCACGCGTTCGTTTGAGAGTAATGCGATTCTAGGTAACAATGAGACAGAGAGAATCGCGGTCGCTATGATTATCGCGGTTTGAGAGTAATGCGATTCTAGGTAACAATGAGACATAGTAATACTGATTTGATTGCAAATTGTCGTTTGAGAGTAATGCGATTCTAGGTAACAATGAGACCATAGCTTGGGGCCTCAAGGTTATTGATGCGTTTGAGAGTAATGCGATTCTAGGTAACAATGAGACCATCGCCTATTTTCTTGGCTTGCTTGCGCTGTTTGAGAGTAATGCGATTCTAGGTAACAATGAGACTTAATCCCGGACGCTTTTAAATCAGCCATCGTTTGAGAGTAATGCGATTCTAGGTAACAATGAGACGCCAAAACGGGCCAATAATAGTCAAACCGAGTTTGAGAGTAATGCGATTCTAGGTAACAATGAGACACTTAACGAGATTGCCGCCGTTCATGCCAGGTTTGAGAGTAATGCGATTCTAGGTAACAATGAGACTCCGCCTTTGCCTTTCGACATGATGGATTGGTTTGAGAGTAATGCGATTCTAGGTAACAATGAGACTGCCGTCGGCCCTTTCCGCTTCTATGCTGTGTTTGAGAGTAATGCGATTCTAGGTAACAATGAGACGGAAATAACTGAACGATATTATTACACTCTGTTTGAGAGTAATGCGATTCTAGGTAACAATGAGACTGGTGTTGGTAGGCTTGAAGGTGACATTTGTTTGAGAGTAATGCGATTCTAGGTAACAATGAGACATAGTAGGCAAAGCCCCTAAACACCATGCGGGTTTGAGAGTAATGCGATTCTAGGTAACAATGAGACCGAACAGGTGAAAAAGGATGTTGAAATCGCGTTTGAGAGTAATGCGATTCTAGGTAACAATGAGACACATAACCGCCGGCCAATCGTGGAAACCATGTTTGAGAGTAATGCGATTCTAGGTAACAATGAGACCTTGCACTTCCTCAATCTTATAACGCTTGGGTTTGAGAGTAATGCGATTCTAGGTAACAATGAGACTGATCGTTGACCGCGTAGCGCATTTCGTGCGTTTGAGAGTAATGCGATTCTAGGTAACAATGAGACGGGACCACCGCCGTCTGCTCCAAGGCGCTTGTTTGAGAGTAATGCGATTCTAGGTAACAATGAGACCAATTTCCTATTCCTCATCGAGAACGGCTCGTTTGAGAGTAATGCGATTCTAGGTAACAATGAGACGATTAAGGAGTTGCCACCTTCTTCTGACAAGTTTGAGAGTAATGCGATTCTAGGTAACAATGAGACCGCCAAAGAAGGGGAAGCCCCAGTGTTCGGGTTTGAGAGTAATGCGATTCTAGGTAACAATGAGACGAGGGCGGCAACGATGTAATTGGTTGTCGGGTTTGAGAGTAATGCGATTCTAGGTAACAATGAGACGCTTCTTTAGCTTGGAGCTTGTCGTCTTGTGTTTGAGAGTAATGCGATTCTAGGTAACAATGAGACAATTTCAGTTCATTCTCCATCATTTTCGCTGTTTGAGAGTAATGCGATTCTAGGTAACAATGAGACGCCGCAGTCGCGCACCTCACCCTCGGTGGGGTTTGAGAGTAATGCGATTCTAGGTAACAATGAGACCTTTTGACGCATAGACCAGAATCGACAGCCGTTTGAGAGTAATGCGATTCTAGGTAACAATGAGACAAAGGAAGCGGAGGAGCATGGCAACAATTAGTTTGAGAGTAATGCGATTCTAGGTAACAATGAGACCACCGACTTCGCAAAGATACGGAATGAACTGTTTGAGAGTAATGCGATTCTAGGTAACAATGAGACCACCAACCGTGCCAGAGCCGATTGAGCTGTGTTTGAGAGTAATGCGATTCTAGGTAACAATGAGACGAGGACAATCGCTCAGCCCAAAGAGCCGCCGTTTGAGAGTAATGCGATTCTAGGTAACAATGAGACGGAAGAGTTCGAGCAAAAAGAGAGAATCAAGTTTGAGAGTAATGCGATTCTAGGTAACAATGAGACCATCAGCATATCCGGGGCCGTTTGCGTTGTGTTTGAGAGTAATGCGATTCTAGGTAACAATGAGACTCCTTTGGCAATTTGCTTCTTCATATCTAAGTTTGAGAGTAATGCGATTCTAGGTAACAATGAGACCGCGTCATCTTCTGGAAGGAGTTGTTTCCAGTTTGAGAGTAATGCGATTCTAGGTAACAATGAGACCGGCTTTGACATAAGTGCCGTAACCGACTTGTTTGAGAGTAATGCGATTCTAGGTAACAATGAGACATTCTATTAGGTTTTCTGTTAACCTGCCGTGTTTGAGAGTAATGCGATTCTAGGTAACAATGAGACCCAAACCGACAAAGCTTACACCACCACCACGTTTGAGAGTAATGCGATTCTAGGTAACAATGAGACTCCGCCGCCAAGGTTGCGATGATAAGGCATGTTTGAGAGTAATGCGATTCTAGGTAACAATGAGACCTTCGCCTTCACCCTTATGGGCCTCGGCATGTTTGAGAGTAATGCGATTCTAGGTAACAATGAGACAACACCGATATATTAACTCTCGCCTAAATAGTTTGAGAGTAATGCGATTCTAGGTAACAATGAGACATCAATTTTTAAAGCCCTGGGCGATAGTGTGTTTGAGAGTAATGCGATTCTAGGTAACAATGAGACATCTCGCCGCCCTCATCGAACACGATCGGAGTTTGAGAGTAATGCGATTCTAGGTAACAATGAGACTTGCGCCAGTCAGCAACTCTTAATCTCAAAGTTTGAGAGTAATGCGATTCTAGGTAACAATGAGACCTACACGTTAGGCGATGTTCTAAGGTTGCAGTTTGAGAGTAATGCGATTCTAGGTAACAATGAGACGCATCAAAGCTTGTGCCCAATCCCTCGCCCGTTTGAGAGTAATGCGATTCTAGGTAACAATGAGACATAACCTAGAAATCTAATCGGGCCATGATTGTTTGAGAGTAATGCGATTCTAGGTAACAATGAGACGATAGCAAAGCGATTTACCGCTATGGCCTTGTTTGAGAGTAATGCGATTCTAGGTAACAATGAGACCATAGCTTGGGGACTCTAGGTTATTGATGCGTTTGAGAGTAATGCGATTCTAGGTAACAATGAGACGATAGCTCTTATTACGCAGTCCTCATCGATGTTTGAGAGTAATGCGATTCTAGGTAACAATGAGACCCGCTCCGTTTGGCTTCATCTGCAGGCCATGTTTGAGAGTAATGCGATTCTAGGTAACAATGAGACCCTGTTCGCTGTTGTAATAGTAGTTAGTTCGTTTGAGAGTAATGCGATTCTAGGTAACAATGAGACGATTCTGTGGCTTGTTTCCATCCTTTTTAGGTTTGAGAGTAATGCGATTCTAGGTAACAATGAGACCCCAACTTTCGCAATCTGCTCATTGATTTGGTTTGAGAGTAATGCGATTCTAGGTAACAATGAGACTTATGAGTTCAATTTCGGCAATCTGCTTCAGTTTGAGAGTAATGCGATTCTAGGTAACAATGAGACCTACGTCACCTCGGCCTACCATTTCTTCGAGTTTGAGAGTAATGCGATTCTAGGTAACAATGAGACTAATCCGGCCAGCTTTGGTGCTATCTTTCAGTTTGAGAGTAATGCGATTCTAGGTAACAATGAGACCGATTGCCGCCATATCTTCAATCAGGACATGTTTGAGAGTAATGCGATTCTAGGTAACAATGAGACGGAAAGGTTCTCGAATTTCGGCGAGAACTTGTTTGAGAGTAATGCGATTCTAGGTAACAATGAGACCCACCCTTTTCCCATGAAATTAAGCTCATAGTTTGAGAGTAATGCGATTCTAGGTAACAATGAGACAGGTTGATCGATAAGGTGCTGACCGACCGCGTTTGAGAGTAATGCGATTCTAGGTAACAATGAGACCCGCGAGCATCGTGACCGCTTCTATAATGTGTTTGAGAGTAATGCGATTCTAGGTAACAATGAGACAGGAAGCTGATGACGTCCGTTCCCGCCATTGTTTGAGAGTAATGCGATTCTAGGTAACAATGAGACCGTTAACGACGATAAGCGTTTTGTTTTCGTGTTTGAGAGTAATGCGATTCTAGGTAACAATGAGACACCGTTGCTGGGTCAACCATGTCGTCGGAAGTTTGAGAGTAATGCGATTCTAGGTAACAATGAGACTGGACATTGATCAAGTTCTTGGGCCTTTTCGTTTGAGAGTAATGCGATTCTAGGTAACAATGAGACGCATGATCGTCGAATTGGTGCGTGGCTTTGGTTTGAGAGTAATGCGATTCTAGGTAACAATGAGACGATAGCAAAGCGATTTACCGCTATGGCCTCGTTTGAGAGTAATGCGATTCTAGGTAACAATGAGACCAAAGCGTAGCTAGAAGCCTCGATGGAACGGTTTGAGAGTAATGCGATTCTAGGTAACAATGAGACACTCGCGTTTGAATCAGCACACCGTTTCCGGTTTGAGAGTAATGCGATTCTAGGTAACAATGAGACTGTATTGTAATGAAATGTAGGGGTGACGGCGTTTGAGAGTAATGCGATTCTAGGTAACAATGAGACCCCCAAGAAAGCGAAGTCACCGCGTTCCAAGTTTGAGAGTAATGCGATTCTAGGTAACAATGAGATGTCTCAATTAACGGGCTTAACGGTCCTTGAGTTTGAGAGTAATGCGATTCTAGGTAACAACGGGACTCAGGCCGTGTTTAGTATGACCACGAATGGTTGATAGGAACCCGCTTTTTTAATTTGAATATGGATTCCTTTTTCCGAAGGAACAGGTGAAAGCATCCCTTCAACTTGTGAATCAACGCCGGTACCTTCGTCCTTGGCTGTTTTGTGCTTCTCCTCTATACTGGTTTCGAAAGGAGGAAACACCATGCGTAAGATCTATAACAAGTTGGTTCGTGATCGTATTCCCGAAATCATCGAGAAAGATGGTAAGACCTGCATCACCAGTCGTTTATCTTTAGGCGAGTATCAGATGGCTCTTGATGCCAAACTCGGTGAAGAAGTGAAAGAATACGCTGAGAGTCTTGATATTCATGAACTAGCAGACGTTCAAGAAGTGATCAACGCTATTGTCAAAGCCAAAGGAATGACTCTTCAAGAGTTTGATGCCATTCGGGCTAGTAAAGCCCAAACCAATGGGGCCTTTGATAATCGCATTCTTCTCGAAGCTGTCGACGACAAAAAGTAAAACTACTTTTCATTTCGTGTCAAAATAGAGGCCCAAAAGGGAACGGCATTAGTTTGAACAAGTTGGATGGAAAGAATGCTGAAAACAATACGACCTCGGGATTTTTTCCTGTTGAGCCGATAAATTCGGTCCCGTTGCCCAAAGACATCGATCCTAAGCAATTTGTGGTTCTTGATATCGAGACTACGGGCCTTCGGTCCCGAGAAGACGATTTGATTTCGCTATCGATTTTTGACCCGGAGAAGCACCTTGGGTATACTCATTATTTTCCTCTTGAAAAGCGAAAGGAAGTTCCAGATGCGGCAGCCGATGTTAATGGTTTGTCGAAAGCGTTTTTAATGGAACACGGTGCTGCGGTTTGGACTCAAGCCGATGTTGACCGAGTGGTGGCCGTTCTTTCTTTAAAGAGCAAACAAATCATTACCTACGGCAGTTTTGATTTGAAATTTTTAAAAATGTACTTTGCTGAGCACAAACTCCAAGGGCTAGAGAATCTTCGTTTCTTTAACCTAAAAAGTCTTGTGGGGATTCCTGGTCCCTATTTTGGAGTGTCGATTGGTAGCAAAGACGTGCTGTGCCAAATTCTCTGCATACAAGGTGTTTCCGCAACGCATTCTGCGTTGAATGATTGCCTGTTGGAGTGGGAACTCTTTAAGAAAATAGATTGGCGAACATTGTCTTATCGTTTTGGATATTTGATCGCTTTTTCTGACGATTATCTTATTCCTGCTTCCTTCTTTCACGTGGTAAAAAACACCTCAAGGTTGTCTTTTCTTGAGGCCTTTGATACTTCTTTTGATCTCGTTGCCAGTTTCGACACCAAAAAATTGGCTCAAATCAAGAACATTACTTTTTATTCAGCGTTGGGACAGGGTCAAGAAATGGAAGATGCTCTAGCCGACGATTTGAAAGCGATTCAGGACGATCCCATGGCTGATTGGGACTTTTATTCTGACAATGCGCAAAAAGTAGTGCGCCTTGTTAACCTGATCAATTACCAAACCGTTCCAACCGAAGAAGCCAAATTTACCGAATCTGATCATTTAAGCGATGAAGAAGAGGAGAGAGAAAGCCTTGACCTTTCTAAAAAAGCCGATAAGGAGTTCCAAGATATGAAAATCTTGCTCCAACCGGTGGCCGATTATCTTAGATCTAATGTGTTTGGCCAAGACCCGATTGCCCGGCAAGAACTCGTAATCCGACAGGACTTAAAAGTTTTTGGGAAGTGCGACTTTTCAACGCCAAAAGCGATTGTCGAAATGAAGAGTCTTTATTCCAAGCGCTCCCTTCGCGAACTTTCTGATTTATATCGCGGCCAACTTTATGTTACCGCCAACAATCGAGACTGTTATCTTCTTGTTGCGCAAGGAAGAAAGGTTTCTATATATCGGGTGTCTTTTCGTCCCTTTGGCAGTGTTTTCCCTCGTCGAGGATATGCGTCGGCCCGTTACACGCCCGAGGAATTAGCACAAAAGCATGAACTAGAAAAAGCAAGACGCCGAGCCAAAGAAAAGACGCCTGCTTATAAGGCAATGAGGCGGCGGTACTTTAAACGTCGACGTTTGCTTGCAAGGAAAAAAAGAATCAAAGCTCAAAAGCGATTGACAACGAAGCAGAAGGCAAACCTTTTGAAAATGAGGAAACAGAAAGTGGCGCTTTGGAGAAAAGAGCATCATCAGGAACTTTTGGAAAAACACCGTGAATACAACCGCCTCCGTTCAAGGAAAAAGAATCCGTAATTATTAACTAAGGAAGTTTGACGTTAAACCAACTGCCCCCACGATTATGAAAGCGGTGGGGGCTTTTTTAGTTTTAGCCAATCAACGTTTGGATTCTCTTCCGGACCCCAGCAATCCCTTCAATCATCACCAGTTTGTAGCAAATGCCATCGTTGCATAAAAGCTTTAAGGTCCCGCTTCCGGTCATGACTAAGACTTTGCCGGTATAGATCACATCCGAAGAGCCTTTGACTTTATAGAGGTCGGATAAAGGAACGCTATCTTCGCCAAGAAAGGGATCCTTGAGGAGCAAACTCTGGCTTTCGGGATCGTAGAGGATGGCTTCATTACCTTCCATCTCGTTATAACGGATGACCTTGAAGTCACAATGAGCGGCGATCCCGGCAATCAAGACTCCTAATCCCGTTGCCCCAATCTGGCAGAGGACATAGATGAGAATCCAATTGGAGCTTCCGAAGTAAGCGAATAATCCAAAGAGTCTCAAGATGGAGAGCAGGATCACGATGGAAACCATACAAAAGATTTCAAAGCCCTTTCTCAGGGACTTACGATAGGCGAGAACTTCTTGCGGTGCCGAAACCATGGTTCCCATTATAAAGACCTAGCGAAAGGACCTCATCATCGTTTTTTGACTAGAGGGTCAGGTGTAGGCCTTTTTGGTTTTGTTCATCCTTTTACAATAAAAGGCAATGCAATAGGGGGGATATTCTCTAATGAAACGTCATGTGGTGGCTTTTGGGTTAGGACTAGCGAATACGGTGGCCTTTCAAATTGTCTTAGTTATGCTTTACGCTTTTCAGGCGAATCTTAGTGCGGTTGGTCGTGCTTTCTTCTGGGTGGCGTTAACGGTCGTCAATGTTTCGCTTCTTTGCGCCGCCATCAGCGGTTATCTTGCCCTTAACTCGATGGCCAAGGAGATCGGCTCCCTTAAAGCCGGAGCCAAGGACTCCCCTCATCCCGACTCCTTTAGCAAGCTTGAAGACGGGGCCAAACAAAAGGTTCTCTGCCCCAAGTGCGGTCACTCCGTTCTTTTAGGATCTAAAGATGTCTTTTGTCCCCTGTGCGGTAACCGCATTCGCAAGTAGGAACCTTGAGGGTCAGTTGTAGGCCTTTTTGGATTTACTCAGTCTTTTTCAATAAAAGACAAGAAAGCAGGGGGGGAACATTCTGCCATGAAGACACACGTTAAAAGTTTAATTGCTTGGTCGCTCCTATCCTTAGCCTTTTATGGCGCGGCCGGCGTTCTATTCGTGACGAAAATGATTGATTGGAATTCGAGCAATTCTGGTTATGTGTATCTTGCCTTTATTGAGTCTCGGCTTCTCATCGTTTGTGCTTTGGTTCTTTGCGGTTTCCTTTGCCTGATTGGTGCGCTCGTTAACGCAGTTAAAGCCATCAACCATAGCAGCGATGAAATCTACGACCGTCAAGAAACGGAAGCGGCTGTTATCTTGGATCTTCAGCAACGCGTCAAGCTTTAGAACAAACTGCCCCGCAAGCGGATTCTACGCCCGTAGAGACGCCAAAAGAACCGGAGCCCTCAGTTATTGAGCCTAACCCCGTTACGCCCGAACCTGAGGCCCCTGGGGCCTCTCCCGCCGTAGTAAAGGCCCCGGAAGAAGCTCCCACACCTGAACCAACCCCTTCAGAGCCGGAACCTCGCCCCGAAGAAGCTGTTACTGAGCCGGCCCCGTCTTCTGAACGCAAAACCCTTCATTTCTGTCCGCGCTGCGGAAGTAAGATTGACCTCGCCCCCAGCGATGACTTCTGCCCGGTGTGCGGCGAGAAGATCCGCAAATAACGAAATTCTAAAACAATAGGGGATCCGTTCCCCCAAAAGGAGATTGTGCTTATGGTTGAATGTCCAAACTGCCACGCCGCTTGCCCCGATGGGGATAAGTTCTGCCGCCATTGCGGCTTCTCGTTAGCGGGCGCTACCCCGGTTAGTGCCGCGGCTCCTGAAGTTAACGAGCCTAAAGCTCCAGCTGAACCTGAAGCCCCCGTTGAGCCGGAAACTCCTAGCGAACCCGAAGGCGAGTCCGTAAGCCAAGAATCTTCCGCTCCGGTCCCACCGAAAGGCCAAATCTTTGTCCAATTCAAAGAAGGCACGACCGCGAATGGGGCAACCCATGTGACCTTCACTGACGTCAATACCGGTCACCATTATTCCTATTGGTACAAGGGAGCCACCGACTACACTCTGCACATCAAGTTCAACAATATGGACCGGGTCTATTTGGCGGACTGCCCAAATGGCCGCATCAAGAAGGTCTATTACGCCTATAGCAGCTATGACGACTATTTGGCGGACCGCAAGGCCTCCAACTATGGCCGGACGTTCTTATCGCATGCCGGTATGATCTTCTTCATCATCTTCATAGTGATTATGTTCGCCGTTATCTTAGGCATCATCTTTGGCGTGGTCTTGCCTTCCATACATTAATCCAGGAGACCTACCCTCATGAAGTCTTGTCCCAAATGTCATGTGGAATGCCCCGATGGGGACAAGTTTTGCCGTTATTGCGGTGCCAGGTTTATGGAGGCCGCTCCGAGCCAAAAGGAAACGCCCGCTCCGAAGCAACCTGAAGCCCCGGCCCCATCAAAAGGCCTTAGCGAACCCATCTCTAACCCTAAACCCCTAGAGGCTAAAGAGAAGACAATTTCCGCGGCGGAAGAGCTTAAGGATTCTGCTGACGACGATAGCGGTGATATCGTTTTCCCTGAACCCCCAGCCGACCGGGTTTATCTCATGCCCGTCGATACCAAAAATGTTGGGATGAGCTTACGAGTCACCTTCATGGACCTCAACCAGATGAAGATGGAATATTCCGCTGATTATAGTCAGACTCGGGATGGCCAAATCCTTACCCATTTCCAATACCACCCGACTCAGGTCTATCTCGCTAAGGTCGAGAAAGGAAAAGTCCGGCGACTGTATTGCGGTTTTGAGAATCCTAAGGACTTTTTCCAGGACCGCAAATCCCCGAAATATGGTAAGCCCATTGTGAGTCGGGTTCCCTTTATCATTGCCGCCATTATCGCGGGGATCTTCTTTACCGCGATTCTGATTCTCATTATTCGGTCATTGAGGAGACATTAATCCTGAAAATCTGTCCGAATTGTCAGGCCGAATGCGAAGACGAAGCGATCTATTGCCGTCACTGCGGTGCTCGTTTAGCGCCTACGCAACCTCGGGGTGTTAACGCGGTAGCGCTTCAGCCCTCCAGCGGCTGGAATGGCTTTGATGTCTGCTCGTTACTTAGCTTCATCTTTATCTTTATTGGCGATGCCGGGGGCATCGGCCTCATCTTGGCCTTCATCGGCTTGGGCTCCAAGAATCCTCAAGGCTGGGCGATTGCCACCCTCATGATCATCGTGATTGTGACCCAGATGAGAAACTATCAGGCCATGGCCAATAGCCACTATAGCTACTAAGCAGATACTAGAAGAAGGTCGGCGTTGAACCGACCTTCTTTGTCTTTCTTACTTCCTTAGTCGACGAAGTGGCAGGGGCCCGTATTGCTTTCAAAGAATGTGATGAGGGCGGAATGGCCTCAGGGGGCCGTCTTCCCAAAAGCGAAGCCTTATTCGACCGATTAGTGGTTGGACTTGACGTTATAGTAGAAACTGAAGCTGAATTTCAAATAGGTGACGGTGGCAAGGGCTTGATAAACTGGAGCGGCGGTGGAAAAGCCATTGAGGTCACGACGGGGTTAAGGACTTCGGCCGTGCCGACGCTTAGCTTGATCCCTTCGGCATTGGTGTAGGTATAGGCCAACTTGATGGCGGTGAGGCTAAAGGCTTCGCCCACGAGATAGTCGGTCTTGAGGT
>Ga0183101_1000180_pt8 | contig 11369 bp, 13 predicted proteins | sample Biomet3_FD_127790 | JGI IMG/M metagenome (GOLD analysis project Ga0183101, IMG submission 127790) | Microbial communities from bioreactor (seeded with sewage sludge) at LBNL, California, USA - Biofuel metagenome 3 | ecosystem: Engineered > Bioreactor > Anaerobic > Unclassified ... | reverse complement strand
CTAACATCCTCATCACCCATCTCTATTTTACCATCTATACGCGAAAAAGCCCAGCTAAAGCCGGACTTTTTCGACAGACTGAGCCGCGGTCCAAAGGACCGCGGCCTTTTGCTGTGCCTGTATTCTCATGCGGCATTTCTTCTTCAGATGCGGAAGCGAACCTGCGGCGACAGAATAAGCAAACCTGAATTGGCGCGGGAAAAGAACTGGAGATTATAACAAAAGATCAACAGCCCCGCCGGAGAAAAGGCCCGCCACCGCGGCTTTTTCGGCATGCGCCGAGATTGCGGCAGCAACCGCCTCGTTTTACAGTTTCCGGACGCTGGTGGGCGGCCCGCGCCCGTGACGGCCTGACCAAGCGGAAAAGAAGCGGCGCTCCTGCTTTTTTACGCCATGGAACAATTTTTTAAGTTATTATATTGACAAGTATCTATGCGTTGAATATAATCTTACATAGATAATTGTGAATGTGAGGCGATTGAATGAATACAATCGACGTTGCCCTGATCTGCAAGGCGCTGGGGGATTCCAACCGGCTTCAGATCGTTGAGATGCTCTCTGACGGGGAAAAATGCGCCTGCAAGCTGCTGGAGCGGTTCGAGATTACCCAGCCGACGCTTTCGCACCACATGAGAATCCTTGTCGAATGCGGTCTCGTAAATGTCCGCAAAGAGGGAAAGTGGAGTCATTATTCCCTGAACTGTGAGACGCTGCAAGCCTTTAAGGCGTTTATGGACAGTCTCTCCTGCTGCAAAGGGGACAATGGAGGCTGCGACTGTCTATGATCGGAGAGTTTATTCAGAATCAGATTCTCGCCATGAAATGGCTGAATGTACTGATTGAGCGCATGCTCTGCTCGCTGGGGCTGGATGTGACGACCCGCTGGGGCGGCAGCGTGCAGTTCTTTTTGTACGACGTCATTAAGATCACGATTCTGCTGTGCTTCCTGATTTTCCTGATTTCCTATATTCAGAGCTATTTTCCTCCGGAGCGCAGCAAAAAGATTATGGGCAGATTTTCCGGACTGTGGGCCAACTGCGTCGCGGCGCTGCTGGGGACTGTGACGCCGTTTTGCTCCTGCTCGTCCATTCCGCTGTTTATCGGCTTCACCAGCGCAGGCCTGCCGCTGGGTGTGACCTTTTCGTTCCTGATTTCGTCGCCGATGGTGGATCTTGGCAGCCTGATTCTGCTCATGAGCATTTTCGGCGGCAAGGTCGCTGCCGCGTATGTGATTTTGGGCCTGATCGTGGCGGTGCTCGGCGGCAGCATCATCGAGCGGAGGCACATGGAAACGCAAGTGGAGGATTTCATCCGGAATGCCAGCGCGGTGGACATCGACTCGCCGACGCTGACACAAAAAGAGCGGCTGACCTACGCCCGCGATCAGATGGCCTCCACCTTCAGAAAGGTGTTTCCGTATATTCTCATCGGCGTTGGCATCGGGGCGATCATTCACAACTGGATTCCCGAAAGCTGGGTTGAGACGCTGCTTGGCAGCCGAAATCCCTTCGGCGTCATTCTCGCCACGCTTATCGGCGTACCGATGTATGCGGATATTTTCGGCACCATCCCGGTGGCGGAGGCGCTGCTCGGCAAAGGGGCGCAGCTCGGCACGGTGCTGAGTTTTATGATGGCGGTGACGACGCTGTCGCTGCCCTCCATGATTATGCTCCGCAAGGCGATCAAGCCGAAACTGCTGGGGCTGTTCATCGGCCTTTGCACCGTCGGCATCATCCTGGTCGGATACTTTTTCAACCTATTTTCATTCTTATTTATTTAGGAGGATTTTACTATGGGACTGTTTGGAAAGAAAAAAGAAGAGGCAAAGACCTGCTGCTGCGGAGGAAACTGCACACCGGAACAAATGGCGCGGGCTGAGGCTGATAAATCGGCGCCGGGCGTCAAGGTGCTGGGGTCCGGCTGCGCCAAGTGCAACGCGCTGGAGGCCGCCGCGAAGGAGGCGCTGGAAGAGCTTGGCATGGACACGACGATCGATCATGTGACGGATTTTGCCAAGATTGCGGCTTACGGCGTTATGACCACCCCGGCGCTCGTCGTGAACGGAAAGGTCGTGTCCTGCGGCAAGGTTTTGAAAAAGGAAGAAATTGTGACGCTCCTCAGAAAAATGGAAGGATGATTTTTCCTTTCACTGCAACAATTGACTTGTCGGGCTGCTTTACTTTTAAAGCAGCCCGATCTTTTCGCTTCGGGATCGGACGCAGGAGCGGGGGACTGAAATCACGGCGCTTTGGCGGCGCCCCAACCCGCCCGCGGATGTAAGGACCCGCTGGCTGAGCCGGGCCGTGCCGGCGGCAGAGAGCTGATTTCATATTCCGCGGACTCCGCCGGGCTGCCGGCCGCATAAAAAAGCCCCCGGCAGAGCAGTGTGGAATCTCTTGCTGCTCTGTCGGGGGCGGATCGTTTTTGCCTACGGCCTGACGATGTCAGACAGTTTTCCTCTCATGGGAGAAGAGGCGGCGCACGATCAGGTCGTGCTGGCGGAGGCGGACTTGCTGGCTTTCAGATTGGCGGGAGGAGTCAGCAGCGCCTCGATGGCGGTGACGATCTCGCTGTCGGAGAGGTCGGTGGTGTCCACGTCGTACTCCTCAGCAAGCTCGGCAAGAGCGTCGGAGTCCAGCGCCTCAATGGCGGTCTTGAGAGCGGTGACGATGGCCTCGGGCTTCTCGGAGGCGGAGATGGTGACGCTCAGATCGTTGGCCATATCCTCGAGCATGCCGCCCTTTTCGCTCTGCTGGCCGTTCTGGCCCTGTGCCTGCTGGCCGTTCTGGGTGTTCTGACCGTTCTGGGCGGGAGGAGTCAGCAGCGCCTCAATGGCGGTGACGATCTCGCTGTCGGAGAGGTCGGTGGTGTCCACGTCGTACTCCTCGGCAAGCTCGGCAAGAGCGTCGGAGTCCAGTGCCTCAATGGCGGTCTTGAGAGCGGTGACGATGGCCTCGGGCTTCTCGGAGGCGGAGATGGTGACGCTCAGATCGTCGGCCATATCCTCAAGCATGCCGCCCTTTTCGCTCTGCTGGCCGTTCTGGCCCTGCGTCTGCTGACCGTTCTGGCCCTGCGTCTGCTGACCGTTCTGGCTCTGCGCCTGCTGGCCGTTCTGGCCCTGCATCTGCTGAGCGCCCTGCGTCATCTGATTGTTCATCATCTGGCCGCCCATCTGCTGGGAGTTCATGCCGGACTGCTGCTGATTATTCTGGAATGCATTTGAATTTGCACCCGCTGCTGCGGACGCCTGAGCGGTGGAGGTCTGCGTGAACGTTCCGTTTCCGCCGCCCATTCCAGACTGCATTCCTCCGCCGAAGCCGCCGGACTGCTGCGTGGAGAAAGCGGGAGAGGACTGGGCACCGCCCATTTGTCCGCCGCCCATTTGACCGCCCATCTGTCCGCCGGCGGCAAAAGCCAGCGGGCAGCAGGAAACAACAACGGCCGCAGCAACGGCTCCGGTTGCAAGTTTAAACTTTTTTGATCTCATAAGAATGCTCCTTTCATATTTGGCAAGATAGAAATGCTCTGCTGCATTTCACCAATAATACGATTGGTTACAGGAAAACCTTGCATAAAAAAGAAAAAAATTAAAATGTTACCAAATAAACAAAAAAGCATACGGAAAAAAACGTGGGAACGCGCTGCTGCGGCGTTCCCACGGACAAAGGCAGGAGGGACGGGAAGGCGGATTCCGCCGCCGGCGCAGGACTTTTAAAAAGAGCGGATACAAGGGAGTGTCTGGCTCCTTCATAATGCCGGCGGGCTTTCCCCAAAAGCGGAGATCCAGCGCTGCTGCGGCGGATGAAATACCTTGCGGCGGCCGCAAAGAACAATTTCTTTTTTCATATGCCCCGGCGGGAAGAGCACATTCTGCGCGGGAGGGCGCGGCTGCCGGACGCGGCGGGCGCGCGCCGCGGGACCGTTCCGCGCTGCGAAAAAGAATCCGCCGCGCGTCGGTCATTCGGAAGCTGACCGAAGATTCTGCGCCTGCCAGCGTCTATTTATCCAGAAGGCGCAGCAGAGCCTGCGTTTGGGCATCTGTTGTCGACCATGCGGCGGCAAAGCGGATCATCGTGTGCGTCTCGTCTGCCTTTTCCATGAAACCGTATTCCACATTTTCACCCAGCCGTTCCAGAGCGCTGTCCTCCAGAACCGCGAAAATCTGGTTTGTCGGAGATTGAATCGGCATTTCATATCCGCGCTCCGCCAGCTTTTCCCGGATGCGGCGGGCGCTGCGGATGGCGGGCGCACCGATTCGCCCGTACAGGCCGTCCTCAAACAACGCGCCGAACTGGACGCCCAGCAGCCGCCCCTTGGCGAGCAGCGCCCCATGCTGCTTGACAATGCTGAAAAAGTGCGGGATCAGCCCCTTTTTCGGAAAAACCACGGCTTCACCGAACAGCGCGCCGCATTTTGTACCCCCGATGTAAAAGACGTCGGTCAGCGCGGCAAGGTCGCGCAGCGTCACGTCGTTCTCCGGTGCGGCCAGCGCATAGGCGAGACGCGCGCCGTCTGCGTAGAGGTACACTCCGGCCTCGTGGCAGACACGGCTGATCTCTGCAAGCTCCGCCCGGGAATACAGTGTTCCGTACTCGGTGGGCTGGGACAGGTAGACCATGCCCGGCATCACCATGTGCTCCCGGTTGGCATCCTCCCGATAAGCACGGACCGCCTGCCGGATGCTCTCCGCGCTGAGCTTTCCCGCATTCTGCGGTACCGTCAGCACTTTATGTCCGCCCAATTCGATGGCTCCGGCCTCGTGGACAAAGACGTGCCCGGTCTCCGCCGCGAGGACGCCCTGGTAGGATTGCAGCAGCGCGTCGATGACCACGGCGTTGGTCTGCGTGCCGCCGACCAGAAAATGAACCTCGCCGTCCGGGCATCCGCACTCGTCCAGAATGAGCCTTTCCGCCGACCGGCAGAATGCGTCGCCGCCGTAGCCCGGCGTGGATAAGGCGTTGGTCCGTACCAGCGCGTCCAGCACCTTCGGATGCGCGCCCTCCATGTAGTCGGACGCGAAATGCAGTTTTTCTTTGAACTGTTCCATTTGATGATCCCTCCGCTTGACTTTTCTTGCACTTGATTCTATGCTGTTTCTATCAATGACGCAAACGGCATAATATCATATTATCAATGACACAATATCATGGATGAGGGGGGGACACAACATGGATGCGGTCAAATGCGGAGCGCTCCTGTCCGCAGCCGACCTGGGGAGCATGACCGCGGCAGCGGAAAAACTCGGTTATACGCAGTCCGGCATCACAAGAATGGTTCGCTCGCTGGAGGAGGAACTGGGGTTTCCGCTTCTTGTCCGGGGAAAGGGCGGCGTGGAGCTCACGGAGAACGGAAAACTGATGCTGCCTGCGCTTCGGGAGATCGTGAGAGCCGAAGAAAACGCAAGACAGCTGGGCGCGGAGATCTGCGGCGTCGCCACCGGCGTGCTGACCATCGGCAGCTATTACAGCGTGTCCGCGCTGGTAATGCCGGCGGTCCTTTCCCGTTTTGAGGCGCTCTATCCCGGGATTCGGGTTCGCATTCAGGAGGGCGGCAACCGGGAGATGGCAGAATGGCTCGGGGAAAAAGCCGTGGATTGCTGCTTCGGGGCAGAGCCTGCCGGTGATGTTTGCTGCGATTGGATTCCGGTCTTTCGGGACGAGCTGGTGGCGTGGCTGCCGAAATCGAGTCCGAGAGCCGCCGAACGGGCCTTTCCGCTGCGCGGGCTGGAGGCGGAGCCGTTCATCCAGACTTCGCCGGACCGGGACACCGATCAGGACCGGCTGCTCAGAGAATACGACCTGCACCCGGATATTCGTTTTACGACAAGGGACGGGTTTTCCACCTACAACATGGTCGCTTCGGGTCTGGGCGTCAGTTTTAATCAAAAGCTGATTTCCCGCGCGTGGAGCGGCGGGGTGGCGGAGCTGCCCTTTGACCCGCCGCAGTATATCTTCCTCGGCATCGCTGTCCCATCGCTCCGGGAGGCGTCGCCCGCGGCGAAGAAATTCATCGCCTGCGTGAAGGAAACGCTGGCGGAACAGGGGACGTAAGCGGGGATTCGCGGAGAGGATGCCGGTACTTTTTAAAATATCCGCTGTCCGGAAAGACGTATTCCGGCTGAAATTTTCCCAGCGTCATCATCGGCAGCCGGATAAGGCCGCCGATGACGCACACGATCAAAAGAACGCCCCCGGTGATATCGCCGGCTGTGAGCGTCAGCCTCCGGAGATACGCGATCGCGCTCGCCGACAGCGGCAGCAGGGTCAGAAGCGCGGTGGCAAGTCCCGGACCGTAGATGGTCCTTTTTCCCTGGAGCCGCAGCTTCTTTTGCACGACGATTCCCATGGCGATATGCGCGGCGCTCTCGCCGAAGCCGAAGAACGCAACCATCAGGGAAGTCGCCGGATTTCCGCCGTATATGGACAGACCGATCATCAAAAGCTCTGCGCCGAAATTTGAGACCATGTCCGTGAGCGTGTTCATGGGTCCCGCGTCAGGCCGCTCCGACCGCTGCACAAGGTTTATCATATAGTGAAATCCGCTGGGCCAGGTGTTCTCTTCAAACACATGGAGCGGGAGCAGGATCGCCAGGATGAACGGCAGCCTTCGCTCCGCCGTCATATTCGGAAACACAATAAACGCCGCCAGCATGGAGAGCCCCATTCCATAGACGGCCCAGAGCCAGTACCGTCCGCACCATTTTTGAAACCAATCCATTTTTCACGCCTCCCGGCAAGGACTTGAATTTATGCGACATCTGCCGCATAATCACAGTATAAAAGCCCGCCGGGCTTTCATCAAGCCACAGGCGGACCCTGTTTGTCGCGTTTTGGAGGGCATGGAATGAAAAAGCATCCGGAGATACAGGAGGCGACCCGGCGGAATTTTGCCGAGGCCCTGATCGCCCTTTACGGCGAACGCCCGCTGGATAAGATCGACATACGGACGCTTTCCGACAAGGCGGGCTATAACCGCGCGACCTTTTACCGGTATTTCAAAAATATAGACGATCTGTACGGCTATGCGGAGGAATTCGCGCTTGCCGCCGTCAAAAAGGAGATCCTGCTATTTTACAAGGAGCGCTCCTTCGACAGGGATTTTACAGCGAGCTTTGCCGGGCTCTACGCAAGGTGGGCGCCGTATCTGAACCTCGTGCTGGACGATCTGGGCAGCCCGCGGATCACAAAAATAAAAGGCGCTTTCATCCGGGAATTCTGTCTTGCAAACGACTTGCCGGCGGACAATATAGAGCTTGAATACGTCCTTGACATATATATAAGCTGCGTGCTCTCCGCCGTCAACAAATGGCGGAGAGACGACCGGGGGCTGCCCTACGAACGGCTGGGCGATTTGATCCGGAGGCTTTTGACAGAGGGGATTCTGCCGCAGCTCCGGCGTTATTCCGCGTCCGGCTGAGGCGGAAAATCAGTTTCCGCGTCGGCGGCGTCTGACCTCCCGGCGGTCCTCCTTCGTCAGCATGGACATACCTGCGCGGCGGATAAATCCCCACCGTTTCCGCCCGCTGGAGCGGACAATGGCCGTCTGGAGGCCGAACAGGGGAACCGGCAGCAGGCCGCGCTCGGCGCGGCGGCGGGAATATCGGCTTTTTGGAGATGTATCGCTCAAATGGCCGATATCCCTGCATTCTCGCCGGGGAAAACGACGATCCCGACTTTCTGCCGCCGCTGGAAGAACGGCTTTCGGCGAAATTTATGCGTTCGGAGCGGTTTTGAGATTCCGGGCAGACGCCGATTGCCTTTCGCTATGGTCTGAACGGACTTTTCGCCGCATTCCGGACCTGGTTTCGGCAGCCAGCCGCGGCTGGCTGCCGAAGCGTTTATCAGCCGCGCAGAGCGAATGGCGATGCAGGGAGGATGGCGGCTTTTCGGGGCTGACGAGCGCTTCCGCTCAGCTCGCCCGGTACGGCAGATATTCCAGAAAACGCTTCACCGCGAGGGAAGCGCTTTTTTGATCCCGCATCACGAATCCGATTTTACGGTAGGCGGGAACGTCCAGCTCCTTAAGGACGACGCGATAGGGAATCCGCTTCAAAATCAGCTCCGGCAGGACGCTCACGCCGAGACCGCTTTCCACCATGGACATGATGGCATAGTCATCCCATGTGGTAAAATGCACCTTCGGGGAAAGCCCGGCCCGCTCAAACACGCCCCAGATATCCGCCCGGGTCCCTTTTTCCAGCAGCATGAACGGCTCGTTGCAGAACTCCGCAATCGGAAAGCGCTCCAGATTCGCAAACGGATGGTTCTCCGGCAGGACGGCGAGCAGGCGGTCTTGCTCCAGAAAAACGCTCTCAAAATCCGGGTTTGCCGGCAGACGCAGGAAGCCGCAGTCCACCCGCCCCGCGGCGATCCACTCCTCAATTTCCGTGTAATCGCCCAGCAGAATTTCGTAGTCGATGTTGGGATAGCTCCGCTGGAACGCCTGGATGATCTTCGGAAGCCAATGGGTGGCCACGCTGGAAAAGGTGCCGATCCGAATCAGGCCGGACTGCAGGCCGTTCAGCTCGTCTACTTCCATCTGCATCTTTTCATAGTCCCCGACCAGCCTCTGCGCGCCCGGCAGCAGCTTCATCCCGTCCGAGGTCAGCTTCACGCCGGTTTTGCCTCGTTCCAGCAGAATAACCCTCCAGTCCCTTTCAAGGTCGCCGATCATGCGGCTGATGCCGGACTGCGAATAGTTCAGAAGCTCGGCGGCCTTTGTAAAGCTGCCGTATTCCACGGTTTTCACGAATGCCATATATTTTTGGATATTTGCGTCCATCGCGGAGCGCCCTCCTCTTATACATCTGGTATTGTTATGATTTACATGACAATCATTCGCTTTTCAAATATATATTCCGATGATATACTGCTCCTGAAATAAAGTCAAGGGAGAGGGACGAAGCGGTATGTTTTATATCAGTGAACCGACAAATGCGGCTCCGGCAGTATATCGGACGGAAAATCAGAAGAAGGTGTATCAGGCCCTGCGGGAGCTGAAGATCCCCTATGAGCGGGTCGATACGGACGCCGCGGTGGAGATGGAGGCCTGTCTCGCCATCGACGAAAAGCTGGGAGTTTCGATCGTCAAAACGCTGCTTTTGTGCAACCGGCAGCAGACGCAGTTCTACCTGTTCATCACCTGCGGAGAAAAGTCGTTTTCCTCCAGAGACTTCAGCGCCGCGCTGGGCATTTCGCGCGTTTCGTTCGCGCCAGCCGAAAAGCTGGAGCAGATCATGGGTTCCAAAATCGGCGGAACGTCGGTGCTCGGCGCGCTGCTCGGCACCAGCCGCGGCGTGCAGATCATTTTTGACCGCGACACGGTGAGAGAGGAGTGGTTCGGGTGCAGCGACACCACGGCGTACTCGTTTTTGAAGATCAAAACGGACGACCTGCTGAAACGGATTCTCCCCTATGCCGAACACAGCTATCAAATCATTTCCGCGGGAACCGGAGGAATTTGAAAATGGGACTGTATCAAAACAGAATCGTGGTGAAGGTCGGGACCTCCACCCTGACCAATGAGATCGGACAGAGCGACCTTCGCTCCTTTGACCGTCTGGCCTGCGTTCTTTCGGATATTCAGAATCAGGGCTACGAGGTGATTTTAGTCTCCTCCGGGGCCATCGCCGTGGGGGCCAACAAGCTCCGGATGAAAACAAAGCCGACCGCTCTGCGCCTGAAGCAGGCGTCGGCGGCGGTCGGCCAGTGCGGGATCATGTTCCTGTATGACAAATTTTTTGGAGAGTACGATAAAACGATCGCTCAGATTCTGCTGAGCGCCGACGATATCGGGCACGAGGAAAAGAAAGAAAACCTGACCAACACCTTCGACACGCTGCTGGAAACGGGCGTGATCCCGGTCGTCAACGAAAACGACTCGGTCAGCTATACCGAGATCCAGTCGGAGGAGCGGCTGTTCAGCGACAACGATATGCTCTCGGCGGTGGTGGCCGTATTGTGCAAAGCCAAAACGCTGGTGATCCTTTCGGACATCGACGGCTTTTTTGACGCCGATCCCCGGCTTCATCCAAACGCGAAGCGGATCGAGCGGATCGAACGGATCGACGAATCCGTTTATGCGCTGGCGGGCGGCGCGGGTTCCCGGCGCGGCACCGGCGGAATGCGCACGAAGCTCCAGGCGGCGGAACTGGCCGCCGCCCAGGGCATCGAGACGGTCATCACCAACGGCAAGCATCCCGAGGCGCTGTACGAGATCGTTCAGGGGAAGCCGGTGGGCACGCTTTTTGCGGGAAAAAAATAGAATGGGAACCTCTGCAGCGCGGGAGAGAGGACGCGGCAGCGGTTTCCTTGCGGAGCTGAAACGGCGGAAAACCGCCAAAGAGCTCCGTGACAAAAGCGCGCCCCGCCTGCCTCCCGCCTGTCGGAGCGCTGAGACGGCGCAGGGGGACGGCCTGTCCGGAAACTTTGGCTCTTATCACAGCCGCTTTCGGGGGAGCGCCGGCCAAACGACCGGCGGGCTATAACAAATGCGTCCGGTAAGAGAAAACGCGCGGATAAGGCGATTGATTCGTCTCGATTTTCTTTCCCAATGCGCTTCTTCCGTCAATTCCGTGTATAATGGTTTAGACAGAAGAACCATTTCAACGGAGGTGAGACGATGGATGAGTGCGCATTGCAGAGGCAGCGGCTGTCCCTGGAATTTCAGAACAGCCGAAAGGTCTTTCTTGCGCTCGGCGACGAGACAAGACAGCAGATCCTGATCGCGCTTTTGGAACACGAGAAGATCGGCATGCGGGTCCCGGAGATCACGGCGAGGACGCATCTGTCCCGCCCGGCTGTTTCGCACCATTTGAAAATTTTAAAAGACGCGGGCTTGATCCGAATGCACCGCGCCGGCACGATGAACTACTATTATGTGGAGGCGGACGGGGGCTGCTGGAGCGGTCTGAAAGCGCTGGTCGATCATGTGAACAGCGTTGTGGAATCCGCCGCGGCAAACGATTACCCGCGGCTGCATGAGGATGAGAAGCCATGATTCGGATTCATGTTTTGAACTGCGGTGAAGTCGGCGTCGATCCCGCCGTGCCCGACCGGGGCATTTCAAAAAACCCGGTTGCCTGCACCGGCCTGTTCCGCAGCCCGAAGCGGCGCATCTGGCTGCCGGTCAAAGCATTTTTGATCGAGCATCCGCGGGGCAGAATCCTCGTTGACACAGGCTGGGACAGTGCAGTGCGCACGCATCCCGTTCGGACGCTGACCGTTCCCCTGTGGTTCGCCTCCAAGCCGCGGCTGCCGGAGGGCGCCGCCGCGGACGAGCGGCTTGCCGCTCTGGGGCTTATGCCGGCGGATCTCGATTACGGTCTCCTGACCCCTATGGGCATCGAACACGGCTCCCGGGGGGGGCCG
>Ga0183101_1000632_pt1 | contig 11376 bp, 11 predicted proteins | sample Biomet3_FD_127790 | JGI IMG/M metagenome (GOLD analysis project Ga0183101, IMG submission 127790) | Microbial communities from bioreactor (seeded with sewage sludge) at LBNL, California, USA - Biofuel metagenome 3 | ecosystem: Engineered > Bioreactor > Anaerobic > Unclassified ... | reverse complement strand
TATGAGTTGTTAAAAAAGATATGCGAAACGCCAACTGCGTAACTCCTATATTAAAAAAGCTTCTATTCTTCCTCAGGAGAAAAGTCCCTGGCTGGCTAAATAATCCTATCTGAACCTGCCAGGTACTTATGAAACCACTCCCAAACTCGCTTTTTGGGACTGTTATCACCTCTGAAGATTGTGAGTTCTCAGGAAAATTGTAATAACCTGTGAGTTTTTACCCTGCGCTTAAGCAGGAGCTATACAATCTACTTAGAAACTCACGGCTTTTGAACATGTCAACCTATGTCCTCGAAATTAAATTAGGGTAGATAATCTAAGGTTTAACAAACTGTAAGGATAGGGTGAAATCAATAATGCGATCTTCCAGGTTATAGCAGTCCGACTTACATCCTAATATTTTTAATTTGCACATTGTACACTTTCTTAACATATATATATAAAGAGTTGTGAACCAGTATCATTCGTTTCTGGTCGTTTGTCAAGCGTTTAGTTTAACATTTTAAGAAAAACTTAATTAAACTTCGAAAGCAAGGTAGCATACAAAAATATACATCCAGGCAATTCGACGGAATTTTATAAGGGTATCAATATTGTATTATATTTTAAAATTAATTGGGACTTTGGATGGAACATCCTTTAATTCCAATCATCAAAGAGTAGTAATAAATAGAAAGATTTAATATTCGGTAGCACTTACCAGTAACATAAATAGAGCTCTAAATAAGAACTTTTAGGATCCACAGTGTACTTCTTTAGAAAAAATGTTTTTCTATACATCTAACCGGAAACTATCAAAAGTTCTGATCTTATGGGCATCAAAACGGATCATAGCATAAATAGCCAGGAAACCGGATCTATCGGGTGGAAATATGCTGATCAGAAAGAACATTTCCCTGGATGATAAATACCTTAAAAAGTTACAGCCCCTTCTGGATGCCAATAATGGAAATTTGAGTGCTGCAGTCAGGGATACCATTGAAGTTGCGGATACAGCTCTTTTATATCATAAAAGTATTGATGAAGCAATTAGATTTTTAAAAGAAACTCCTGCAAAAGAAGAGTTAAATGAGACAATCCAGAACGGAGAAAATATCGTTATAAATAAAACCATGCTTGAATGGCTGTTCAGGTGTACCAAGGGTAGGATTACGGATGAAGAGCTTGTTAATGAGCTTATCAATCCATTTGAGATCCAAGATATGAAACAACTCGAAGATTACCTTAATAGGGTTTCCAGAAGCTATCAATGGGTAATTCGAACTTCAATAAAGTGCGAAGATATTAATAATCCTGAATCTGCACTGGTACTTATTTCCAACTCGACAGTATACAGTAGAGACTTTTTTGCTCAGCTGGTAGCTCATTTCCTTTCCAGATGGAAACAGTTTGACGTTGAGCATGTTTTCAGGAGATCAAACTCGACCCAGATTTCTTTCAAAAGAAATACCTCTATTTCATCAAACGAGATTATGCCCGGAATCCGGAAGCATTTTGGATATCTTGACGTTTTATGTAAGGAGTTAGATGACAATACCGAATTTTGGACTCAACTCATGTATACTTATAATGCTGAGAGGTTCAACCTCGTGACTCTTCATCGGAGCCAGTTTGAAGTTTTTGCAACTGGAGAAGTCCCAAACCCGACAAAAATTCTTGAGCGTCTTTGCAAACAGTCGGTAAGTGACATGACTCTTCCAGACTTGCTGGTTAATTTTAGAAAAATGTACCTTGCAACTCAGCTTGTCAAAAATATAGAAATCTCCCTTGACCCTGGAAACGAATCAGTAACCATTTTCCATGACTTCAAAGATGAAAGGGTTATTCGTAATCTTGTTAAATATTTTTCTAATATATTCAGGGAAAACGGCACGCCTTTTGAGACATTTTCATATTCAAGCATGATTGTATTTCGATTCTTTCAGGGGCGAGAACCTGACAGTTCAGATTTATATTTGATGGAATCAATGGAAGAGCCCTAAACCTGACCCAAATAACCTGAAGAAGTTCAAAGGTCTACTGGAGTTAAAAGGTTTATTGGCCAGAACCATAAAATGGCTAAAATATTTCAAGGACTTAATTAAAAAAATTAAGGGCTAACATTAAAGGGTAAAACTTTAGCCCGTAGATTAAAGTTCCCACAGAAACTTCAGGCACTGAAGCCTCTATAATTTCTTACGCTTATCATTTAAACCAGCACGGCCATTTTGTCTTAGTTAGCCTTTTGTAACCCCTAAAGGAAGAACTCTTGCGACCTTACGAGCAATTCCGAGTTCGTGCACAACATTTACTACTTCGCTGCTGGACTTGTATACACCTGGAGCTTCCTCTGCAATGACTGAAGGATGGGTGGCTCTTACTGTAATTCCCCGAGCTTCAAGGTTTTCTTTTATGCTCTGTCCGCGGAATTCTTTCTTTGCATGTGCTCTGCTCATGACTCTGCCAGCCCCATGACAGGCACTACCGAAAGAAACATTCATAGCCTCTTCTGAACCGCATAGTATATAAGAAGGAGTCCCCATGCTTCCAGGAATCAGAACCGGTTGACCTACATCTCTGTATACGGCCGGAACTTCGGGATGCCCTGGAGGGAAGGCTCTTGTTGCTCCTTTCCTGTGCACATACACTTCTTTTTTCTTGCCGTCCACGATATGTTTTTCAAGTTTTGCCACGTTGTGGGCAACGTCATAAAGCAGATCCATACCCAGGTCATCAGCATCTCTCCCAAATACTTTTTCAAACGATTCCCTTGTCCAGTGAGTAATTATCTGACGATTTGCCCATGCATAATTTGCAGCACAGAGCATGGCTTTAAAATAGTTCTGGGCTTCCCTTGACTGGGCAGGGGCACAGGCAAGTTGTTTGTCCGGAATTTCAATTTTATAGTTCTTTACGGCCTGAGAGAGTTCCTTTAAGTGGTCAGTACATATCTGGTGCCCTGCACCTCTTGACCCGCAGTGGATCATTACCGTAACCTGGCCTTCTTGAAGTCCAAAGGTCGAGGCTATTTCCTGATCATAGATCTTATCAACGTACTGAACCTCAAGAAAGTGGTTGCCGCTTCCAAGAGTTCCTAACTGAGGTTTTCCTCTTTTTCTGGCTTTCGTGCTTACCTGGGCAGGGTCGGCTCCTTCCATAGATCCATTAGCTTCACAGTGTTTGACATCAGCTTCTACGCCATATCCGGCTTCTACAGCCCAGTTTGCTCCCTCTAGAAAAGCACTGTCCAGTTCCTGGTCCGAAGCCCTGATCCGACTTTTGGAACCAACGCCTGCGGGTATATTACTAAAAAGCTCGTCGGTTAACCTTTTTATGTTCGGAACGACCTCTTCTTTCTGAAGGTTGGTGCGAATGAGCCTCACCCCACAGTTGATATCAAAACCTACCCCGCCCGGGCTGATAATCCCTTCTTCGACATCAAAAGCGGCAACTCCCCCTATAGCAAAGCCATAGCCAAGATGAGCATCAGGCATTGCCATGGAGTACTTCTGAATGCCAGGTAAGGTTGCCACATTTGCAATCTGGTCAATAGTCCCGGGTTCAATGCCTTCAAGCAAATTTTGGGATACAAACAGGCGGCCTGGAACCCGCATGTTCGGAATGTGACCAACGGGAATTTCCCATTCATTTTCAGAAAGTTTCCTGACCATACCCTTCACCTCCTTCTGTACATTTTCCGTGCTTAATTCCTCAATAGCTGTATCTTCACTTTCTACCATGATTTATGCTCCCTGCTCCTTTATGCTTAGATATAATTCTGGAACTACTAATTTATCTTCCGTTTCCCAAGGGTTCTGCAAATTAACTTGGAAACGTGATCAAGATACATTGTGTCAGGCTGGATTAAAGCCACAATGAATTTTGGAAACGGCTGATTAAGATCGGTTCAATATAACAAAGTCGATCTAAATATGACTGAACCAATTCAGGACTAGATAACTCAACTTGAGATATACTTGAGATATACTTGAAATATTATAGTACTTGAGATATTATAGTACTTGAGATATTATAGTGCAGAATAGGATAATTCCTATACATGAAGATATGCATGGTGCAAGTAGTTAGAGGAGAAACAGCCAGTATTCGGTAAACCAATTCCGGAGGATAGAAGAAAAGCTTCTGTTCCCTTAAATGTCCACAACAACCTGAGCCTTCCAGCCATCAGCAGTCTTTGTTATTTCTAACTGGTTATAGGTAACAGCCTTAATTTCAGTCTCAAAGGGAAGGCTTTCGAGAGAGTACTTTTCACCCAGTGCCTGAGCTGTTATTGAATATTCACCTTTTTCTTCCCTGATTTTCTCAACCCGAAACTCCCTGAAAACGATTTCATCAACTTCAAAGAGATATAGAAGTTCAGAAAGCCAGTCCACAAGCAGGGATTCCAGGTCAGGCGACTTGAGACAAATTTCTCTTGCGGTGTCTCCCGAGATTTTTTTTGTATCAATTATAACATTAAACATTGCGAGAGCCGCATTTTCAAATACTTCTTCCCTAGTTTTTCCGTAAGCCCGGAACTTGATATCTGCAGTGTGATCCAGATACTCATACTGTTTTCCTTGAGATGACATAGCCAGATAATTGTGTTTTTTGTTACATTAACTTATTTACCGCATAAATCTGTTTTCAGGCCTATAAAATATCCCTTAACTTTGATCACGAACTTAGACAGCGAACTTAAACAATGAACTTAGATAAAGAACCTGGATAATGAACTTAGACAGCGAACTTAAGCAATGAACTTAAACAGTGGAACCTAAACAAGGAACTTAGTCAATGAATTGAGACATAACCCGAATTGAAATAAAACTAAATTGTAAAATCATTAAAAAAGGATGTCGTTACTGCAACTCTTTCCATATATAGTAGATTCTCTGGACTGCTGTTATATGGCTGGTTACAGCAATCAGGATGACGGCCCAGCCAAGAATTGAAAAACCTGCAATTGGCGCTGGAAAGGCAAAGTTGCCAAAGGATGCAAGAATTATAACTACAAGTCGGTCAGCCCTGCCCATTATCCCACCATAATATCTTCCAAGGCTGAGCGCCTGGGCCTGGGTTCCGAGATAGCTGGTAAGCAGCACACCTACAATTGCCGTAACTCCTAACTGCCAGGACACGTAACCTGCAAAAAAGATGCTACATATTATAAAAACATCCGAGTAACGGTCAATTACGTGATCCAAAAAGTCCCCTCTTGGGGTTGCTCTATTTGATTTTCGTGCAATTATCCCATCAAGGGCGTCAAAAATAGAGTTAAGTATTACCAGGATGCCTGCCAGCAGGATAAATTCCCTGGATGCAGGCGAGTAATAAAAACTCAGTCCTGCAAAGAATGCACATATAAGGGAAGCTATGGAAACCGTGTTGGGTGAGACCTCATATCTAACGAAATAGTCTGCCAGTGGGTCGATAAATTTTGAGGCAAAAGGTCTCAAGGTGTTAAACGTCATGGTACTCGAAATTTTTCCTTAGGTGATACCCGTAACAGAAAGTCGCCTCAGAAACGGGCGTCTTATCTTACTCGGTATTCTGGTTTGGATTCGCTTTTATTCGTTTCTGTGTTTACCTGCTTTTTTATATTTATACTTAAGCTGTATGGTTATCCGCTTATTCGATAGATAAGTTTACTCATTTTATTTCCTGTTTTCCAAGCTCTTACTTCTAATCGTGGATTAAACAAGCGAACGTTTGTGTTTACTCATTTTCTCTTTCTGCTGTCACACTCTTGAATAGAAAAGGATCAAACGAGCAAGCGTTTGCAATCGAGTGTTTATAGTTTATTTACTATCCCTTTCTGTTTTCGCACGCTCGTACAGGTACTTAACTTTGCAGGAATGCTCAAGCTGCGTGGTCACAATATAGGCATCTCCAAGCGTTCTCCCGATTGCAAAAGTTCCATGACTGTAAACTATAGCGCCTCTATGCCTTGAGAGCGCATTTGCAAGATTTTCTGCAAGCTCGCTGCTGCCTATTCCTCCTCCGACGACCGGAATTTCCCCAAGAAAGTACTGTCCTTCACTATCTACAGGTGAAATTCTTCCTTCAGGGCCTGCTAGCAGGGACTCTACAACCGCATACGAAGCATGAGCGTGAATGATTGCAAGTGCTGAGGTCTGCCTGTAAATTTCTCTGTGTACTACAGCTTCGGAAGATGCAATTATATCAAGGGAAGAAGTGTCCCAAACATCAACTTCAACAACATTATTCTCTGTGATTTCGTCAAGTGCAGCGCCTGTCCGGGTGATAAGCATCCTGTCGCCAGCCCTGAGGCTGATATTTCCAAAGTTGGATTCAACAAGCCCGTGTTCAACCAGCTTGCGCCCATATTTTGCAATTTCCTGCCACATCGTAAGCGGTATATTATACCTTTGGTTAGTAATACGTATTGCTTAGAAGTTCGCGGTTATGTTTCTAAAAAAATAGACTTTAATAATCCTTCTTTTCTTCATAATGTCTAAAAAATCTGAAACTATAATCCATTTTATCTTTTAAATTTTATAAAACTTCACCAGTTTTGAGCGTATGCTTAATGGGCGCAATAACTTCAGCTATATTATTCAAAAGATCCTTAGGGTCCTTGTGGTCACCAATAACAGAAGCCTTTAAAATACTATACCTGCCTTTCGTCTAAGAATATTACACAAAAAGGAAAAATTAATGATTACTTCTTTTCAAGAAATTCTATGAAAGAATCTAAATTCTGCTCTTTCATTTGAATACAAAAATCATTATTTTTGTCTATATTTTTATACTGTTCGTACATGGAAGTTAATTGATTATACATTGTTGAGTTTACTGATTTATACCATTGTGCATAATCATGAATTATGTCAACAGACATCGGACACAATAACAACGTTAAACCAAATCCAGCCTTTTCATCCTGAAAAACTACGAAAGGAAAAGTTCTACATGCTTCCGACCTGTTATCGTATATTCTACATTTTGAATTTATCAGTAATGGGCACTGTTCGACGGCATTTATTGCTTTATAACATCCTTCCAACTCTGATTTTACCGCATTCGATTTTAAAATATTCGCACTTTCTGTATCTACATTTTTTAAAATTTTCTCATATTCTTTTCTATGAAAATCAATAATATGATGTTTGCAGCAACTCGCATTACATGATTCAGGACAGCTATAATGTTTAAGTATGCTTTGAGTTTTTGAGAGTAACAAGTCGTGTTTTTCAAAACGTTGTCTTCGATCCATGACTAAGCCTCATAAACTTTCTTTTTTCACTTTTCATAAAGTCTTTTTCTTTCCAGTACTTCCTTTGCTACTCTCAATAATATCTCTATTCTCCCTGCTTCAAGAATAAAAATCATAAGAGCCGGATCCTTCTTATCTGCTTATGTAATTAATTACTCCGTGGATTTGCCCATATATTCAGTGTAAATCTCCAGTGCTCTTACGTAAGTGTTCGGTTGTTTTTTTGGGATTTGTTGTATCAATCCATTCTATGAATATGTGGTCATGCTTCAGTGCCGCAAACTTGAATTTAGTATCTTCATTACGGAACATTAGTTACCCTGGATATAATGTCTTAAGCGAGATAAACACAGGACTCTCTAAGGTTTATGTACTTATGACCTCTGGAACCTGACAAAAAAGAGAACAGATCACAAGCAAGTAAAGACGGATAGCTTTCAGATAAATAATTCAGCCATAAAGTTTATCTGTGAGTATTGTATTTAGATAAGTCGCAGTATTTTCCAATTGCCTCGTTGGCTCAGCCCGGTAGAGCGAGTGACTTGTAATCACTAGGTCGCGTGTTCAAATCACGCACGGGGCTTAAAAAAATTTAGTGTGTAAAGCCCACTTTTTCGGTTAAAGAAGTGGTACAATGGGAGTGGGGATATATAACTTTAGCCTTCAAAAAAGGCTTGAATCGCTAAATACTGCCGCTATTTCTGACACAAATAAGAAGCTGATCTTAGATTTTGTTGGTAACTGTTTTACTGAAGGATTAAGTCAACACCGCGTTTTGAAATATATATCAGCCTTGAAAATGATTGCTCTGAAAATTCAACTTGATTTTGACAAAGTTGAGAAAAGAGATCTATTTATTTTTGTTTCAGAACTAGAGCGGTCAGATAGAAGCCAATGGTTGAAACACGATTATAAAATAACTCTCAAAAAGTTCTACAAATGGTACTACAAAGAGGATTATCCTGAATTAACAAAATGGATTAAAGCTACTATCAAAAAGAAAGACCAGAAGCTTCCCGAAGACTTGTTAACCGAGTCAGATGTTTTGAAGATGATTGAATATGCAAAGCGAAAGATGGATAAAGCCATGATAGCTCTTTTGTGGGATATAGGAGCTAGAATTGGAGAAATTGGAACGCTTACTATCAGACATATATATTTTGATGAATTTGGGGCACTTATAAGCGTGAGGGGAAAGACAGGATATAGGCGTGTCAGAGCAGTATGGAGCGTAGATTACCTAAAAGCTTGGTTACAGGTACATCCAGAAGGATACAATCCAGATGCGCCATTGTGGACTACCTTTGACAGCAAAGGGAACTCGTTAAAACCATTGCAATATGGCGCAGCAAGGATGAAACTACAACGAATAGCAAGGAAAGCAGGAATTAACAAAAAAATCCATCCTCATCTGTTCCGGCATTCTCGTTGTACTTACATGGCAAATTACCTCACGGAAGCTCAAATGAACGTATATTTTGGATGGCCTCAAGGCTCAGATATGCCCGGCGTGTATGTTCATCTATCGGGGCGCGATATCGACGATGCCATCTTGAAGGCAAACGGAGTTATAGAGAAGAATACATCAGCGTTAAACACTCAAAAAGTAACAGAAAGTCCGAAACCTGACTTGTCATCAGTAATAGAAGCTAAAGTTAACAAACTGGTAGAAGCTAAGATTGCAGAATTATTGGGTGCTTAATACTGTAAAGGGGTGATATTTAGCAACTTACTTGGGAATATAAAGATGGTAGAAACTTCATATCCTATATACAACTAGAAGTTCGTAAATTATCTTATAGAGGTAGTCAATATTAATAATATTGTTATACCTAAGGAATTTTGCGATCTCGAATAATACCATAACGAACATTTTTACCTAGGCTAGAGTCTCTTTTATATTTACGCGCCCAACTCATTTTTACATCATTAATAAATGTTTCACCTTTTTTTTGTTCTTCTTGGAGACGGTTGTCGTCTATATCTATTTCATAAGAGTCCATAATATCCCCTACATCAGTATAATTCGATAAGGATCGAGATTATAAATAGAGTAATTGCTAGAATCCCTGATGCGAAAAACATAATAGGACTTACGCACTTGAAGTACAAAATCAAGCACTTTAGGCGTTGTGACTTGTTTAGTGGTTTATACAGTTGAAGGTTTGATGCTATTGATTTATCAGTTCAACCGCGTAAGTCCTACATAATTGATAACTTCAAGTATTGCACTTTTGATTCATTATTATTTTCGCTTACTTTAATGCTATGACACATTTCTACAGACAACTTTGACAATATGTTAGATCTATCTTTACCATTTTTCACATATTGATCCATAAAATGATCAACATTGGGTGCGGTACGCCAGACCTTTATATACACACTTAACAATGAGCAATAAAGTGTGCCAATTAAGAAAAGTAATCCAAAAATATAAAATAAAATGATAAGTAAAAACCAGTTACAGTCTTTCACTTTCTCTAAAAGAGTAATCCCAGTAGGTGAAAATAAACTAAATATTATTCCTACAAAACCAGCAATAGTCGTTGCTTTGCTTTCAAGGTGTTTTGTCCGTTGATACTCAGACTCTAACCTTTTAGTAAAAATATCATATATTAATGTATCACGCTTTAATTCTTCATCTATTTCATAAGAGTCCATAATATCCCTAAATCAGTATGGATTTGATAAGAATCGAGATTATAAATAAAGTAATTGCTTGAATCCCTAACGCGAAAAACATAATTTATAACTTTAAGTATTGCACTTTTGATTCATTATTATGTTCGCTCACTTTAATACTATAATAAATTTCTACAGACAGATTTAACAATATACTATATATTCTTTATCACTTTTTGTGTATGGATTCATAAAATAATTTGTATTAAACGTATTAATCCATTGATTCGCATAAACAATCAAATACAGGCAATAAAGTGTATTTTCTAAAAAAAGTAATCCAAAAATATAAAATAAAACGATAAGTAAAAATAAATTATAATCTTTCACTTTCTCTAAAATATTATTCCCAACAGGTGAAAATAAACTTAATATTATTCCTAGGAAGTCAGCAATGGTTGTTGTTTTGTTTTCAAGATATTTTGTCCATTGATACTTGGACTTTGTTGTGTTAAAAATAAATTGATATACTTAGGAGTTACGCAGTTGGCGTTTCGCATATCTTTTTTAACAACTCATAAAGTATCCAAATTAATTTAACGTGTATTGAGGATTCCTTAAATATTCCGTCACTGCCACTCTTCTAATTTTCATAGTACTTTCAAACCAGGATATTCCACTTTTGATTCTTTGTAACTCCAGTCTAAGAAAAGCTCTTAGTGAGAACTTTATATGTGCTCTTTGTGACTCTTCCTTTCTTGCCTGACATTTTTCGACACCACAGAACTGTTTTATTCCCCTATGATATTCTTCAATTTTCCATGACTTCTTTGCTAAATCTTCACGTTTTGCTTCATCCATCTCTTGCACATCTGTAACCCAGTGTTGCGTGTCTCCATCTTTTGAAACTATCCGAAACACCTTTACAAATCCATATGCTTTGAGGTGAACAACAAGTCCTTCTGGAGGAATAACTACTGTTTCAAGTGGCACATTTCCTTTGTTGTCAGGATTTACCAAACGATTATTTTTTAACCTTGTAAGGAAATGCCATTCTTTTTTCCTAATGGCTTTAAGGTTTTTCACACTTGCATACCATGTATCAAATAAAACAAATTCTGGCTTAAAACCACGTTCTTCGGCTTTATCAAGCATATCGCGGAAATGATCATTCTTCGTTTTGTCGTCTTCATCGATGTTATAAATTCGAAAATCGATAGGTATAACGGTTTTACCGTCAGTCCAAACTAAGGAAACAAGACCTATACCTTTTACAGGACGATGATGTTTTCCACTCCACATACGACGAACAAAAGCCATTTCTTCTGCGTATGGTTTATCTAATGTTGAATCGTCAACAATTAGAAAGCCTTCTTCAAACTTGACATGACTTTTTACTTCCTCCCATAGTGCTTCTGTGTCTGGAGGTTGCCTTTGAAGGCAACGAGTAAAAGCATCATGAGAAGGAGCATTAGCTACGTTTGGATAACATCTAGCAGCTTCAGTGCAACTAAAAACGTTAGAAGCAGCGA
>Ga0183101_1000928_pt5 | contig 11384 bp, 22 predicted proteins | sample Biomet3_FD_127790 | JGI IMG/M metagenome (GOLD analysis project Ga0183101, IMG submission 127790) | Microbial communities from bioreactor (seeded with sewage sludge) at LBNL, California, USA - Biofuel metagenome 3 | ecosystem: Engineered > Bioreactor > Anaerobic > Unclassified ... | reverse complement strand
AATCCTTAGTAAATGCCATGATGTTAACACCGTGTTGGCTAAGTGCCGGACCGACTGGCGGCGCCGGAGTAGCTTTTCCTGCGGGTAACTGCAGTTTTATAAATCCTACAACTTTTTGAGCCATATTACATTGCACCTCCTTATTAAGCAAATGTGGTCATTACGAGCGAAAAGCTCTCCCACTTACCTGTAAACACAGGTCTATAACAAACGCATATGCGGATGTATACATTATAGCGGTTCAATCTGATCAAATTCAAATTCAACAGGTGTTTCACGACCCAGCATAGATACTGTAACCGTTACTTGCTGCTTCTCTGGATCAATCATCGTAACCGAACCGACAAAATCCTCTAACGGACCTGAAGATACACGAACGGTATCCCCTACCGCAAAATCAATATCAAAAATTCTTTTCTTCTCAATACCGATGGACTTAACTTCTTCTTCCGACAGTGGGATTGGTTTTGAACCAGGGCCTACAAAGCCTGTTACGCCACGCGTATTACGCACAACATACCAGCTGTCATCATCTAAAATCATTTTAATCATGACATAACTAGGCAGCATCTTACGACTAACCAGCTTTTTATCTTCGGCGGTCTGCTCAATAACCTCTTCCATGGGAACTTTAACTTCCAATATCAAATCATGCAGATTGCGATTCTCCACAGTTTTTTCAATATTGGTTTTGACTTTATTCTCATATCCGGAATATGTGTGAACTACATACCATCTTGCTTCTTCCATCGTGATTGCGCTCCTTATTTGAAATTGAACCAACTTCTGAAACCTTCAAGAAAATTGCCTCTCAAAATTCCGCTAATTGATCCAGCAAATATGAAGTCAAAAACAAACAGAATTACACCTATCATCAAAATAGCAGTTACAACAATGATAGTATTGTTCACTGTTTGAGGAAAAGTCGGCCACACAACTTTTTTAAGTTCTGCTTTTACTTCTTTGAAATATTTAGCCATTCTCTCTTGGATACTCGGCTTTTTCACTGATTCAGCCACTTTACCAGCTCCTCTTTATTATATACTATTTTGTTTCCTTGTGAGGGGTATGCTTCTTGCAAAACGGACAATATTTGTTTAATTCCATTCTATCCGGTGTATTCTTTTTGTTTTTCATGGTGTTATAATTTCTTTGTTTGCACTCACTGCAAGCCAAAGTAATCTTTGTTCTCATTTTTGCACCTCCGTCTTTCGTATTCGACAGGTTTTAGCAACTAAGAAGCTCTAAAATCACATACAAATACAATTAATTTTACCATATTCGCCTATAGAAAGTCAATACTTATGACCCACCTGCTTTTTTGCCGAATTCTGATTGAAAATCAATCATTTTCTAATGGCAAAAAGCAGGAATGTCAGGCAAAAGTAATTAATCAACCAATTCTAAAATAGACATAGAAGCTCCGTCGCCACGTCTCGGATTGGTTTTTAATATTCTGGTATATCCGCCATTTCTTTCAGCGTATTTCGGTGCTATTTCATCAAATAATTTTACAACAACATCTCTATTTGTAATATAGGAAAGAGCTTGACGTTTGGAACTCAAGGTATTCTTTTTACCTAAAGTAATCATCTTTTCAACCATACATCTTGCTTCTTTTGCTCTGTCAATAGTCGTCTCAATGCGACCGTGTTCCAAAGTAGATGTTACAAGATTACGAAGCATTGCAATTCTTTGATCAGTAGCACGTCCTAATTTTCTTGTTCCTGGCATTTTCGTATTACACTCCCTTCATCTTTATGTTCCTAAAGGAATTTTACTCATCTTCTAATTTTAAAGATAAGTTTAGCGCCTCTAATTTATTGATAACTTCTTCTAAAGATTTTCGTCCAAGATTACGAACTTTCATCATTTCTTCTTCAGTCTTATTTGTTAAATCTTCTACCGTATTAATTCCGGCGCGCTTCAAACAGTTATAAGAACGAACAGAAAGCTCTAATTCTTCAATAGACATCTCTAAAACTTTCTCTTTTTTTGTATCTTCTTTTTCTACCATGATTTCCGTATTCTTGGCTTCATCAGAGAGATTAATAAACAGCGCCAAATGTTCACTTAAAATTTTTGCCACTAGACTGATAGCTTCATCTGCCTTAATGGAGCCATTTGTCCACAATTCAATGGTCAATTTATCATAATCAGTAACCTGACCCACGCGTGTGTTCTCAACATAATAGTTTACTTTATCAACAGGGGTATAGATAGAATCTACCGGAATGACTCCAATGATACCATGACTGGCATCTTTGTTTTTTTCACTTGGCACATATCCTCTGCCCTTATCTAAGGTAATCTCCATGTAAAGCTTTCCATCTTCATTTAAAGAAGCTATATGCTGATCGGGATTGAAGATTTCCACATCGGAGTCCGCTTTAATATCAGCAGCTGTTATTTCACATTCACCTTGAGCTTCGATATAAACTACTTTTGGTGTTTCACAATTTAATTTAATCGAGAGCCTTTTGATGTTTAAGATGATTTCAGCCACATCTTCTCTAACGCCCTGAACAGCAGAAAACTCATGAAGTACTCCATCAATTTTCACACTGGTGGCAGCCACGCCTGGAAGAGAAGATAATAAAATTCTTCTCAAGGAGTTTCCCAACGTAACACCATATCCGCGTTCCAAAGGTTCGACCACAAATTTACCATAGTCACCTAATTCAGACATTTCCACACATTCAACTTTTGGCTTTTCAATTTCAATCATTTTCTAACCCTCCTTCTTTTCAATAACATAATATCCTAATTATTATATCACCGAGGGTAACATAGTTACTATGCAAATCATCATGCTATTATTTGGAATAAAATTCTACGATAAGATGTTCTTCAACTGGCAAATCAACGTCTTCACGAGTCGGACGAGTGATCATCTTTGCCTCTAAAGTATCTTTATTTACATCCAAGAATTTTGGAGCAACTCTTGAACCGTTTGCTTCCAAAACAACTTTGAATTTGTCACTTGTACGACTTTTTTCTCTAATAGCAATTACGTCGCCTTCTTTTAACTGATAAGAAGGAATGTTGACTTTCTTACCATTAACAGTAAAGTGACCATGAGTTACCAATTGTCTAGCTTCTGGTCTTGACATAGCAAAACCAGCTCTATAAGCAACGTTGTCTAATCTACTCTCTAATAAAGAAAGGAAATTCTCACCGGTAACACCCTTCATTTTATTAGCAATATCGAAATAATTTCTAAACTGTTTTTCCAATATGCCATAAAATTTTCTGGTTTTCTGTTTTTCTCTGAGCTGTATTCCATACTCAGACATTTTCTTTCTGCTTATTCCATGTTGACCAGGAGCAGCAACTTTATCTCTGCCACTAACGACAACTGGACATTTATCTGTAAAGCATCGATCACCTTTGAAGAAAAGTTTCAAACCTTCTCTTCGGCAAATACGGCATACAGGACCTGTATATCTTGCCATCTATTAATACACCTCCATTATTCTTAAATCAAACACGTCTTCTTTTAGGTGGTCTGCAACCATTATGCGGGATAGGAGTAACATCTTTAATCATGTTTACTTCAAGTCCTGCAGCCTGCAAAGCACGAATAGCAGCTTCTCTACCTGCACCTGGTCCCTTTACAAATACTTCAACGGTTTTTAGACCATGTTCCATAGCAGCTTTCGCTGCAGCTTCGGATGCCATCTGTGCAGCAAACGGTGTGCTTTTACGGGAACCTCTAAAACCAAGTCCACCAGCGCTTGCCCATGAAAGCGCATTTCCGGCCATATCGGTAATGGTAACAATAGTGTTATTAAAAGTCGATTTGATATGAGCGGCGCCACGTTCAATGTTCTTTTTCTCGCGACGTCTTCTTGTTGTTTTTTTCGCAGTCTTAGCCATTTAACATGTCTCCTCCCTACTTTTTCTTATTAGCAATTGTACGTGCAGGACCTTTTCTGGTTCTGGCGTTTGTTTTTGTTTTTTGTCCTCTTACAGGGAGGCCTTTTCTATGACGTACGCCACGATAGCATCCAATTTCCATAAGTCGTTTAATATTTAGAGCTATTTCACGTCTTAGGTCACCTTCTACCTTGAAGTCTACATCAATAGCTTCTCTAAGTTTACCAAGTTCCTCTTCGGTTAAATCCTTAACTCTTGTATCAGGGCTAATTCCAGTTTTCGCTAGAATCTTATTGGAACTAGAACGACCAACACCATAGATGTAAGTAAGACCGATTTCAACTCTTTTTTCTTTAGGTAAATCAATACCGGATATTCTTGCCATTTGCTTCTACACCTCCTGATCCTTTTATCAATGCAATTATATATTCATTAAATCTGCTCAAATCGTCACATGACGGCAGCCGCACTCTAAACAGATTATATGCGGTTTAACCCTGTCTTTGTTTATGTTTGGGATTTTCACAAATCACCATAATCTTGCCTTTTCTTTTAATGACTTTACATTTTTCACACATAGGCTTAACTGATGGTCTTACCTTCATTCGTTTTACCTCCTTTTAAAACCATACTCAAAATAATATAACTTATTTTGCACGCCAAGTAATTCTTCCTTGAGTAAGGTCATAGGGTGAAAGTTCCACTGTCACTTTATCACCCGGCAGAATTCGTATAAAATTCATGCGAAGCTTTCCAGAAATATGAGCCAAAATTTTATGACCATTCTCTAGTTCAACTTGAAACATCGCATTTGGTAAAGCTTCCACGACCGTACCTTCTAGCTCTAATACATCTTCCTTTGCCAAGAAAACATTCCTCCTCACATCAGATGCTTATAACTTTTCCTTATATCCTTGGATTTCTTTTCGAATTTCAGAATTAGTTACTTTGCCGACTTTGTTAATTTTATCGACAACAAACTGTGAAATACAACTTGTTGGTCTAATATGCTTCATTTTCTTTTTCTTTGGAGTATCGGCTTTTCTTAAATCGCCATCTACTAGATAAGCAAACTCGCCTTCGGTTCTGACCACAACAAAACATCGGTCCTTATCGCGTCCAGCTTTTGAAAAAACCAACTGACCTACCACTATTTCCATGCTATTCTCCTTTTGTCTTATAAGGTCAATATCAGAGGATCCCCATCAGTAATGGCAATGGTGTGTTCATAATGAGCAGCTAACGATCCATCTTCGGTTACAATAGTCCAATCATCATCCAAAATATTGACATTTCTTCTGCCAACCACAATCATAGGTTCTACTGCAATGGTCATTCCCTTTTGCAGTCTAAGGCCGGTTCCGGCCTTGCCATAATTGGGTACATTCGGATCTTCATGAACTGTTGTGCCTATTCCATGTCCGGTTAATTCACGGACAACAGAATACCCAAAACTTTCTGCGTATTTCTGAATAGCAGCGGAAATATCGTGAAGTCTATTTCCATGTTTCGCATATTTGATGCCCTCATAAAAACTTTGTCGGGTAACATCAATGAGTTGTTGTGCTTCTTTTGAAATGGTACCTACCCCATAAGTTTTTGCACTATCGCCATGAAATCCTTGATAACAAGCACCCAAGTCAAGGCTGACAATATCACCTTCAACAAGCTTGAGCTGACCTGGTATCCCATGCACCACTTCGTCATTTACCGATACACACATAGTTGCCGGATATCCTTCATAATGAAGGAATGACGGTGTTGCATCACAACTTCTGATATAGCTCTCTGCGATTTTGTCGAGTTCCCCAGTTGTTACACCAGGACGGATATACTTCTCCACTTCTCGGAAAGTCGCTGAAATGATCTCTCCCGCCTTTTTCATTAGTTGAATTTCATGATTTGTCTTGATAGTAACCATTCTGTATTACTCCAATCCTAACGCTTTTAAAACTTCTTTTGTGGTATCCTTCACATCTTCCTGACCATATGCCTCGCAAAGTTTTCCCTGAGCTTTGTAGTAAGCTTTAATAGGTTCGGTTTGTTCATGATAGACACTAAGACGCCTTTTAATTGTTTCTGGTTTATCATCATCGCGGATAGTAAGTCCACCGCCACAAGAATCGCAGATCATGTCAACTTTAGAAGGTTTGAATATGGTATGGTACGAAGCACCACATCCATTACATACTCTTCTGCCAGACAAACGCTGCAATATTTTCTCATCAGCTAATTCGATGGATAGAACCTTATCAATTGCGCATATTTTATCTAACATTTCTGCTTGTGCTTGGGTTCTTGGGAAACCATCTAAAATAAATCCATTCTGGCAATCTTCTTCTAGCAATCTCTCCCTAAGCAGTCCAACCACTAATTCATCGGGCACTAAATCACCACTGTCTATAAATGACTTAGCTTTAAGTCCGAGTTCTGTTTTGTTACTGATTGCATTTCTTAAAAGCATTCCCGTTGATATAGCAGGAATTTTCAAACGATCAATTAACGTTTCAGCCTGCGTGCCTTTTCCAGCACCGGGAGGTCCCAATAAAACAAGCTTCATGTTATACCACCTTTTCCAATTAATTCTCTATTCTAAAAATCCTTTATAATGGCGTACCATCATTTGTGACTCTAAAGTTCGAACAGTTTCAAGTGCCACACCTTCAATAATTAAAAGTGAAGTACCACCTAGTATCATACCCGGCAATATTTGTCTAAATGACATTGGAACGACCGCAACAATACCCAAAAATAGAGAGCCAACAATTGTAATCTTATTCAGGACTTTCGTAATATAGTCGCTGGTAGGTCTTCCTGGTCTGATACCAGGGATAAATCCACCATTCATCTTCATGTTATTTGCCATTTCAATTGGGTTGAACTGAATCTGTGTGTAGAAGAATGTAAATGCAATAATGAGCAAAAAGTAAACTACTGCATATAACCAGCTACCCATAGAAATCCATTTCCAAAATCCCTTGCTCACATTCACACCCATCAAAGCGGCGATAGTAGAAGGGAAAGTGGTGATACTCGATGCAAAGATGATCGGAATAACACCAGCTAATGCTACTTTAATCGGAATATGAGTACTCTGACCACCATAAGTCTTGCGACCAACCACTCGTTTGGAATACTGAACAGGAATTCTTCTCTCAGCGTTATTCATGAAAACAACGAAGGTAAGCATAGCAAATACCATAATGATTAGAAGTGCCAATTCAGCCAGCTTAGTTAGTGAAACATTAGCACCTAGGAAAGTTGCATACATTGTATGAACCATGCTAGGAAGTCTAGAAACGATACCAGCAAAAATCATAAGTGAAATACCATTTCCGATACCTTTATCGGTAATTTGCTCACCAAGCCACATAATAAATGTTGTGCCAGCGGTTAAGGAAATAACGATAATCGCATAATTGAAGAAACTTGAAGCCCCTACTAAACCATAGTTACGAAGAGTTATACAGATGGCAATGGATTGTAACATTGCTAAACCAATCGTAAGATAACGTGTAATAGAAGTGATTTTTTTTCTGCCTTCTGGTCCTTCTTTTGCCATCTTCTCAAGAGAAGGAATAGCAACAGTAAGAAGCTGAAGGATAATGGACGAGTTAATGTACGGTGTGATACCCATTGCAAAAATCGTTGCCTGGGAGAACGCGCCACCAGTAAACATATCCATCAGGGAGAACAAACCGTTCTGACCGCCCTGGTTAATGAAATTTTGCATAGCCGTTGCGGAGAGCCCTGGAACTGGGATATGAGATCCTAGTCTAAAAATCATGATCATAAAAAGAGTAAAAAGTATTTTCTTTCTTAAGTCCGGGATAGCCCAGGCATTTCTGAGTACTTTAAACACTTTAAATCACCTCAACCTTCCCGCCTGCTTTTTCAATTTTTTCTGCTGCTGAAGCAGTCAATTTAGTAACTCTAACAGTAAGTTTTTTGGTAAGTTCACCTCTGCCTAATATTTTAACTCCATCACCTAACTTACTGATAACGCCTGTTTCTTTTAAAAGTTCCTTGGTAACTTCTGTTCCATTTTCAAAACGTTCTAATTCCGACACGTTCACAGTTACATATTTTTTAGCAAATATGTTGGTAAATCCAACTTTCGGTAAACGTCTGTAAATGGGCATCTGACCACCCTCGAAGCCCGGTCTTACACCGCCGCCTGAACGCGAATTCTGACCTTTATGACCTCTGCCAGCCGTTTTTCCGTTTCCGCTTCCAATTCCACGTCCTACTCTGTTGCGAACTTTTTTGGAACCTTCAGCAGGCTTTAGCTCATTAAGTTTCATATGCCGCACCTCCTTTTATCTATTTTTCGCTAACTGTTAACATATATGAAATTTTATCAATCATTCCTCTGATTTGAGGCGAATCCTCATGCTCAACAACATCACTGATTTTCTTAAGTCCTAAAGCCTTAACAGTAGCAATATGGTCTTTTTTTCTGCCAATCATACTTTTTGACAAAGTAATTGTTAATTTTGCCATTGTGTAGTTCCTCCTTAACTTAAGAATTCTTCCACATTTTTTCCGCGAAGCTTGGCAACCTCTTCTGGTCTCTTCAGCATCTTCATTGCTTCAATTGTAGCACAAACAACGTTTTTCGGATTATTGGAACGAAGTGATTTGGTACGAATGTTTTGAATGCCTGAAAGCTCAACAACCGCTCTAACAGGACCACCCGCGATAACACCAGTACCTTCAGAAGCAGGTTTTAATAAAACTCTGCCTGCACCATAATTTCCAATGATTTCATGTGGAATTGTTGTTTTAATAATTGGAACGCTAATCATATTCTTTTTAGCGTCATCAATTCCTTTTCTAATTGCATCAGGAATTTCAGCAGCCTTACCGGTACCGCAACCAACATGACCATTTCCATCTCCAACAACAACAAGTGCGCTGAAACGGAAGTTACGTCCACCTTTTACAACTTTTGAAACACGAGTGATAGTAACCACTTTTTCCTGAATATCAAGAGTGCTTGCATCTATTCTCTCCGTCATAACGAATATATTCCCTCCTTCTTTTAAAATTCGAGTCCACCGCTTCTTGCACCGTCGGCAAGTTCAGAAACTCTTCCGTGGTAAATGTATCCACCTCTATCAAATACAACTGCTTTAATTCCTTTTTCAATGGCCTTCTTAGCGATTGCTTCGCCAACTGCTTTCGCAGCATCTTTATTCCCACCATAAGAGAGGCCCAAGTCTTTATCAAGACTTGAAACACTAACAAGAGTGTTGCCTGTTGTGTCATCGATAATCTGAGCATATATATTCTTAAGGCCACGATAAACGTTTAAACGAGGACGCTGAGGCGTTCCGCTTAATTTCTGTCTTAATCTGCCGTGACGTTTTTGTCTTGCCTTATTACTAGACTCTTTCTTTATCACTTTAAGCAACTCCTTTCTTATTTTTTAGCTCCAGTTTTTCCTTCTTTGCGCTTAATAACTTCTGTCGTATATTTGATACCTTTGCCTTTATAAGGTTCCGGCGGTCTCTTTTCGCGGATCTCTGCAGCAAACTGGCCAACAGCCTGTTTGTCAGGACCGGAAACTGTTACGATATTACCTGCTACACTAATTGTGATACCAGGAATCTCATCAACTTCAACTGGATGAGAATATCCAAGGTTCATAACTAATTTTTTGCCCTGCATGGAAGCTCTGTAACCAACGCCGTTGATTTCGAGATCTTTTTTATAACCTTCCGAAACACCGACTACCATGTTATTGATAAGGGTTCTGGTAAGGCCATGCAGTGATCTATGCTGTTTACTATCGGACGGTCTTGTTACAACAACTTCGTCCGCTTCTTTTGTAATGATCATATCTTGATGAAGCTTCTTGGTTAATGTTGCTTTCGAACCCTTCACTGTTACGACATTACCGTCTTCTATTTTAATTTCCACACCTTTAGGAATGGAAATTGGTAATTTACCGATACGTGACACTTAGCACACCTCCTGATTCTTTATAAACGTTTTTACCAAACAAACGCTAAAATTTCTCCGCCAATTTTCTGCTCACGTGCTTTCTTGTCTGTCATAAGACCCTTAGATGTGGAAATAATAGCGATTCCCAAACCTTTCAAAACCTTAGGAAGTTCGTCAACACCGGCATAGATTCTAAGACCGGGTTTGGAAACTCTCTTAAGGCCTGTAATAACCTTTTGTTTATTAGCCGCATATTTCAATGATACTCGAATAATTCCCTGTTGGGAATCATCAATAAACTGTACGTTTTTAATATAACCTTCTTCGAGTAAAATCTCAACGATCGCTTTCTTCATTTTAGATGCAGGAATGTCTACTGTATCATGCTTTGCTGTATTAGCATTACGAATACGAGTTAACAAATCTGCGATAGGATCGGTTATGTGCATGTTTGTACCTCCCTCCAAAATATTGATGGCCACTTGCCATCATGTTTCAATATTACCAGCTTGCCTTTCTAACGCCTGGGATCTCGCCTTTATAAGCAAGTTCTCTAAAGCAAATACGGCAAACACCAAATTTTCTTAAATATGCGTGGGGTCTTCCACAAATTTTACATCTCGTATATCCCTGAGTGGAAAATTTAGGAGTCCTCTGCTGTTTTAAAATCATCGATTTTTTAGCCATTTTTTACCTCCTAATTTTATCTCACAAACGGGGCACCCATCAATGAAAGTAATTCGCGCGCTTGCTCATCAGTATGCGCGGTTGTTACCATAATGATATCCATGCCTCTTAATTTGTCAATTTTATCATAATCAATTTCAGGAAAAATCAACTGTTCTTTGATACCCATGGAATAATTTCCTCTACCATCGAAAGAATTCGGATTGATCCCTCTAAAGTCACGAACACGAGGTAGAGCGATGTTAAAGAATCTATCTAAAAATTCATACATTCTCTCTCCACGCAACGTAAGCTTACAACCGATTTTGACGCCTTCTCTGACTTTAAAGTTCGCAACTGATTTTTTGGCTGTTGTAACAATTGGCTTTTGACCAGTAATTATCGCCAAATCGCTGCAAGCAGATTCAATAACTTTTGGATTGTCTTTTGCATCGCCGCAGCCGATATTAATGACTATCTTGTCAAGTTTTGGAATCTGCATCACACTTTTATATTGAAATTTCTGCATAAGAGCAGGTGCAATTTCCTTAACGTACTTATCATGTAATCTAGACATTAAACTCATTTCCTCCTTCCGCTATTAATCGTTAACTTCGCTACATTTCTTGCAATATTTCACTTTTGTTCCGTCATCCAATACTTGCGTACCAAATCTGGCAGGTTTATGACATTTTTCGCAAACACGCATTACTTTCGAAGCGTATACAGGAATTTCTTGTTTTACAATACCGCTCGCATCTCCCTGTTTTCTAGCCTTCACATGCTGTGTTGCCATGGCAATACCTTCTACGATGATTTTGCCTTCTTTAGGATAGGAAACGATTACTTTTCCCTTTTTACCTTTGTTTTTCCCAGAAAGAACAACAAAT
>Ga0183101_1002738_pt1 | contig 11388 bp, 8 predicted proteins | sample Biomet3_FD_127790 | JGI IMG/M metagenome (GOLD analysis project Ga0183101, IMG submission 127790) | Microbial communities from bioreactor (seeded with sewage sludge) at LBNL, California, USA - Biofuel metagenome 3 | ecosystem: Engineered > Bioreactor > Anaerobic > Unclassified ... | reverse complement strand
TACTTTTATGTTTACTTAAAATAATATTATAAAATTTTTAATGAACCCTCATAAAATTATTTATTATAACGTAATAGATAATGTAGTGGTTAAATCCTCAATTTTATCTGCTAGTAATACAAAAAAATCAATTACTACTTAATTTATAAATTTTACTTTACCAATTTCCAAATAAAACAAAAAGTTTGTAACTCCAAAATATGAAACCCCATCTGATTTGAGTTTCCATTTTATGACAAGTTATAGTATGATGGAATTATTTGTGTCTTGAAAGTCAGGATAACCAAGGTATATACTGTAAAAAAAAGTAGTATAGGAGAGACTTTATGAAAAATAGAAGTCTACTTTTCCGTACATTATCCTCAATATTATCTAAAAAGAAAGATATATTGTAAATTTGAAAGGAGAAATTTTGATGAGATTTTTTATAACGTCTAAGGATATAGGAATAGATTTAGGAACATCAAATACTTTATTATATGTAAAAGGACAAGGCATTTTATTAAGAGAGCCTTCAGTAGTAGCTATAAATAGCACAAACGGACAAGTCTTAGCCGTTGGTTTAGATGCTAAGAATATGATAGGCAGAACACCAGAAGGTATTGAAACTATTCGACCCTTAAAGGATGGGGTAATTGCGAACTTTGATTTAACTCAACAAATGCTGAAGAAGTTTATTGAAAAAGTTAATGGCAAGGGTGTTTTTAAAAGCTCTAGAATAGCAATTTCACATCCTTCAGGAATTACTGAGGTTGAAAAGAGAGCAATTAATGATGCAATAAGTCAACTAGGGGCACGTAAGGTTATGTTAATTGAGGAACCTGTAGCTGCGGCTATAGGAGCAGGTCTACCTGTAAATGAGCCAGTTGGTAGTATGATTATTGATATAGGTGGAGGTACTACTGAGGTGGCAGTTATTTCTCTTCAGGGAATTGTTACAAGCAAAACTTTAAGAATTGCAGGAGATGAATTAGACGAGACAATTATTGATTATGTGAAAAGAGATTTTAATCTCATGATAGGGGAAAGAACAGCAGAAAAGGTTAAAATTGAACTGGGTTCTGTTTATGCAGATGAAGATGAAGAAGAAAGGAATATGGAGATAAGAGGAAGAGATTTAGTGACTGGACTTCCAAGGGCTATTATTGTTACAGAGGGTCAAATACGAAAAGCTCTGAAAGAGCCAATAGCTTTGGTAATTGAAGCGATTAAAACTGCCATTGAACAAACCCCGCCAGAACTTGCCGCAGACATAATGGACAAGGGAATAATGCTTTCCGGTGGTGGAGCACTTCTAAAAGGTTTAGATAAACTTATACATAGTGAAATACATATACCTGCGTGTATTGCAGAAAACCCTCTTGAGTGTGTTGTTCTTGGTGCAGGGAAGTGTCTGGACATGATAGATAAGATATAAGAGGATAATAATAAATTTTACAATATAAAGCTAGAAATAAAGGCTGTTCCGAAAATATTTTCGGAACAGCCTTTATGAATTTAATCATTTTTGTACTGACAACCTTATGTGGGTTGAGCGTTTTTTTGTGGTAAATATAGGAATAATACGATAATAATTATAGAAGATACTTTAAAATCCATAGATTTATCGTATAATAATAAGATAACCTTGGATGATTAGGATGAAATGATATATGTCATAGAAAATATTAAACTTATTTTATCAATTAATGAATACTAATCATCTGATGAAAGATATATTTGGGGGAAATCATAATGAATAGTAAAACTAAGAATATTGTGATAATCATAAACTATTGTGTATTTACATTAACCATGCTTGTTGATTGTATATATAATAGTACAAATTGGTTTATTCTAATGTCTTTATACTTTATTTTTCTAACTTCCTATTCAATTAATACATTCTTTTTACATGATCCTTCAAATAAAAGTCAAAACTTAAAAAAGTATAATTTATTGATTTTTGTTGTATATTTTTTAGAGGTATGTTTGATATTTTTAATTAATAGATTTGATATTACAAATATATCTATAGGTTTATATCTTTTTATATTATCTGATATAGTTGTAAATCAAAGATTTTCAACAGGTCTTATTGCTTTTTTCACATTATATGCTATATCCAGTATTTCTATTTTAATCAAGTTACATTATGATAATGTTAAAGCCATTACTTTAATACTGTTAAACTTACCAACTTTTATTGTAGTATATATAATATTTTTCCTGATTAATCATCTTTTAAAACAAACGGAACTTTTAGAAGTGGCACTAAAAGATGTTACTGTTAAAAAACTTGAAAAAGATTCTATGTATAATGATCTTAAAGAAGCTTATGAAAGAGTAGAAACTATAACTGCATTAAAAGAGAGAAATAGGATTGCTAGGGAAATACATGATACAGTAGGACATACTTTAACTACAGTTTTAGTTGAAATGGAAGCAGCTAAAAGGCTTGTAAAAAAAGATATAGGCCTTGCAGAGAGTAAACTTAATTTAGCTCAAAGTCAGGTTAGAAAAGGACTTAATGATATAAGAAATTCTGTACGTATACTTGAAAATGGACAAGATATACTTGATTTCTATTCTGATATGGAGTCAATCATAGCTGAAACAGAAAAACATTCAGAAGTAATAATTAAAGCCCAAATAGATTATAATATAGCTTTTACTAAATCTCAGGAGAAGGTCATTTTATCAGCTCTTTTAGAGGGACTTACTAACGGGATAAGACATGGGAAAAGTAGTGCTTTTTTATTTAAGTTGTACTTAAATAATGAAAAAGTTTTTTTTTCACTTGAAGATAATGGAATGGGTGCTGATATAGTTACTCATGGTTTTGGACTTAGGGCTATGAGAGAAAGAATATTAGAACTTAATGGAAGTTTTGATATATCATCAAAACTTGGAGAAGGTTTTGGTATATATATTAATTTTCCTTACGACAAAAAATCAGATGGTGAAATTTCATGAAAACAAAATCTTTTGAGGAGGTGGGTTATGGAGGAAATAAAAATATTAATAGCAGATGATCAAACTCTCATGCGAGATGGATTAAAGACTATTTTAGAACTAGAAGAAAATTTTAGGATTATAGGTACAGCAAAGGATGGCGAAGAGGCATTAGCTTTCTGTAAAAAAAAATCTCCAGACTTGGTATTAATGGATATAAGGATGCCTAAAATGGATGGAGTTGAATGTACTAAAATATTGAAAAATCTATATCCTGAAATTATTGTTTTAATTTTAACTACATTTAATGATGTGAATTATATTGTTAAGGCTTTAAATTATGGAGCAGCAGGATACATACTGAAAGACATAGAAGGGGACGAGCTTGTTAAAGCTATAAATGATGCTTATAAAGGTTCACTTATGCTTCCGTCAAGTGTAGCTAAAAAGCTTGTTGAAAAACTCTCTGAAAATACCAAGGTTAAGCCTAAAGAAAAAAAGTTATTACTTGATTTTTCAGAAAGAGAAGTTGAAGTTGCAAAAATGTTATCAATGGGTTTTAATAACCGTCAAATAGCTTCATCCCTTTTTATATCTGAAGGTACAGTGAAGAATTATATAAGTAATGTTTACAGTAAACTTGGAACTTCAGATAGAACTGTAGCGGCAATTGAGATAAAGAAAATAATTGAATCATAGTTAAGGGATTTAAAAAAAGTTACTCCAGTCATATTTTTTATGACTGGAGTAACTTTTTTATGATTGTAATTTCGCTTATCATTATATTGAAAGTAAACTGGATAAGAAGGGAAGGTAAGGAAAATAAATACTTAGAAGGGAATATAACCATGAAAGCTCTATCAATCTTAAATTATAGTAGAAAAAATAAAAATAAAGTTGTAAGTTCCATTATTCCAGTACTGATTGCAGTTACTTTCTTGTATTTGATTAATACTTTTGTAAAATCAATAAATAATTCCTTATATAAGCTTAGTGTTTCCTCATATAAATATTATGCCACAATTACAGCATATGACAATGAAGATATTATTGAAAAAGTTAAAAATAATAAAAATGTAGAAAGAATAGTTCCTTTTATGGGGTACGGGATAAAGTACAGTATTCCAGGAAGTTTAGTTTTCGCAGATGTAATGGGGTTAAGAGCGCAAGATATGAATTATTTTTTACAGAAAGAATCTATACAGGTTATGATTGGAAGATTGCCAGAAGAAGGTAAAAAGGAGATTGCAGTAAATTATTTAGTTGCAAAAAATAAAAAAGTCACTATTGGAGATAGTGTGGGAAATGCATTAGATAAATTTGATGGAATAAATGGTGAGTATAAGATTGTTGGAATATTAAAAGGTGAAAATATGTTGTCCATTGTATCCTTTAATAATGAAATTTTGAAGGATTATGATGATGTTGAAAAGTCTTTGCAGAGAGGAATAATAGCTTTTCCAGAAAAAAATAAGATTAATGAAGTCAATAAATTAGTTGAAGCCTTACCTAAAGGGGAAGCAGTATATAATACTTTCAATATTTTAAGTGAAAGATTTAATAAGAATATGGCATGCCTAGAACTTCTAGATGTTATAAGTATATTATCTATATTTCTAATGGTAATTACAGTTGGAAGTTCAAAATATGTTGAATTTTTTAATAGAAAAGAAGAAATTGGAATACTAAATGCTATTGGGTATAACAAAAGGCAGATTTTAAAGAGAGCTATATTAGAAGTACTGACAGTTAATACAATTTCATATATTTTAGGTTTACTTTTAGGCATTAGCTTAAGTTATTTGGTTAAAGAAAATATTTTTGAGAAGGTAGGTGCTATAGGAGTAGTGTTTGATGAAAAGGCTTTGCTTATATCTTTATATGTTCCTCTATTCACTACATTATTTACTGTAGTGCCTATAAATGCAATGATAAACAAACTTGATCCTATTGACATGATAGAAAACAACTGAGGAGGGATATTATGATTTTTAAAATGGAAAGTGTAAATTTAGTTTATGACATAGGTAAAGAAGTTCAAACATTTGCACTTAAAGATATAAATCTTTCTCTCGATGGTAATAGATTTATTGGAATTATGGGACCTTCAGGAAGTGGAAAAAGCTCCCTTCTTTATGCAATGGCAGGTTTTAAAATACCAACTTCTGGAAAAGTTTGTTATGGAGAAATAGATTATAATAAAGTTTCTCCTTCTGAAAGTGCTGAAATAAGAAGAAAGGATTTCGGGTTTATTTTTCAAAGACATTTTTTAATTGATTATATGACTGTACTGGAAAATGTATTAGTACCTATAAATGATGACAGCAGGGAGGCAAAAATAAAAGCAATATCTATACTGGATAAACTTGGACTTGCACATCTTACAAGTAAAAAACCTTACCAACTGTCTGGAGGTCAAAGACAAAGGGTAGCCATTGCAAGAGCATTAATAGGAGATCCCAAAGTGATTTTTGCGGATGAACCAACAGCTGCGTTAGATCACAGCAGTTCCATAGAAGTAATGAAATTTATCGAGAACTATAAAAAAGATAAGATGATAATAGTAGTGACTCATGATTCCTGTATTCTACAAAATGCCAATCATGTTATTAATATGCTTGATGGTGCTATAGTATCTATTGATAAAGGCAGAGGAGGAATATAATGAAACCTCTTTCAACAGTCACTTACTTAAAAAATAATGCGAAAAAAGTGCTTCCAGGTTTTGTATGTATGTCATTAGGTGTATTTCTTATATATTTTTTTTCAATAATATTATATAGCAGCATATATGAGATAAACCAGAGTTATTTAAATATGCTTGAAAGAGTAACAAGTGTAAGAGCTAATACTAAAAATCCTATATCAGATAAAATTTTAAGTAAAATTAAAGGATGCAGCAATGTAGAGTGCATTATACCAATCATAAGTGAGATTGGAGGATTTGAATATAAAAGCCCATTTTTTCAAATTAGGACTGAGGGCTTCAATATTTTTGAAGAAGATATGCCCAAAGCTCTTAAAATTTTTGATATGAAGCTTGTGGAAGGAAAACTTCCTTCACCAAATAGTAGTGAATTACTTATACCACTTAAGATTGCCAAGCAAAATAAAATTAGAATAGGAGATTACATAGGTAAAAATCCTGAGTTAAATGTAATTTTAAATAAAAAATACAAGGTTTGCGGCATAATCGATGGAACTGTAAATATCATATTAACAACTAATGCTGGAAATCTTAAACGAGAAGAGGTACTAAAACACAATTTAATATTTTACCTAAAAAATAACAATAATAAAATGATTAATAATGAACTTACATCTATGAAGGAAAGCAAGGTTACTATTATGGATTATAAGTCTGCATATGACCAGATGAATGAGGTACTTATGATTATGAATTCTCTTAGGGTTATTCTGAATTTTATAGTAATCATAGTTCTATGTATTTCAATTGGTAATTTAAGTTATATATTATTTTTAAATAGAAAGGATGAATTTGCTATTTTAACTGCTATTGGATATAAAAAAACAACTATATATAAGAAACTTTTAAAAGAGAATATAGCTTTAAATTTATTAGCTTTTATTGTTGGCATTGTATTTACAATAATAGTAGTAAGATTGCTTAATATAGTAGTCTTTGAACCTAAAGGACAATATGTTTATAGTTTTGATATAAGCAGCATGGTTACTGCATTTCTAATTCCTTTGTTTGTATCCATAAGTAATATGATTTCACCATTAAGAAATCTTAAGAATATGGATCATGAATGTCTTGAGATTTAATAGTTTAATACAGATTTTTAGAAATAAGGAGGACAAATATGAGTATAACTGAAATATCAGTAAAAAGACCTACCGCAATATGGATGGCAATAGTATTAATGCTTGCATTAGGTGTCATTGGATATAAAAGTATGGGAGCAAATTTATTACCATCTATGAATTCAACAAATATATCAATAAGGACTAGTTATAATGGAGCTAGTGCAGAAGACATCAAAGAAGATATTATAAAACCTATTGAGGATGCAGTATCTGGAATAAGTGGAGTTGATACAGTTAATTCTAGTGCATCAGAAGGAAGTGGTACAGTCTCAATAAGCTTCAAAAGCACAGTAGACTCTAATACAGCTTATTTAGATGTTCAAAAGGCAGTTCAAAATGTATCTGGTAGTCTTCCCAAAAATGCAGATAAGCCTATCTTAGATAAACGAGATTCTAGTGGTATGCCAATTTTAATTCTTGCATTAAGTGGAAACTCTAATGACTCTGAGCTTTACAATGAAGCTGATAAAGTAAAAGAAGAACTAGAAAAAGTAACAGGAGTAGGAAGCGCAACCCTAATGGGTGGAAATAAAAAACAATTAATGATAAAACTTGATAAAACTGCCATGGATTATTATGGCGTAACTGTTAACTCCATAACACAAAAACTTGAAGCAAGTAATTTAAATATACCAGGTGGGCAAATTAAGCAGGATGAGATGACTCAAACTGTAAAAGTCATTGGTCAATTTAATAATGTCGATAAAGTGAGAAATTTATTAATATCAACATCAGCTGGAGGAAACATACGTCTTTCAGATATAGCTAAAGTAGATTTGGAGTTGCCTGATGCTGAGGTATTGACAAGATATAAGAATAACAAAACCATAGCAATGATGGTTACAAAACAGAGCGATGCAAATATAGTAACAGTAGCCAATAGTATAAAGAAACAATTAGAAGAAATTAAAAAAACTACACCTAAAGGGATTAATATAGATATTGCATTTGACAATACTACTTTTATTACTTCCGCATTGACTGAAATAAAACACAACCTTTTAGAAGGAATTATAACTACTGCAATAGTGCTCTATTTGTTTTTCCGAAGTCTTCGTTCTTCAATGGTGGTTCTGGTTGCTATACCAACATCACTTATATCTACCTTTTTCCTAATGTATGAATTCCATTTTACTTTAAATATGATGTCTATGATGGGATTATCTTTAGTTATAGGTAGTTTGGTAGATGACTCCATTGTAGTAATAGAAAGTATACAAAGGCACTTAGATATGGGGGAAAATCTTATAGATGCGGCTATTAATGGTCGTAAAGAAATAGGACTTGCGGCCATTGCAATAAGTCTTTGTGATGTAGTTATGTTCGCGCCTATTGCATTTATGTCAGGTACCATAGGTCAAATTTTCAAAGAATTTGGGTTAACAATAGCCATAGCTACAATATTTTCTCTCATAGTTTCATTTACCGTTACTCCAATGCTTTCATCCGTTGCACTTAAAAGGGTTAGTAGGGAGGAAAAAGCAGAAAAAGATAAAGCACATAAAAAAAGTTTATTTAATAAAGTTATAGAACTGTATAAAAAAATTATTGTATGGTCATTAGACAACAGGTGGAAAGTTTTAGTTACTTCTGTGATAGGCATAATATTCAGCATAGCACTTATTCCAATGGGACTAATAAGTACAGAATTTATGGCTACAACAGATCAAAGCTTTTTTTCTGTAGATATATCGCTTACCAATGGTTCTACTCTAAAACAAACAGATGATAAGATGGTTCAAATAGAAAATTATTTGCATAAAACTAAAGAAGTAAAAAACTATATTTCCATAGTTGGAGGAGGGGGAAACGGAGATTCTAATAAAGGTACTGGACAAATTTATGTTAATTTAGTTTCTAAGAAAGAACGTAAAAAGAGTCAGAGCGAAGTTGCAGCAGAGCTTCGTAAATTTGGTAAAGCTATACCAGGGATAGATTTTAATGTGTCAGAATCAGATAGTGGTGGTGGAACTGGTAAACCAATATCTATTAATATAAAGGGAAAAAATCAAGATACTTTAACTGAGTTGTCCAATGAAGTTGAAAAAATATTAAAAGCAACTCCAGGAGTAACAGATATATCAAATTCAACAAAAGTAAAAAATAGTGAAGTAAAAATAAATGTAGACAGTTTAGCAGCTTCTAACTATGGACTTACTACTTCAGATATAGGTAGTGTTATAAGAGTTGCATTATCTGGAAACCAAGTAGGAGTATATAGATCAAATAATGAAGAAAATGATATAACACTTAAGTTTATGGAAGGAGAAATAAAAACTGTTGATGATATTAAAAATATAAAGTTAGCAAATTCTTCTGGACAGCAAATACCGCTAAGTCAGGTTGCAAGTGTTGAAAAGGCAGATACTGCTCCATCCATATCAAGACAATCAAAACAGGATATAGTTACTGTAAGTGCTAATGTTCAAGGAAGAGTAGTTGGAATGGTTAATAATGATATAAATGCTAAATTAAAATCTCTTACAGTACCTTCAGGATACACTATAGGCGATGAGGGAGCTCAAAAAAGCATGGGAGAAGCAGGAAATTCTCTTGGGCTAGCCTTATTAGCTTCAGTAGCGCTTATATATATGATACTAGTGGTGCTATATGAATCTTTCTTAACACCAGCCATAAGAATGGTGGCATTACCATTTGCTTTAATGGGAGCTTTGCTTGCATTAGCACTAACGGGGCAAACATTAAATGTAATGTCAGGTATTGGAATAATAATGCTTGAAGGATTATCTTCAAAAAATGGTACACTGCTGATAGATTATACTAATACACTTATGAAAAAGGGTATGACCTTGAGAGAGGCCCTTATAGAATCAGGTGTTACTAGATTGAGACCTATAATAATGACAACTGCCACAATGATAGTGGCTATGCTTCCAGTAGCTATATCCTTAGGTGAAGGAAGCGAGATGAAAAAGAGTATGGGTATAGTAATAATAGGTGGTATGATTGTATCAACTATAGCTACACCTATTGTACTACCAGTAATTTATACACTTATGGATGATTTAACAAATTTCTTTTTTAAAAAAAAGAAAGGTGAAAATGTAAAGGAGGTAGAAAAATATGAATTTTAAAAATATGAATTTTAAAAATTTAAATATAAAAAAGTTTAAAACAAAAAAAAGTCTAATATGTGTAATTTTAGTTATGGTTGTTATAGCTATAGCTTATGGGGCTCATTCTCTTACAAAAAATAAAAAAGTAGAGGCAAAACAAGAAATTAAAAATGTAAAAACACAAAAGATAACATTTGGCTCAATATCTACTAATGTAGAATATGCAGGTACTCTAAAGCCTGCAAAAGAAGTAATAGTTTTACCTAAAAATGGAGGAAAGGTTGCCAGTGTTAATGTTAATGTTGGAGATAAGGTTACTGCAGGACAAGTGTTATACACATTAGATAAAGACGAATTGCAGGCAAGTCTTCAGGCTCAGCAGGCAGCACTTGATGGTGCCAATGCTGACTTGGAAAAAACCAGTGACTCTAGTCAGGCGCAACTAGTATCTCAAGCTGAACAAACAGCTGGAAAAGCACAAGTACAATTTAGCAGTGCAGAAGATAATTATAATAAAATGCAAAAGTTGTATGGGGCAGGAGCTATATCTAAAAAAGAATTGGATGATTCAAAAAAACAATATGATGATGCTTCTATAGATTTAAAGACTGCACAAGATAATTTAAGTTTATTAGAAAATAAAATAGGTCCACAGGCTACAAGGTCTGCAGCCGCTAAAGTAGCACAATCACAGGCAGGCGTGAATACTGCACAAATTCAGATAAACAACGCAACAATTACTTCACCTATTTCAGGAATAGTATCAGCAAAAGATATTGAGGTAGGAAAAATTGCTAGTTCACAATCTGGTTCTGTTACTGTTATAGATTCAAGTACTCTAACTGCAGAAATAACTGTTCCAGATAAAATGATTGGAAAAATTACAGTAGGTCAATCAGTACCAGTAACTATAAATGCATTGGCAGATAAACAAATAACAGCTGTGATAGATACAGTAAGTCCTGCTGCTAATTCTAAAGATAATTGCTATACTGTGAAAGCTAAGATTGATAATGCAAATGGAGACCTGAAAGCTGGTATGTTTGTTAAAGTATCATTGCAAGCTGATAGTAAGGATAATGTATTAACTGTTCCTAATAAAGCTATTAAGACAGAAAATGGTGTAAATTATATCTATTTAGTGGAAAATAGTAAGATTAAAAAAGTATCTGTAAACACTGGAATTTCAAATGATAAATTTACAGAAGTATCAGGCAATGTAAAACAAAGTGATGATATAATTACAGAAGGACAAAGTATATTAGCTGATGGTGAAAAGGTCAATGTAGTAAAATAGTATAATACGTAAAAGTTAATTTTCTAAAATCATTTAGTATATTCTCATTATGAAAGTAGATAATAATGAACAACCTAAAACATTAGGTGGTTTAATCCACCTAATGTATTTTTATATGTCTATTTTTAAAGCTTATAATTAGAAAGTAACGTCTTCACCTGTAAATGTGCATTGGAATACTTTCTTCATTTGGTCAAAGTCTATTGGTCTTGGGTTTGAGCCAGTACATGCATCTGTAAGAGCATTTTT
>Ga0183101_1001995_pt1 | contig 11391 bp, 8 predicted proteins | sample Biomet3_FD_127790 | JGI IMG/M metagenome (GOLD analysis project Ga0183101, IMG submission 127790) | Microbial communities from bioreactor (seeded with sewage sludge) at LBNL, California, USA - Biofuel metagenome 3 | ecosystem: Engineered > Bioreactor > Anaerobic > Unclassified ... | reverse complement strand
CAGTATCTTCTGCCGGAAACGAAAACTATTAAGGTTACTGATAACAATTCTGTGCTGGCTACCTTAAAGGCTTTAGTGGAGACTGCGCCTCAAGATGATACCATGGAGAATGTATTCCCCAAAGGCACTAAAGTGCTGGGGGTAACCGTTGAGAACGGTTTGGCCACAGTTAATTTTAATAAGGAGTTTACTACAAGGACAGATGGGGAATATACTACGGTAATGATGGTTAACGCAGTTGTAAATACGCTAACCCAATATCCCAATATCAAAAAAGTTCAATTTTTGTCTGAAGGAAAGAAAATAATTGTCCTTGGGCAGATGGACTTGGAAGAACCCTTGTCTAGAAATGAAACTTTTATCAAAAAAAACAAGCAAATTTAAGTATAAGATTGTAAGCAAAGAAAATAGTGAAAAAGGGAATGATTTCGGTGGGCTTGCGAAATCATTCCCTTTTTGCGTTAACAAGTAATTATTGAGAGCTTTTAGCAGATATTATTATTTGTATCTCTTTTCTAAAATAGATATATAATTATTTAATATTATATATCTATTTCCTAAATAAAAAAAATATTCTGTGAAAAATATATGAATATTCAGTTAATTAGCAGGATTTTCGAACTTGTTGTCAAATACACTCACCAAGCTTATTTAAATGTTTTATAAATAAGTTCGATAGAGGGAAAAACACAAAGAGGAGTGAGTTATTATGAGGCTTGGGAAGGCAGGAAAGCGGCAGTTAGCATCAACGATAACATTGGCGTTGGTAAGTGCTGTGTATGTGGGGGCGGCAACACCTGTTTATGCCGATAGTGGGCAGATTGGCAGTGCAACAACTCCAGTAACACTTGTGTACTACAATAGTGACCCTGCAAATGAAATTACCAGCAATCGACTTAACAAGTCGGGGGCCAGTGTTTTTGTTGCGCAATATCATCAGAACTTTAATGATTATACCTATGCAGCATATGGAGATATGCAGGGCAGGAATTTGACTATTGGGAATATGACGATTGAGGCCATTCAGGGGAAAAGTGGAATTGGTGCTGATGCTGGAAAGACTGTAAGTTCAGACTCTGTCGGGCAGGCTGGTGGGTTGGCTTCTGCAACAGGCATTTATACAACGGATATAAGCAATGCAGCGATAGTAGTTGAAACAGATGCTAATATTGTTGCCATCGGTGGTGCGACCTCTAACTCAATGGCTAGAGGAGAAGATGGCGTTAACTATAGCGTTACTGATAATATTAATGGCGGTGAAGGGGCAAATGCTGGAGATGGCGGCAAAGCTGTTGCTTCCGGTATAGATATTAGCAATGGAACAGGTATTACTATAAGTGGTGGTAGTTTAACGGTTAGTGCTACAGGAACTGAAGGGGGCACAGGTGGTGATGGCGGCACAGGCGGCATAGGAGCGACTGGTGCTGCAGGAACAAATGGGGCCTCTTATACAGGGCTTTATTCAGATACACGTGCAGCTAATGGGGTTAATCAAAGCGGCATAAATGGCAGAAACGGTGTTGCCGGTGATGCTGGCGGTACAGGTATTACAGGTGCTACAGGTGGAACAGGTGGTAATGGTGGCAACGGTGGCAATGGTGGTGAAGCAGCGGCTACAGGGTTAAATCTAGTAAATTCTACCGTGTCTAGCATTAGTTTAACTTCTCTAACTGTTAATGCTACAGGCGGTAATGGAGGCGTGGGTGGAAATGGCGGCACAGGCGGCGCAGGCGGCACAGGTGGGGTAGGCGGCACAGGTGGGGATGGCAGCACGGGCGAAAAATCTTCCGAGGCTACACCCGTATTTGGGCTTGATTCCACAAGCACTAGTTACTTCAACTCATCTCCTTCAGGGAATTTAGTTATTTCAAATACATATAACCAATATTCTACGGTTACTAATGTTTACAATGTCTCCGGAGCTACCTATGGCGGAGTTGGCGGCGATGGTGGTGATGGTGGCACAGGTGGTACAGGTGGTACAGGTGGCACAGGTGGAGAAGGTGGCAACGGTGGTAACGGCGGCAATGCTACAGCGCTAGGTTTTAGTGGCAGCAACCTTAATACTACGGCAGTTATCGGAGAGATTACGGCTACGGCTACAGGTGGTAGTGGTGGTGCAGGTGGTGCGGCAGGACTTGGTGGTTCCGGCGGTAGTGGTGGTGCAGGTGGTGCGGCAGGACTTGGTGGTTCCGGCGGGGAGAATTTTGTTTATGGCGGGCAGGTGACGATTCAAAATGGACAAGTTACAGTGTGGAAAGTACAAGCTTTTGGATCATACCCGTTCTTAAGATGGGTTGATACTGGTTCTACACCTACATCTTATATTACGCCAAATATGGGGTTGACAGCTGCCAACATTAACGACGCTAGTTATAACTCTGCGGGTACAAATGGTACTGCTGGCGCAACCGGAGGTGCTGGCTCAAACGGAATGAGTGGGAGTGATGGAGTTAGTGGTATAGGCGGTAGTGCATACGCAATGGGAGTGCTTTTAACAGATTCCAAGGTTGCCCTTACCACGTCTAACATTAGTGCAGTTGCCACAGCAGGAAATGGGGTAGCAAGCGATAGCTATTTTAACGATATTCAACAATATGGTAATGGCTATATAGCAATAGCTCAAGGACTGGTAACAGAAAACACGAAATTGGCAGTTAATTCTGCACAGGATTTAACTATAGCTGCAGTAGCTCAAAATGCCTCTCTATCAAATCAAGCTTTTGCCATACAGGTTAATAATGATTCTTACAATACATATAATGTCGGCGGAGATTTTTATATTAGTGCTACAGCAGAAGGCAGCACAGAGTATGATAACCTGAATTTAAACAGTACACTTTTGGGTAAGCAGCCTTATCAGAATTTAACACAAGCAGTGGCAACTTTAGTTAGTAACAGCAGCTTTATTGTAAATGCAAATTATTTGCAAATAGCAGCTAATAGCTCTAGTAGTTCTGGAAATAATTCTACATGGGCAGCTGGGTTAGCTGCTTATGACTCCGTTGTAGATGTACATGCTGCAAATGGTATAAGTATTACTGCTTCGGCTGAGAGCGAAAACAATAATAATCGTATTACAAGAGATACATACGCCTATGGTATTCTAGGCAATAGTAACACCATGTCCTTTGTTAGTGACGAGGGAGGCATCCTGGTTGGTTCAAATGGTGATGCAGTAGATGTGTATGGTAGCAAATTGCTTTTTGATGCAAAGGATGACGGAATTACTTTTGTGGGAGATGTAAATGCTACAGATGGCAGTACCTTGAGTCTGCTTTCTAATACTGCAGTGTATGGAAATATTGGTTATCGAAATTCCATCTCATCTGGGAGCCTAGATATAAGCAATTCGAGGCTAAATTTGATGGGGACTCTTAGCAATCTGTTTGTACGCAATGCAACTACTTTAAATAATAGCACCGTGTACTTCTATGATGATAGCAATATGAAAGACAAATACAATGCAACTTCGTACCGGACTTTCCAAACAAATGATATGGACGCTCAAGGTACTAATGGTTTGTTTATGCGTACAAATGCTAATGGCGTTTATGGTGGTACAGCCGGTACAGGTGACGTGATTAGCTCCTTTAACACCGTTACAGGTGGTGGTACCTATAATATTTCTGTATTTGACCAAGGTATGCGTAATGGCTATATGGGCGTAACAAGCGGTAGTTTGAACAACTCTGTTACCTTGATTGAAAACGCTCAAGAGTCACCGGAAGCTACTTATAACGTGAACAAAACAGCCTATGACAATGGGGTATGGAATTATCTCTATCAAGGAACTGTGAACCTAGTTGACGGAAATCTAGTTTTGACTGATGTAACTACGGAGCAAGCCGTTCAGTCTACTGCGCAAAAAGCAGCTCAAGATGCAAATAAAATAGCGGCAGGAGCTGCCGTCTCTGTCTTTGGTGCTGATGAAACCTTGATGGATCGTTTAGGAGAACTGAGAAATAATAATGATGGTAAGGATAATAATGGTGTATGGGCAAAATATGTAGGTGGTAAAACTAAAGTAAATGGCGTTAGCAGCGATAGTACTTATAAATATAACGGTATTGAAGTTGGGTACGACCATAAAGCCGGGAAAAACTGGAGAGTTGGTATAGCAGGAACTTATGCTAAAGGCGATACTACTGTCTATGGCGGCGACGGAACAGTAAAAACTTCAGCAGGTGCTTTATACGGAACTTGGCTTGGTAACAAGGGGCATCACATCGACATTATTGCCAAGGTTGGTAAAGTTGACAGTGATACATCTGCTTATGGAGGAACAGTAGCACAAAAGATGGATGGTGACTTTAATAGTAATGCATTTAGTTTAGCAGTCCAGTATGGATATCGCAAAGCTTTAAAGAACAATTGGTTTATTGAGCCTATGGTTCGTGCTAGTTACGTAAGATTGGGAAGTAGTGATTATACTGTAACAACTAAAGATGGCAGCATGGATGTATCTAATGACAGCATGAGCAGCGTCATCTTGAGAGGAGGCTTTATTGCCGGTAGAAAAGTGGGACAAGCGTCTAATGTTTACTTAAAGGCAGCTGTATTGCATGATTTTAATGGAGATATAGTAACAAATGTAAAAGCAGATGGTAGGAGTGCGCAATATAAAGATAGCATTGGTGGGACAGGTGTTGAGTATGGGTTAGGGTTTAATTATTCATTTAATAAAAAATCCAACATGTATTTCGATATATCGCGTATTAGTGGCGGTGAAGTAACAAAAGACTGGGGAGTTAACTTAGGCTTCAGATATAATTTTTAAAATTAGCAATAAAATTTATGAATAAAAAGATACACACCAAAATTAACTTTTGGTGTGTATCTTTTCATTTTAAGGCTGAAACTAAGATGTTTCAACTTATTTATTTTCTTCTGTAGTGTAAAGAAATTTTGCTTCGTCAAACTTTGAGGTAACCTCTTGACTGGGGTTTTTACTCATAAGGCTGCCAACGTAGATAGCAATGGTAGAAAATATAAAGCCGGGAACTATTTCATACAGACCGGTAAAACCCATGAAGTTTTTCCATAATAATACAGTTATACCACCTGCTATTACTCCTGCAAGTGCACCATTTAAAGTCATCTTTCTCCAAAAAAGAGAAATGATAACCAAAGGACCAAAAGCGGCACCAAAACCTGCCCAAGCATAAGAGACAATTTCTAGGATCATGCTATCAGGATTTAACGCTAATAATAATGACAAACCCGCAACAACCACAACCATCAGACGACTGACAATTACCAATTCACTGACTGTTGCATTTTGGCGCAATAAAGTTTTGTAAAAATCGGTAGTTATGGATGAAGAGGCTACTAAAAGCTGGCTGGAAGAAGTACTCATAATAGCGCCTAGTATGCCGGAAGTAATAATACCGGCTAAGAACGAACTATAAAAATCAGAACTCATACGCATAAATACAGTCTCTGACTGGGTTCCAATAAGAACATCACCTAAGTATACGCGGCCGACCAATCCTACCATAACAGCAGCAAATAGGGATATTACTACCCATGTCATAGCAATTTTTGTAGCTTGTTTTATATCTTTGGGAGAACTTATGGCCATGAAGCGAACCAAAATATGTGGTTGGCCAAAATAACCTAATCCCCAAGCCAAAAGTGAAATAATACCAATAATGCTTAAATTGCTGCCGGTGGCATCCGTGAACATGTTGAAGTAATTAGGATTAATAACGGTTAAACGTGATATTGTTTGACCGATTCCGCCAATGTAGTATATAGCGGTTATAGGAACAATTAAAACGGAAAAAAACATTAACCCGCCCTGGAAAAAGTCGGACCAACATACAGCAGCAAATCCACCAACTAGTGTATAAAAAACTACAATTCCTGCTGTTAAAAGTAATGACCACTGATAATCAAGACCAAAAGCAGTGTTAAATAATTTGCCACCTGCTACGAAGCTGGCAGAAGTATAAATTAGGAAAAAAATGAAGATGAAAATAGAGGAAACTAGGCGTATTTTTTTTGCTTTGTCCATAAAACGATTTTCGAAGTACTCCGGTAAGGTAATAGAATTATTGGCAACTTGGGTAAAAATACGCAAACGTTTGGCAATAAAAGACCAATTAGCCCAAGTCCCTAGAGCTAACCCAATGGCTATCCAAAAAGCACTGACACCGGATAAATAGGCATATCCAGGTAACCCCATAAGCATCCAACCACTCATATCAGAGGCCTCTGCACTCATAGAAGTCACCCAAGGGCCAAGTTTGCGGCCACCAAGTACATATCCTTCCAAATCTTCTTTGCTTTTGTAATTTACAAGACCAATCACTACTAAGATAAAAAAATATAAAACTAAGGCTATAATTGAGCCTGTTTCTATCTGCATGCAAACACGCACCCTTCGAAAAAAATTAACACTTTTCAATTATACAATTATTTCACAATTATAAGCAAGTAATAAATATGTAAAAAAAAAGGCTTTTGACTTGTGAAAAAATACTCCATATATTATAATTACTTATATAAGTTTTTATGTTTTGTAGATCTTTTTCTTGCTTTTCGAGAAAAACCCAATAAAATAGTATTCTGGAGGGCTTGTTCCTTTTCTTTTCAACATGGTATCAATGATGATAAAGGGGGCAACCCTTTACTTTTGTGGAGAAACGGATGAAACCTGTAAAAATAACAATTAATAGTTTTAGTGGTCAGCTTACAAATCCTGATAAAATAACTGTTGTTGCTTATGGAAAAATGGCTAAGCGTGTTGACAAATACTATGCTGTCTACGAAGAAACAAGTTTAACTGGGATGGAAGGCACTAAGACCACTATAAAGTGGGATGAACATAGTGTAACCATATTGCGAACGGGGACATATAATAACCGGCAGGAATATATTGTCGGCTATCCCTGTGAAAGCGTGTATACCACGCCTTATTTGACTATCCCGATTAAATCTACGACTAATGTAGTAGAAATCAAAAAAAATCGAAAAATGTGGAATTTGCATGTTGAATATGAACTTGAAGTTGGTCAAGAAGCTAATGGAAGTGTTATTTTGGATATAGAGATTGAGGAGGATGTAAGTAGTGAGCATTAAGGAAACATTAGCAAGTTCTATTTTAGAAGCTACCCAAAAAGCTATTGATATGGGTACAATTAAAGCTGGAAAATTACCGGAAGTATTATTAACGGTTCCCCCCCAAAAGGAATTTGGCGATTTTGCCACTAATTTTGCTATGCAAGCCGCAAAAGCGCTTCATTGCAGCCCGCGAGTTTTGGCGCAGGCTTTAGTCGATAATTTGTCGGTCCCTTATGTGGAAAGAACTGAAATTGCCGGACCAGGTTTTATTAATTTTTATTTAAAACAAGATTGGCTCTATAAGCTTTTAGAAAAAATAGTTAAAGCCGGAGATAACTATGGTAATTTGCAACAAGAAAATCCGGAAAAAATACAATTGGAATATGTTAGTGCTAATCCAACAGGGCCTTTGCATGTAGGGCATGGCCGGGGAGCAGCTGTAGGCAGTGCTCTAGCTAACCTTATGTTGGCGGCTGGTTACAATGTAGAACGCGAATACTACATAAATGACGCAGGGAACCAAATAGATAACTTAGCTGCGTCTGTTAATGCCAGATATTTAGCGCTTTTTGCTGTGGAATGTGAATTCCCCGAAAATGGTTATCATGGGACAGATATTATCGATACAGCAACGAGAATTAAGACTAAATATGGTGATAAATTTGTTAAGATGGAAGAAGCCGAAAGACTTGCCCAGTTTAAAATCCTTGCTAAAGAGGAAAAATTAGCTGCTTTAAAGGAAGATTTGAAGGCCTTTAATTGTGAGTTTGATGTTTGGTTTAGTGAGCAGAGTCTGCATGATGCAAACTGTATTAAAGATGTTTGCGACTATTTATTAGGTACAGGTGATATGTACGAGAAGGACGGAGCTTTGTGGCTTAAATCTTCAGCTTATGGCGATGACAAAGATCGTGTAGTTATTCGTGATAATGGAGTTCCAACTTATTTGGCCGCAGATATTGCTTACCACAGGAATAAATTCCAACGTGGTTTTGATAGAGTGATAAATCTTTGGGGTGCTGATCATCATGGCTATATTGCGAGAATGAAAGCAGCTGTAGGGGCTTTGGGTTACAAGCCTGAGCAACTGGAAGTTTTAATTTTGCAAATGGTTAGTCTATATCGTGATGGGGAATTAGTAAAGATGTCGAAACGTACCGGCAAGAGCGTTACGTTGAATGAATTGGTTGAAGAAGTTGGTACTGACGCTGCTCGTTATTTCTTCATTATGCGTTCCATAGATAGTCAGTTAGATTTTGACTTAACTTTGGCGACTGAACATTCTAGTGATAATCCTGTTTATTATGTCCAATATGCTAATGCACGTATTTGCAGTATCATGCATCAAATGTCTGAAGAGGGTATTGAAATTGATTTGACTGCTCCTCTTAATTCTTTAACAGAAGCAGTTGAAATTGATTTAATTAAAAAATTGGGCGAATACGAAGAGCTTATTGCCAGTTCTGCTCGTGAACGTGCACCACATCGTATAGCGCATTATGCCTATGATTTGGCAGGCATGTTTCACTCCTTCTATAATCAGTGCCGCGTTTTAGGTGTTAACAAAGATGTTCAGCAAGCGCGCTTACTTTTAATTCAGGCAGTGGGGCATACGTTAAAGCACAGTCTATCAATTTTGGGAGTTAGTGCTCCTGAACATATGTAAAAAAAAACTTGGCGAGTGCCAAAAAACAGGAGGCAGAATATGACAAAGTATATTTTTGTAACGGGAGGCGTAGTTTCGTCTTTAGGAAAAGGCATTACAGCGGCTTCTTTGGGGCGCTTACTCAAGAGCAGGGGCTACAAAGTCACCATTCAAAAATTTGACCCGTACATAAATATCGACCCAGGGACAATGAGCCCATATCAGCACGGTGAGGTTTTTGTTACTGACGATGGTGCTGAGACGGACTTGGATTTAGGCCATTATGAGCGTTTTATTGATATAAACTTATCAAAAAGCTCTAATGTAACTGCCGGCCGTATTTATCAAGCTGTTATTGATAAGGAACGCCGTGGGGATTACCTAGGGCGTACAGTTCAGGTTATACCACATATCACTAATGAAATTAAAGAGCGTGTATATCGTGTAGGACGCGAAGACAATGCTGACTTTGTGATAACTGAAATTGGTGGCACCGTAGGTGATATTGAAAGTGAACCATTTTTAGAGGCTATTCGCCAAGTCAAAAAAGATATTGGACGTAATGATGTTTTGTATATTCACGTTACTTTAGTTCCGTATATTGCTGCGGCCGGGGAGTTGAAAACTAAACCTACTCAGCATAGCGTTAAAGAATTACGCAGTATTGGAATTACACCGGATATTTTGGTTTGCCGCAGTGAGAAAGAAATTTCTAAAGAAATGCGCGAGAAAATGGCAATGTTCTGTGACGTTGATTTAGACGCAGTTTTCCAGTCTATTACTGCACACAGTATTTATCAGGTACCAATGCTTTTAGAAGACCAAGGATTGGATACTATTGTTTTAAAGAAATTGGATATGGAAGATGGTCCAAAGGATATGGAACAATGGCATAAAATGGTTGCTAATATTATGAAGGTACATACCAATAAAGCGACTATAGCCGTTGTTGGCAAATATGTAGAATTACAAGATGCCTATATAAGTATTGTAGAAGCCTTGAAGCATGCCAGTTATTTTAATGATGTCGATGTGGAAATAAAATATATAAATGCTGAAAGTATTGAACCGGCAGATACCGACATGGATGCAGTAATGGCAGGTGTGGATGGTATTTTAGTTCCAGGGGGATTTGGTGATCGTGGCATAGAAGGTAAAATTAAGTCAATTAAGTATGCCCGCGAAAATAAAGTCCCATTTTTCGGTATTTGTTTAGGAATGCAATGCGCAGTTATAGAATATGCTAGAAATGTATGTGGAATGGCTGGTGCCAATAGTACAGAGTTCAATGAAAAAACGCCTTATCCCGTTATTTATTTGATGCCGGAACAATTAAGTGTAGAAATTAAGGGGGGTACGATGCGTTTAGGTATTTATCCTTGCAAAGTATACCCTGGTACTTTGACAGAAGACGCTTATGGAGAGACAATTATTTATGAAAGGCATCGTCATCGTTATGAAGTAAATAATGAGTTGCGCGATAAATTAGTTGCCAAGGGGTTAATTCTGGGCGGCACTTTACCAAATGGACGTCTAGTAGAAATTATAGAATTACCTAAAACTGAACATCCTTGGTTTTTGGGAGTACAATTTCATCCCGAATTAAAATCAAGGCCTACAAATCCCCATCCGTTATTTAAGGCCTTTATTGCTGCGGCCATGAAAAAGAAATAATTGTATGTTTTAGAAGGAGATAGCTATGCTTAAAAGAATTTTTATTAGTGCTGTTTTACTAATAGCCGTGTTGTCTTTTGTGATTTCCCTTTTAGGTGGGAAAAATAGCTATAATGCAGATAAAGTGGCTGTAGCAAAGGGTGACAGAGTAGCCGTTATTAATGTTGAAGGCACTATTGAATCAGGTGCGGATGGTACGGCTCTTTTCGCTGAAGCAACAGGCGCTACTAGTGGTAGAATTATGCAGGAACTAAGAGAGGCTGCTAAGGACAAAAGCGTTAAGGCTGTGCTTTTACGCATTAATTCTCCCGGTGGCAGCGTAACTGCAGCAGAAGAAATCACTAGGGAAATCGCAAGATTCAAGGAGACTTCTCACAAGCCTATAGTTGCAACAATGAGTGATACAGGGGCCTCGGCCGCGTATTATATTGCGGCTGGGTGTGATAAGATTTATGCTAATGCTTCCACATTGACAGGTAGCATTGGTGTATATATGGGAACTAAAAACTTAGAAGAATTGTATAAGAAGGTTGGCATTAGTGATGTTATGATTAAAAGTGGCGTACATAAAGACATTATGTCTAATGCCCGTCCTATGACTCCTGAAGAAACACAAATTTTGCAAACTATGGTTAATGAAATGTATGAACAATTTTTAACTACGGTGAGCAATGGCCGTAAGATTCCTATGGACAAAGTACGTATTTTAGCTGATGGACGTGTATATACAGGAAAACAGGCCAAGGCCTTGGGTCTCGTGGATGAAATAGGGAATTACTATGATGCTTTAGATGCTACCGGAGCTTTGGCTGGCATAGAGGGAACTCCTAATACTGTTGAATATGGCAGGATGAATAACTGGAAATCTTGGTTCAGCGGTAAAATATCAGACCAAATTGCCGGGAAAATAATAGAATCTTTGGAGGCCAAAGGTGGGGCTTCTATGTTGATGACTCCACGGGCAGAGGGGTGAGCTGAATGAGGAGAAAATCCTTTGACGTTCT
>Ga0183101_1001730_pt3 | contig 11391 bp, 13 predicted proteins | sample Biomet3_FD_127790 | JGI IMG/M metagenome (GOLD analysis project Ga0183101, IMG submission 127790) | Microbial communities from bioreactor (seeded with sewage sludge) at LBNL, California, USA - Biofuel metagenome 3 | ecosystem: Engineered > Bioreactor > Anaerobic > Unclassified ... | reverse complement strand
CCAGGCCTCAGCATTTTATTATGGTGATCCCCTGGGCGAAATGCGCCTGGTAAGCAGAGTTTTTGAAATGTAAGGCCTTTGAATAAGACAAAAGGCTGCCTCATCGCTAACTTTGCAACAGTGCCGAAAAAACTATTGCGGGAAAACCTCTCCCGCCAGACGGCAGGAGAGCGAGAAATCAGCGGTAATCAACCTGCACAATTGCCAGCGATTTTTCAGGATTAATGTACTTCATGCTGACAGAAGCCAGATCAGGGTAAGCACTCTGACCATTCAGGGCATCAGCATAGCTCAGCACACGCGTCTGCATCCGGTTATTCTCCGGGCATGACATGGAAAGTTGTTGAGGTCTGGCAGTGATTTCGCAGGGGTTGGAAACGATTGCGCCGTGAAAATGGATGACTCCACCGTTAACGAGGGTTTCTGAAAATGCAGGGTTCAGCGCGGCAGACATCACCAGGCCAAGCCCTGTGATGAATTGAAATGTAAATCTGGTCACGATAATACTCCTCAATGAAAGTCGTCCTTGAGGGGTAAAAGCACTCCATGATGGCTAACAATGCGAAATGAAACATACTTGCAACATTGACTCACATTTGATAACAGCATAGTGATAAGAATCCGTTGCCGCCAGCCATTTCAATTCATTGATTTATTGAATGATTAGAGCACACTGCCCGGCGGCGACCACTGCTGGGATAAATGGAGCGATTTCCCGTCAGAAACGGTCACAGTGATCTTCACTGTGTCCCCTGCATCGATATTTAAACTCAGGCGCGTTAAATCAATCGTCTGATTAGCGGGTATAGAGACGGTATTTTGTTGTTGTGAAGTACTTTGACCGCCCTGCCCTTGTCGCATAGAAAGCACCTGGACCTGGCATTCACAAGGCTCTGTCAGAATAACCTGCGGAACAATGGTCGTCATATTGCCTTGCTGGGAGGTTTTAAACGTAATTTGACTGGAGAGCGCCGCGAGGAGAATTAAGGTTTGCATGATGAACTCCCGAAAAAAAACAGGGCATATGCCCTGTTTTTTTGTAGCACAGATTTCAGTATTAGTACTGATGAGCTGACACGTGGTTACCAATACCAACCTGAGTAACACTTACAGAAGAGTTAGAGGCAGTCTGGTCAACCAGTGCACCGTTAAGACCACCGTACTGGCTAACAGTCATAGTGGAGTCTTTGCTGTTCCACTGATCAAGTGTTGCACTGTTGCCAAAACCATTCTGAGTCAGGGAAATAGTACTATCGTCGGAGCCCTGTCCAACATCTGCGCCATTACCGCCGCCGGTCTGGCTAATAGACAGAGTTGAATTTCTTGCATCCGACTGCAAGGCAACAGCTGAGTTACCGCCACCGCTCTGGTAGATATTCATGGTTGAATTTGGACCACCATAACCACCATGACCACCATGACCCCAACCACCTTGATCAATAAGACCCGCCATAGCACTACCAGAAACTACGATTGCTGCAAGTGCTGCCACTTTGAAAAATTTCATGGTAAAACCCCCATCGGATTGATTAAAGTCGCCGCTAAATAACTAGCGTTGAATAACGCGAATGGCCATTTGCGACTGTTTCTGCACTACAACTGCGGTTTTCTGCGTACCGTACTGCGTAATACTCGCCCTGTTACCCGACCCTTGCTGGATAATCTTTGCCGTATTACCGTATCCACCCTGCGAAATATCAGCATCATTCGCGTAGCCGCTCTGAGCGATATATGCATAGTTATAAGTCCCTGATTGATCAACTCTCGCTCTGTTGCCGACTCCATCCTGAGAAACAACGGACAGTAATTTAGAACCGCCCTGGCGAACCTGTGCATCATTATATGCACCCTGCTGACCAATAATGGCTGCCTGATTTAATGAGGAACGACTTAATTCATTAACTGCGAAGTTATATTCAGTATTTGCTAAATCTGAACCTGCCGCAGCTACAAATCCAGGCACACCCAGAAATGTAAACATCACAAATAACGATATGTTTTTCATGTTGTCACCCTGGACCTGGCTATACACAAATCGTAATGTGACTTCGTGTTAACATGACTTGTATTTTGTTAACGCGTCGTTACGGTGAAGAGTATGTCTGCCGAAACATTTTAAATATCTCACCCGCGAGTCTTATTTTTATTCTTCGTTTCACCACAAAGTATTAATTAATGCCAAAAAACGCTGTAATCAGTGCAGCTTAGTTTTTGTAAAAATATTTCCAGGATAGAGGGGCTTTGTTGAATAAATCGAACTTTTGCTGAGTTGAAGGATCAGATCACGCATCTTCCCGACAACGCAGACCGTTCCGTGGCAAAGCAAAAGTTCAAAATCACCAACTGGCCCACCTACAATAAAGCCCTCATCAACCGTGGCTCCATAACTTTCTGGCTGGATGATGAAGCTATTCAGGCCTGGTATGAGTCGGCAGCGCCTTCTTCACGAGGCAGACCTCAGCGCTATTCTGACCTTGCCATCACGACTGTGCTGGTCATTAAACGCGTATTCAGGCTGACCCTGCGCGCTGCGCAGGGCTTTATTGATTCCATTTTTTCTCTGATGAACGTTCCGCTACGCTGCCCGGATTACAGCTGTGTCAGCAGGCGGGCAAAGTCGGTTAATGTCAGTTTCAAAACGCCCACCCGGGGTGAAATCGCACACCTGGTAATTGATTCCACCGGGCTGAAGGTCTTCGGTGAAGGCGAGTGGAAAGTCAAAAAGCATGGCCAGGAACGCCGCCGTATCTGGCGTAAGCTGCATCTCGCCGTTGACAGTAAAACACATGAAATCATCTGCGCTGACCTGTCGCTGAACAACGTTACGGACTCAGAGGCCTTCCCCGGGTTAATCCGGCAAACCCACCGGAAAATCAGGTCAGCCGCCGCCGATGGCGCTTACGATACCCGGCTATGTCACGATGAACTGCGGCGTAAGAAAATCAGCGCGCTTATCCCTCCCCGAAAAGGTGCGGGTTACTGGCCCGGTGAATATGCAGACCGTAACCGTGCAGTGGCTAATCAGCGAATGACCGGGAGTAATGCGCGGTGGAAATGGACAACAGATTACAACCGTCGCTCGATAGCGGAAACGGCGATGTACCGGGTAAAACAGCTGTTCGGGGGTTCACTGACGCTGCGTGACTACGATGGTCAGGTTGCGGAGGCTATGGCCCTGGTACGAGCGCTGAACAAAATGACGAAAGCAGGTATGCCTGAAAGCGTGCGTATTGCCTGAAAACACAACCCGCTACGGGGGAGACTTACCCGAAATCTGATTTATTCAACAAAGCCGGATAGAGGTTGTACAAAGCGGTAACGACCTGCCCACCCTTTCCAGCCCGCACGTCTCACCCGCTGGCAGGATCATAATTTACACAGTGCGTGACACGAGGCATGTTTTCTTAAGGACACAACTCTCTCATTCGAAGGCTTAGGATTTTTCCAGAGCTCATACCTTACCGCTGCGTTTATTTAATAAATAATGTTATTTAAAATCATATCGATATAAATATTTGTATGATTTTTAAAATGTGTGCAGGGTTATTACTATGTACAACTTTCCTATCAAAACTGAACAATTGGAATGTGTGTTTTTCACAAATTAATATTGATTTTTACATCTTGTTACACGTTTAACACTTGCTTTAAAGTTTGTAAAAGCTAGATTGAAATCAGATGTACGAAATTTGTTTTATATTTACCTCCCGCTGGAGGTTATGGTCTGATTCTACACACAGCAGTGCAGCATCTGTCAGTACTTCTGGTGTCCCTTAATCCAATTAAGGGACAGCTGCCAGGTGTCATAAAAAAGTGGGGTTTCATCATGTATAATGAAGTCCATAGTTTACATGGTCATACATTACTGTTGATCACAAAACCTTCTTTGCAAGCGACAGCTTTATTACAACATTTAAAGCAATCTTTATCACTGAACGGGAAATTGCATAATATTCAACGTTCTTTTGATGATATTGCACCTGGCAGCATCATTCTTCTCGATATGATGGAAGCTGATAAAAAGCTTATTCATTACTGGCAAGATAATTTAAGCAGGAAAAACAATAATATCCGTTTGCTATTATTGAACACTCCTGATGAGTATCCTTTCAGAGACATTGAAAGCTGGCCGCATATCAATGGCGTTTTCTACGTCACTGAAGAAGAAGATCGCGTGGTAGAAGGGTTGCAGGGCATATTGCGAGGTGAATGTTATTTCTCGCAAAAACTTGCTAGCTACCTCATCACGCATTCTGGTAATTACCGCTATAACAGTTCAGAGTCCGCACTGCTGACGCATCGCGAGAAAGAGATCCTGAACAAGTTGCGCATTGGTGCTTCAAATATTGAGATCGCCCGTTCGTTATTTATCAGCGAAAACACGGTTAAGACGCACCTTTATAATCTTTTCAAGAAGATAGCTGTTAAAAACCGAACTCAGGCGGTGTCATGGGCAAACGATAACCTCAGGCGTTAACACCATGAAACGCACGTTGAGTTGGATTGCCGCAGCAGGCCTTCTGCTTGCTGCCGGGAACCTTCAGGCCGTTGAAGTGGAGATTCCCGGATTGTTAACTGACCATACGGTGTCATCTGTTGGCCACAATTTTTATCGTGCCTTTAGTGACAAGTGGGAAAGTACTTACCCTGGTAACATAACAATCAACGAACGGCCCAGTGCACGATGGGGAAGTTGGATAACGATAACGGCTAATCAGGACGTTATTTATCAAACGTTTTTATTCCCAACGAAAATAGACTTCGATAAAAACGTAGCCTTAGCTCTGGCACAAACTGAAGAGGCTATAAATCGCCTGCAAATAGACAAAGCGCTATTAAGCACACGCGATTTAGCAAAAGACGAGTTCTAGCGACCCTATATCCGGAGGCTGTCATGCGTATTGCACATGCAGTTATTTCGTTAATGCTAATTACACCGTTAAGCTGGGCCGGAAATATGACGTTCCAGTTCCGTAACCCGAACTTTGGAGGCAACCCCAACAACGGGGCATTCATGTTGAATGAGGCGCAGGCCCAAAACTCCTATAAAGACCCGAGTTATAAAGACTATACCGTTGACACGCCGTCAGCGCTGGATAACTTCACGCAGGCTATTCAGTCCCAGATCCTGGGCGGTTTGTTAACCAATATCAACACCGGCAAGCCCGGCCGAATGGTGACTAACGACTTTATTGTCGATATTGCCAACAAGGATGGGCAGCTTCAGTTAAATGTGACAGACCGGAAAACTGGAAAAACATCGACCATCCAGGTTTCTGGCCTACAAACTAACTCGACAGACTTCTGAACAACATCAAAATAAGGACAACGATCATGCAGCGCTTCCTGATATTTGTTGCAGTGTGCTTATTGAGCGGTTGTTTAACTGCTCCACCAAAAGAAGCTGCAAAACCGACATTAATGCCTCGGGCTCAGAGTTATCGTGATTTAACCCATTTGCCAGCACCAACCGGCAAAATATTTGTCTCGGTTTACAACATCCAGGATGAAACTGGACAATTTAAACCGTACCCTGCAAGTAACTTCTCGACTGCCGTACCGCAGAGTGCCACCGCAATGCTGGTCACCGCGCTCAAGGATTCTCACTGGTTCATCCCGCTGGAACGTCAGGGGCTTCAGAACCTGTTGAATGAACGCAAAATCATTCGTGCCGCTCAGGAAAATGGTACCGTTGCGAGTAACAACCGGATGCCTTTGCAATCACTCGCCGCAGCCAACGTTATGGTTGAAGGTTCGATTATCGGTTACGAAAGTAACGTTAAATCAGGCGGCGTGGGCGCACGTTACTTCGGTATCGGGGCAGATACGCAATATCAGCTCGATCAGATAGCCGTTAACCTGCGCGTGGTGAATGTCAGCACCGGTGAAGTGTTGTCATCCGTGAACACCAGCAAGACCATTCTCTCGTATGAAGTACAGGCTGGGGTGTTCCGCTTTATTGACTACCAGCGTTTACTGGAAGGTGAAATTGGTTACACCTCCAACGAGCCGGTTATGATGTGTCTGATGTCAGCCATCGAAACTGGCGTTATCTTCCTGATTAATGACGGTATCGACCGTGGCCTGTGGGATCTGCAAAACAAAGCCGATGCACAAAACCCGGTACTGGTGAAATACCGCGATATGTCGGTTCCTCCGGAATCCTGACAGGAAGCGCATAAAAAAGGCGAGATGATTATCTCGCCTTTTTTTATTCACTCACGGCCGTGATGTTTTGCGCTTTTTCGCGTCGGGCTGCAAGCCATAGACCGCTGTTCTTCATGGCATAGCCAAACAGTAAGCCCACTACGGGGTTTGAGGGCCAACGATGTAAAAAACCACGTTAATAGGTTAACCTATTGTTTTATTTTAATTATTAGGTGCTGCATTTACAGCTACTCCAATGATCATGGGGCTGATGGTCGATGGAACGCAATACCAAGTAGATTGATTGCATAAAGTTCCTTCAATTCCGATCTGCCCTCCCGTTTTCACATCCTACTTCAGTTCAATTTTGTTGCCATTCCTTTACAACAGCTTCCCAATTGGCCGTTCTCTCGACCAATTTCCCATCAGCATCCTTTCTTGTCCAAACATCCCAGAAATCAGGGTCATCAGAATGGGGTTGCTGCTCTTTCGTCAAATTTTTCATTTTAACTAAGACAGGAAGTTCAGATGCCCAGCCCATCAGTATTGCATGTTGAGATGGCAATGAAGGCAATTCACGGAGTAATCCTCGCAAATTGTCGGGTACCATTTTATGAACTTGCTCCTGATCTTTGTCATTGCTAATTCGATGCAGAAGAAAAGTATTACATTGAGATAAAACTGTAGGTGATAATTCTGATGGTCGTTGCGAAGAAATAACCATACCGAGACCAAATTTCCTGCCTTCTCGTGCAATTTTCTCAAATACTTGACAGCAAACAGCTGCGACATCCTGATTTTCACTGTCCTCACGATACCGTTTAATAAATGTATGTGCTTCTTCAGCAACAAGTACCGTAGGTAAAGATTTGTTATATAGTCGTCTATAACGTTGCAATGATTCAAAAATAATTCTTGAAATGACAGCTGTCACAAGATGAGTAATTTCAGTTGGTACTAAAGAAAGATCAATAATTGAAACGCAGCTATCACCATCACCATCTTTCCCAATATATGTTTCTAACCAATTAGCCAAGTCAACTCTATGCTCTGAGTCATTGGTTATGGGTTTCATTCTTGTATCCGCAAGCATTGTGCGTATTCTAGCTACTAGATATTCAACATATTGCTCGCTACCATTTTCTTGTGCTAACGCCTCTAAATAGGAGACTAAATTATTTCCGTCAAAAGGGACGGGGATATCCTCGTTTTTAGGAAGGAGTTCACACTCATCGCCTCCAAGGCTCTGAAATGAAGATAACACTCCATTTATGATGTTATCAACTGCGCTAACTTTAGCATTGTAATCTGGATATCTGCCTTCTCTTTGCCCACAAAAATCTTGAATAGAGATGATTAATTTATCTAGCTCAGGGCATGGTGTAGTTAATCTCGCTTTGTATTCTTCCAGACTCTGACGCCAAATATTAATTTTAGCCAAAAGATTTTTGGCTCCAGGGAAATCATTAAGTGCCGCTGCTCCTTTAGATTTATCCGCTTTTAAAGAAACCAAAATTGTACCTAGGTATTTTTTAACTTCTATATCTATATTCTTTTGTAAATCAAATTCTTCATTTCTCATTGCTCTCAAGGAGCGTTTTAGTAATGGAAGTTGTGCTTTAGGACTTGCTTGCGTGAATGATGCCCACTCCGAACTATTCCAAAACCATGAGGGTACTTGTAATTGGTTTTCACTGCCTTCAGCCTCAACCTTAAATACTCTACCTTTAAATTTCGTCGTTGGCCCCAAAGCACGTGCATACTCGCCGTTGGGGTCTAGGATGATAAATCTGGCATTTGGTTTTATTTGTGATTCCAATGCAGATTCGAGTGACCACTGGATTAATCCAGATACAGAGCAAGACTTACCGCTACCAGTATTTCCGAGCACTGCTATATGACGACCAAATAATCTATCAGGATCTACAGCTACATTTGCATTGTTCGCAAGTGGACTTTGTCCAATGATCACTCGCCTATTATTTCCAGATTCGACTATTGATCTAAGTTGTAAATCTGTCGGTAGTAAAATAGCAGCCCCAATAGAAGGAAACGATTCAGAACCTCGTTGAAATCTGAAATAATCAGTACCATCTTTGGACAAACGTTTAAGCATTCCCACCGGATTCAAACTTATTTTTTTTCGGGGGAATGGTAGATTTACTAAACCAAATTCTTGAACATCTCTTTGTTTTGGATAAGGCGAATGTTCTACAGCAAGCCACTCTATTTGCCCAACTAAGTAACCATTATCACATGATATTAATACATAACTGTTTACTCTTGGAAAGTTTCTAGGCGTTCCTGCATTCAAAGCAACAGTATCAGGTGAGTCAATCTCTAATATTGCTCTAATTTCATTAGGTGAAACAAAATCTACAGTGCCGACCCTGAGTTGCTCACCTTGTTCAATCGGAAATGAGTTCATTCAGCATCCTCGCTATTATTTGAAATTGTTGTACGATATAAACCCCTTGATTTCAATAGTTCTGCCATACGAATTGATGATCTGTCTATCGCTGCTTTAGGAAGATAAAAATCCACTAAATTCTTGATATCTCCAAAGTGGTCACCAAGTAATAAAGATATTTGAGCTTTTCTTCCACTTTCGTTTACAAAGCGCATAATTCTACCGAGTGGATCGCCGTAGGCAATTATTACTATATGCGTTGAGGGTATTGTCAGCATGTCAATAATAACACGGTTTATATGTTCATCTCCAAAACTATAACCATATGTTACCAAAGTACTATTAGGACGACATGTTGCAGATGCTAAGTCTCTGAATAGTTCAACATAAGGGTATTCTGATGTTTCTCGGTCTTTAACCGAGTTTGGATAAATCATTAATTGATGATAGTTCGCTGCTCCAGCAGCCTCCACTTGTAAAAAGGGTTCCACCGAACTCGCACCAAAAGGTAATCCAAATCGCCTTATGGCTCCTTCGGTAGTATACCAGTCCAATGAGCCATGTAATTTAGTAAAGCGCGCCACACCTTCCAAATATCTTGGTTCACCACGAATACCCGGTGGATTATAATGATAGTCGACTTCTAGTCGCGAAGATCTGAAAATAGGCGCTATAGTACCAACAAATCTGTCAATTAGTCGAATACCTGCTATTTCAGCTCCTGCTTCAATTATCCTGTCGTAATTCGTCGTGAAAATATGTAATCGATCCCTTGTCGCTGTTCGACTTGAAAAACTCATCAAAAAACTTACTAAATAATTAAACGTTTGTGTTTTTAAATCGTTTTTTGCATCGCGAATTAACTTTTCCCCATTACTAACTGAATCTGAGAATAATTTCAAACATCTTGTTAGCTCATTATTTAACTCAACTAACTCACTTTTTAAATTTCGATATGGGAGAGCACCAGGAGGCGGTTCTGGAAGTGGGAGATTTTGCGCAGTTAAAATCTCTAATCCTTTAATTAACTCATTAATTGAACGGATTTGGTCTTCAATATTACCTCTTCCTCTTCCTGAGGCTTCAGCTGTTTTAGCTACATAACTATCTATTTCAGCCTTGCAAACTTTGAGATCATTAATCCATCCCATGCCTTGAGGTTTCGTGCCTGTCGCTGACTCTTGGATTGCTGAACTAAGTCCCGCGCCAATAAGTATATTTAGGTGTTCAGACTGAAAAAGAGCAGTTAACCAAGGTTCTATTCTTAAACGCAAAAAATCAGGAGTGATTTTATCTCCTGGTTTTGCCCATGAGCAGTGTCCAACAACTTTAAATGCACCAACTTCGCTGTGTGGATCCAACTGAACCGGAGACTGGTCATCTCCAAGCTTTAAGTATTGACTCACTTTGAATTCATCCTTCGTTAGAGTTAATAGCTGTTTTTCTTTTCAGCCTAAAATAGGTCGCCCTTGATATACCCGTTTTTTCCATTACTTCCTTAACTTGTACGTCCTTATTAATCAATTCATTAGCTAATTCAGCCTTCTTGTGAGGCTTTCTTCCGAATTTGACCCCCTTAATCATAGCGGTCTTCCGCCCATCGTTAGTTCGCTCCAAGATCCTTTCTCGTTCCGCCTCGGCAACAGCTGCTAGTATCTGGATAACCATTTTTCCCATTGTGCCTTCAGTACTAAGACCATTCTCTAGAAATCGGATAGCGATGCCTTTTTTATAGCAAGTATCCACAATACGAATCATATCAGCGGTATTACGTCCTAGACGATCCATTTTAGTACAGAGGATGATGTCATCTTTCTCCGCTCTGGCAAGGAGTCTCTGTAGCCCTGCACGCTCATCAGTTGCTCCTGACATCATGTCAGTAAATACACGATCATCCCTCACTCCCGCTGTTTTGAGTTCAGTAATCTGGCTCGTCAGTTTCTGATGGCTGGTTGATACTCTTGCATATCCTAATAATGCCATTTTGGTCTCATAAATCGATATTGATACTGCGGGCACTGTTGCAAATAGTCGGTGGTGATAAACTTATCATCCCCTTTTGCTGATGGAGCTGCACATGAACCCATTCAAAGGCCGGCATTTTCAGCGTGACATCATTCTGTGGGCCGTACGCTGGTACTGCAAATACGGCATCAGTTACCGTGAGCTGCAGGAGATGCTGGCTGAACGCGGAGTGAATGTCGATCACTCCACGATTTACCGCTGGGTTCAGCGTTATGCGCCTGAAATGGAAAAACGGCTGCGCTGGTACTGGCGTAACCCTTCCGATCTTTGCCCGTGGCACATGGATGAAACCTACGTGAAGGTCAATGGCCGCTGGGCGTATCTGTACCGGGCCGTCGACAGCCGGGGCCGCACTGTCGATTTTTATCTCTCCTCCCGTCGTAACAGCAAAGCTGCATACCGGTTTCTGGGTAAAATCCTCAACAACGTGAAGAAGTGGCAGATCCCGCGATTCATCAACACGGATAAAGCGCCCGCCTATGGTCGCGCGCTTGCTCTGCTCAAACGCGAAGGCCGGTGCCCGTCTGACGTTGAACACCGACAGATTAAGTACCGGAACAACGTGATTGAATGCGATCATGGCAAACTGAAACGGATAATCGGCGCCACGCTGGGATTTAAATCCATGAAGACGGCTTACGCCACCATCAAAGGTATTGAGGTGATGCGTGCATTACGCAAAGGCCAGGCCTCAGCATTTTATTATGGTGATCCCCTGGGCGAAATGCGCCTGGTAAGCAGAGTTTTTGAAATGTAAGGCCTTTGAATAAGACAAAAGGCTGCCTCATCGCTAACTTTGCAACAGTGCC
>Ga0183101_1002734_pt1 | contig 11398 bp, 9 predicted proteins | sample Biomet3_FD_127790 | JGI IMG/M metagenome (GOLD analysis project Ga0183101, IMG submission 127790) | Microbial communities from bioreactor (seeded with sewage sludge) at LBNL, California, USA - Biofuel metagenome 3 | ecosystem: Engineered > Bioreactor > Anaerobic > Unclassified ... | reverse complement strand
GAACAAAAGTCTACTCCTTTTAGTGATTGCAAAAAATCGGTTAACCGATTTTAGTTTTAAGTTAAATCCAAGTCAACTTGTATCAGCCATAAGGAGAAAGTAGTCTACTTTTCTTAGGGAACTACAATCGAACGTATGTCGCTGCCGTAACTAACGGATGTTGTAGAAGAAACTAACGTTAGTTGCGGTGATAACTTCCGTTAGTTACCGCAGTAACTTCCGTTAGTTATGGCTGCGACATACGTCTGTTTTTAAACATATCGGATTTCGAAAAAATAAAGAGCTCCCTAAAACTTTTTTTCTATCTTTGCGTCTAACTAATATAAAGCGCGTACTGAATAATGGAAAAAGATCCGGCACTAGAACAGGAATTCATTTCAACTGTCCAGCAGAATAAGCAGATCATTTATAAGGTCTGTTATATGTATGCTTCCAACAGTGATGAATTGAATGATTTGTATCAAGAAGTTGTCATAAATCTATGGCGGGGATTCTGTACTTTCAGAGGTGACAGCTCTATATCAAGCTGGATTTACCGCATAGGATTGAATACTTGTATTTCGTACTACCGAAAATCATCCTCACGCCCTAAGACCGTAGCCTTAGTTGACAACCTTGACGTTTATGAAGACACTTCTAAAACGGCACAATTAAAAGAGCTATACCGACTAATCAACATGCTTAACAAACTAGAGCGAGCATTAATATTGCTTTGGCTAGACGATAAAACCTACGATGAAATAGCAGAAATTATGGGTCTGAATCGAAACACAATAGCTTCGAAGTTGAAGCGTATCAAAACAAAAATTGTAGAGATGGCAAACCAATAAATTGGAGGATAAAAATGGAACTCGAAAATATAAAAAGAAGTTGGGAAGAACTCAATAAGAAATTAGATAAAACAGAGATCGTCAATCAACAACTGATAAAAGAAATGATTGTGCAACGCTCTCAGACAGCTCAAGAGAAACTATTCAAAATGTTTCTGTTGATGACCGCAATCATTCCTATATTAATGATTACCTTCCCTTTTATGTATGAAGAGATCAAAATAGGCCAGCGTTTCGTGATGAATATTGCCACAGAGATACTATTTTGTTATGCTCTTTTCACCCAAATAAAACTATTACATTATATCCACCAGATGGATATACGCCAGCGCGACGTTACCGAAATTGCATATTGCGCACTCATGTTCCGCAAATGGTTTAAAGTCAGAATCATGACAGGCATGCCATTAGCGTTGTTGTTCATCGCGTTCTATATGTTTGAACTCCACACTACAACAGATATTTTAAAAGAAAAATCATTTTGGATAACTCTTGCCATACTTATGCCTATTGTATTTTACACTTGTATTTTAAAATTCAGGAGCACCTTCCGTTCTCTAAAAATCATAGAAAAATCAATAGCAGATATCAAAGAGTTCAAAAGCTAAACTCAACACCATTCAGATAACCGATGAAATAATTAGAACGGATAACCGATGGCGAAATGAAAGCCCAGTGATTTTCTAAAGCTGGGAATATTATAATAACCGGATTTACCGGTATCCCACGGATCATGAAGCGCTACACCGACATCTAAACGAAAGACGAGATAATCTATATCGTAACGAATGCCACCCCCCGTACCTAGTGCTATCTGTTTGAAAAGATTCTTACCGTTGATTTGAGAGTCGGGACGATTTTCATCTGCACGCAACAACCATACATTACCTGCATCCAGGAACAATGCTCCAAACAGACTACCCATTATACGAAATCGAAATTCGGTATTGGCCACAAACTTAATATCACCGGTTTCTTCGATATAAGAGTATTTTGCCAAGTCACCATCTAAATGATAACCACCCGGGCCAATACTACGAACAGTAAAAGCACGAATACTATTGGCCCCACCTACATAGAATTGCTCGCTATAGGGTGCTATCGTAGAGTTGCCATAACTATAGAGAACACCTGCATTGACACGCGACACAAGACTTTGGTTCTTATCAATAGCCCAAGTATACCGATATTCGCCACTCAATTTCAGAAACTGAGCAAAAGGAGAGCCAAACAAATCTTTATTTTTCTCACTAAGCGGACGTCCAAAGACTCTGTATATTAAAGAGGTCACATTTCCACTCGACATAAAGTCTATATTCCACCAAGTCCCATTTTTCCGATTCTTTCTATTCGTATTGTTATAGGTCAATGAATACTCAAAGGCAGGAATAAACTTATTCTTCAAACTGACATACAGCGCCGGAGTTCTGACAGAGATAGAATCGAACGCCGGAGTAGTGTGTTGCAGCACGTTAAATGAAAGTTTCAAAGGAGTAATACTATGATGATAGAATCGAGAAGGTTGAAAGTCGTAAGTAACATTGCCTCCAAACGATAATAGCTGATAGTATTTTGCACGATTCAACTGATCGTAATTAACATTAAAGGTAGTGCTGGCATCAAAATCATATTCACGCCTACCCAATTTAGGAAACACCACACGAGGAAAGGTCAAGCCCGAATTAATACCAAATTCCCAACTATTAAGCATCGAGCTCCCCGATTGATTACTTGTCTGCCATTCGTATGAGCCTGTCAATTTGGTTGTCCACGTCTCCCCACCCTTAAAAATATTATAGTTGGTGTACATCAGTGACGCGCCAGGTCCCGTCTGGTCGTTACTTTTAGTAGTAACATTTGCACGCAATTCTATTTCAATAGGTTTATTGAGCACAGCTTTCCACAACACATCAAGCGTATCATTAAGCTGAGCGGTATCTCTGGGCATATACTCGGCTGTGACTGATTTGAATATACCTATCTGACTAAATCGATCCAATATAACAGATTGCCTACGCTGATTATAAATCCTACTATTCTGTAGCTTTAATAATTGTGGATTTTTGGTAAACAATTGATAATTAATACGACGATACAACATCTTCGGTTTTAGCTGAAGCTTATTGTAATAGTATATATTCAAATTTCGATACGATATATATTGATCGGGAGTTTCACCATTCTTGCCCATAATGTAGACAGATTGGTCTCCCAAATAGTATGGACGAAACGCATATTCCGGAGCACCTGTTGTAGGTATCAATTTCAGACTTATTTTACCAGAATGACGAACAGTATCTGCTTGATAGCTCAAATAGTTTGTACTAAAATAATAATAGCCCCTATTTCGCAAAAGTGTATTGATACGGCTACGCTCTTGATCAAGAGCAGGTATATTGAATTGATCGTCGGGGGATACAAGAGATAAACGGCGTGCATTATTCATCAGTCCAAGTATTCCTTTGTTGAAATGTTCGTAATAAACAGTGTCTACAATGGCCGGATTGCCCATTTTTACGGTATACTGCACCTTTACTTTCTTGTCATTGGATTTATTGTAAAATAGATCGGCTTTTACCGAACCACGAAAATAGCCATAATCATGCAATATATTAGTAGCAATCTTAGTACGAACAGGCGGATTGACAGAAGTGAGCAATACAGGAGTAGCCGCCAAATGTTCGAATAGCCAATGCCCAAATCCTCCTCTATTCTCATATTTATAAAGCACATTGTACATCCACAAACCTGTAGGGATAGGAAAGCGCATCGTTGAGCTCCCTAAGAAAGAGTTATTTGGAGCCTTTGCAAGTACCGCGCCCACCTCTTCCATGCACGTTGAGCCGATCTTTGTATCGGAAGGCTCTTGAACGATCATCTTCTTCTGGCCGATATAGAGCACATCTCCCTTAGGTAAATGACCGGTTGTAGAGCATGACGCCAATGATATAAAAGCGATCAAATATAATATTATCGATTTCCTTTTCATTTATTTTTCTTTTTTCTTACGAAAGATGAACAACTCTCCGAATTTATCTACTCGTTTATGGAATAATAAACCGACACCTGTTTCTGTGATCTCGCCATCGAGTATGCTCTCGTAATTCTTATTATGAAAGAGTTGTACATAACGGGAGCCGGTATCATCTAGCCGATATTCTAACGATATGTTATCAATAAACGATTCTATACCGCTCGACGTATTTTTGCCCGAAGAGATCTTTCCACCTACTACAACACGAATCCGGTTATTGAAAAGCCTTTGAGAATAGCGGAAACTATAATCCGTGACCGTTCCACCGGTTTCGGCATCATCATGGTTCTCCAATCCCATCGAAAGGCTACCATTCTTGATATTGCCGACTAATTGATTAATTTGACTCGAAAGCACACTATTGAGTGCAGCCGTACCCATATTGACCTTATTCGTTTTGCTACCCGATTCGAGATAAATGCCCGTTGTAAGCAATATGATAGCTTGTTTATTTTGTTCTTCGGCACTCATTATGGAAAGTTGATTCTGAACATTCGCATTATCAGGAGCACTAAGCGTAAAGAGAAGCGTAGGTTTGTTCAATCTGTCCTTTATAGACAAGCCCACATTAAAGTTAACAGCTTGCGATGTTCCGTCATCCATTGTTACCGAAGCTGTAATCTGTTCGATAGCGTCAAAATTAATTCGTGGATTATAGGGATCTCCGTTCCAATCGATGTAACTACCCTGAGTGATATTAAAATTTTTCAGCGGCATAACCGGCATCGAATATTTGATACTACTGCTTCCAGCCAAGTTGTAGCGTCCGTTAAGTGTAAGATCGCCTTGAGGAGAATAACGAAAATATAAATCGCCACCACCTTCCAAAGCTACTTGACTCGATCGGTCAGCACTTAGATCTGCTTTCAGTTGCACCGAAGGATCGATATGCAAATCCATTCGCATATCAAAGCCACCCAGAGAGACGTTAGATCTCACCGAATCATTCTCATCCGTCGTATTAGAGAAATTGGTAAATGTCACCAAATCGCTCAAGCGATCCTCTATACTCAAAGGTGTATTATCAAGAACATAAGTGATATTCGTTTTTTTCTTCACATTCATATTCCCGCGCATCACCAAATTGTTAAGCGGTCCTTTCAAAGTAGAATTAAAATCAACTATCAATTTACCATAGAGTAGACAGCCATAAGATCTTGGAGCATTGATCAGAGCATAATTTTTAGCCTGCATATTCAAATTGGCTGTAGGGCGATACAAGTCTTCAAAATTCACATTCCCATCAATCGTAAATGGATTGTTGTCCGTAGTGTAAATAGCATACTTATCAAACAATAGCTTATTGTTAACGATTTGCAAAGGGCGACTGTCAAATTTATAATGTGTGCCAGCCTGATTGTAGGTCAGCATTACACTATCCATTTTAAGCATTCCATTTATAACAGGTTTTGTAGACAAACCTTCCAAATGCATATTGCCATCAACATCACCTTCAAACGACACCATCTGATGTGGAACAAAGACATTAGCGACTTTTAAAGGAAAGTGGTCAAATCTAGCATTGACACTCAATGTATCTTTTCCACCTCCTGTAGGATTTAAAGTACCATCTGCAAGCAATACTTTTTTGCCTTCTTGAGAAATATAAGCATCCACATATTGCCTGCCTTTTTCGCCCGGAAGCCAAGTAGCCCCAAGCGTCATATCACCGATCATCTTTTGGTCATAGCACAATTTTTCGATGTTGCCTTCTATCGAAAGAGACATTTTCTTTTTATCTGTTTGCACGTAATTGGCATCGAATGACAAAGTTCCGCTAAGCGGTGGAGAATAAGGGAGCAATCTGGCAAGTTCATCCAACTTTACTTGACTGATTGCAACATCTAAATTTTGCAACGATGTACTGTCATTATCTGCAGAATGAACACGAAAACTCATATTTTCATTATCAACCAAATCCACATTGGCAAAAACAGCTCCATTGGGCAACAAAGATATTTGGTTATTGTTGTTTTCAAAATGAAACTGTCGAAATGCAATGATCGGGCTCTCGGGAATAATATTCAGCAACATCCCTCCCTTTTTCTCGTCAGGTGTGAAACGAACCCCTAGACGAAGTCCCGTATTATTAGACTTATCAAAATACTCGGCGAGCAAATTACCATCAACCGAATTGATTTCGCCATTCAGCGCAATACGAAAAGCTCCCATCGGATTGGATTTATTATTAATAGCTCTTCCATGTATTTCTATATGAGATGTATCCTGAACGGCAATCAACGAGATGGTGTCTATTAAAGTAGAGTCCTTTCTCAGTCCCCATATTTTAGCATTACAATTCAATCCTTGCAGTGGACTCGTACTAATCTCGATATTCATATTATTAAACCGAATACCTTGTAAAGCCAGATAATCTGCAAATGGATTATTGATACCGGTCTGACAAGACAGAGTTACATTTGGCAAAACACGCCTCAGAGCTGCATGATCGAGTGCCCTCACCTTCAGTTGGTGCATCAATGTATTTGTGAATTTATCAAAATGGCTTAACAACAGCGTCAAGTCCTCACCTGAGTTAAAATTCAGTTCAAAATCACCGGCAGACAGATGTCCGGCCACACTATCCTTATCTACATTACCTTTAAGAATAAAAGCAAAATCTTTCTTTATAGGAGAATTTAATATGCCGAACTTATATAAGTCAACCTTATCGACATTCATATCCACATTGCCACGAGGATTACGCAAATTAAGCGTGCAACTTCCATTGGCCGACATTTTCAATAATTGATTGTCACTATCAAATTGACCACGGACGATACCCTTTTCTAAACTACCATCCAAATGAATATCCGAGAACTTGTATTTCTTATATTCCAGATAACCGACAGACATTTTTGTTTTCGCACGAGTACTATTCGATTTAATATCGAACCCTGCCCCTTCGATTTGAGCATCGGCCGTTAATAGATACAAATCCTCCTTCGGCAGAAAACGATGAAGTTGGAATTGATGGGCTTCTACAGATGCCTTATAACTTTTGCTTTGCGTATTTAAAAATCCTTCAGCTGCAAGACTTCCCTGTTTATCATTCAGAACAACCCGACCACTATAATTACTGCCATTTATTGCAATGTTCATTCCTAGCGTTAAGCCCGACGGAATAGCGACACGTCCGTTATTCAAACCCATCATTTCAGTTATAAAGTCAAGACGACCCATTTGCACCTTCAAATCAATCTTCCCCGAACGCCGTTTTTGATCTGTCAGAGACAATAAATATCCCGAACCTTTCATTGCAAAAGCTCCAGACAAGCGCGCTTCCAGACGAGAGATTCGAATAGAATGCATATTTCCTCTGATCCCGGCATGAACGACCAACGGAGCAGAAGGATACTTGTGTATTAACACTCCGGGAAGTGTCTTTGCGCAAAGCAGCACATCACCTTTTCCAATATATGCATCTAGATTGGCCACAACATGACCGCTTTTTTCTTTAGCATCCATCACACTCCAAGGACAAGAGCCGTTTATCCTTACCTCACTATAAGGTGTACGGATAAAAAAGCTAGGCACATATATCGCATTATCATCAGTACGCAAATAAGCCTGAAGATGAGTAACAGCAAAACCGGAGCGGTCGTAAAAAGAAACATTGCGAATAGTAGCCTTTATAATCTTTCGACACATATAAAACGATTCGACATTCATATGAACATTACGAAGCAATAAATGAGAAGCACTCAACTCATGGGCTTTCCATTTACCATTTCCATTATCATAACGGATTTTACCACCATTAATATTCAGATGCTGTATTGCATACCACGGCTCTTTGGTACTAAGGCGTACGTTTGAAGCACCGGCATTCTCTAAATAGGCCGAACAATATAAATGATCTTTGGGAAGACCACGATAGGAGAATGCCACCTTATGTATTTTCAGTTTCTTTACCGAAATAGTCCATGGCGCAGAAGGAGTCGTATCTTTTTTCGTCGTATCCGCAACAAGTGCAATATTCATATGACTATTTTCCAACGAAGCAATATCCACCATAGCGACATGTTTGCCAAAATTCACCTGAGTTTTTAACATCGCATTTCCAACGCGTCCCCTCAAGCAAAGACCTTTAACAATATCACGAGTATAAAGAGAAGTATTGCAGAGACTTACATGATCTACCTCAAAGCGTCCTTCAAACAAAGGGATAGGTTTCACTATCAAATAAAGATTACTTGCCTGTAGTATAGTATCTCGCCGGCTAATAACCAATGCATCACTGATTGACAGTTTAAGTGGAAATTTCAATCCAATACGGCCAACAGTGATTTGCATTCCCGATTTAGCAGAAGCATATTCGGCTGCTTTACGGCACAAAAGATGTTGAATAGGAGGAATATACAAGGAGACGACAAGTAAGAGAGCAAGAATAAACGGAGATGCAATTGCCCACAACAAATATTTAGTCCATTTCCTTTTCATCGTTTACCGTTTATAGTTCTTTGCAACATACTAAAATGCTTTTCTGCATTAGTTGTTAAATGCAAATATACAATTATTTTTTTATTGTGCATTTTTCTATCATAGATTTTCGGACAGACATTCTTGCTCTTTTATCAAATGTTTTTGTATTTTTGCTCAACAGAGATCAAAAGCGCTAAAGCAATTATTACTTACTTCATAAAAATCAACAACAATGAAAATTACCGGTTATTTCGATCATTGCAACATCAATGTCACCAATCTAGAGAGAAGTATTGCATTTTACAACAAAGCATTAGGACTCACCGAATGTAAACGAAAAATCGCACCTGACGGTTCGTTTATTTTAGTTTATCTTACCGACCCCAATAAAAAATTTCGTTTAGAACTGACTTGGCTAAAAGATCACCCTCAACCCTATGAATTAGGCGAGAACGAAAGCCACATTTGTTTTCGAGTTGCCGAGAACTACGAAGCAGTACATCAACATCATCAAGAGATGGGGTGCATCTGTTTTGAGAATACAACCATGGGGTTGTATTTTATCAATGACCCCGACGGGTATTGGCTAGAAATTCTCTCTGCCAATTAGTAATAAAAGAAAGTCCGTCCTATATTTGGAGAAGGGCAGATACATCTCGACAACTATTTTTTACCACATCCGATACATGGTTTACCGATATTTTGAATAGGGTTCACCGAATAAGTATTGCTCGACAGCACCTTTAAGTCTATCTTTGCAATAACAATTAAAAATAAAAAGAAAATGGGAAAAAGAATTTCAGGCAAATTACTTGTTGGCGGATTAATCATTATCGCCGGCGTCTTGGCTTTATTGTTTAATGTAGGAGTATTACCTCTCGCATGGAAAAGCATCGTACTTTCGTGGCAAATGCTACTTATTGCAATTGGTGTGGGACATCTCATTAATCGCCACTATATAGGAGGCATTATTTGGATGGTTATCGGCATTACTTTTTTACTAACGCCTTTATCCTCCTTAATGGGATTCAATTACCCGATGATTCATCAACTCATTTGGCCAATATCCTTAATTTTAATAGGTTTTCTATTAATCATAAGTCACTCCAAAAGACATCATCCGTACAGACATGCATTCCGGAAACAACATGAGAAATACTCTTCATGCAATTTAAGTGATGATGGGAGGATAGATTATAACGTCATTATGAGCGGTATCGAAGAAATTTTTCTTAAACCCGTCTTTAGAGGAGGGGAAATAAACAATATCATGGGAGGAGTAGAACTCGACTTAAGAAGAACATCTCTTCCCGAAGGTCAAACGGTATTAAAAATGGATGCTATTTGTGGTGGCATAACATTATATATCCCCCAAGATTGGAACGTCGAAATAAAAACATCTGCAACATTAGGAGGCTTTTCCGATAAGCGATTGACTAATGGAACAGACGAAACTCACAAATTAACCATTATCGCCAGTTTCATTATGGGCGGAGGAGAAATAAAATGCTGATAAGCTTTTACAACAGCAACAGTTACAAATTATGGCGAAATATTATTTTATGCATCGCCATTAGCATCTGCTACACTACGAGCATCGGATGGATAATACATCTCGAAGCTCTAGCAATAGCTTTAGATACTGCTTTAACTGTTTCTTTGCTGTTCATCGGATCGATAGCACTATGGAATATCTATTCTTACGCTATCCCCGATTCTATAAACAATCTTCAATCGCTATCGCTGCACATATTATATTGTTGCATGTGCGTACTGTTTATAGTAGGTATTGAATCCGTTTTTATCTATGCCATTTTTCCTAAGTCTTTCACATCTTTTGCTACCACTCTACCTTTGAGAGCTTTTTGTATAACCTTATTATATATAGTTCATCGAGAATATCATGACGCCAACAAAAAGATCCAAGAAGATAGCGAAGATGAAATAATAGAAGAAAACACAACAGTCAAAGATCCGATAGAACGGATAACAGTTAAAGTAGGGCAAAAAATTAAAGTAATACTCGTAACCGACCTCATATATCTTAAAGCAGAAGACGACTATGTGGCGTTCTTTACTACAGAAGGGCACTGGCTGAAAACAGGAACCATGAAAGACTTCGAGGCAACATTGCCTTCCAACAAATTTGTCAGGATTCACCGTTCGTACATCGTCAACATTGACAAAATAGTAAAGATAGAGCGTTATGGGCAACAACAACAGCTACAGCTTACAACAGGTGAGCGAATACGTATCAGTCCTAACGGATACAAGATTTTACGAACTAAACTCAATTTGTAAAATGAATAATGACAACACCCCTGATATTCCTTCTTCCACAACCGAAGGAGAAATTATAAAAGCCGTCTTTTACATATTCGGAGAACTATTTATTATTTAATCTTCTCTATAACACAAATCTGAATAAAAAGAGATTCATCACATCTTCCTATTCCGCACGATATAGCATAGTTTTTCATGCTATAGTAACGATATACAGACGTAATTGCAAACAGATAAGGAAGACATTATTGTGTCTTCCTTATCTGTTTCTAATGGCATAAGGACGTGGCTTGCGACTCACGGCCGTGAGTCGCAAGTTTCATATGGGAGAAAATTTATTTTCGTCCTTATGAAAATTTGAAAACATAAGGACCAAAATATCGCCGGGTATTTAGGGTATTCCCGGCATTTAAGAATCGAACCGCCAAACAGGTAAAACCTTATAACAAGTGAAAAACGGATATTTAAAAACCACTCAAAAACGATGAATGAAAATGACCGAAGGTTCGAAAAAAAAGAGTATCTTTGTGTCATTAAAGAATTTAGAGAAAAAGTCGAAACATGTTTTATTTACTTACAGGCGAGAAGGCGAGAAGAGTGCGCCTTCCGAAAAACGCACAATTATATATCCATCTCTTATTTACCGGAACAATTTTGTTGTTTATTTGTTTAATAAATTCTATTTTTGCGAAGACGCCGGGGGCATTCTCTGTGCGGGAGGCATGAAGAATTAAAGCCCTTAACGGTTTGACAACAAAAATAAGGTAAAATCAAAATGACATCCATCAAAGTACGTTTGTACGCTTATCGTGAAACACGAAGCGGA
>Ga0183101_1000323_pt2 | contig 11398 bp, 4 predicted proteins | sample Biomet3_FD_127790 | JGI IMG/M metagenome (GOLD analysis project Ga0183101, IMG submission 127790) | Microbial communities from bioreactor (seeded with sewage sludge) at LBNL, California, USA - Biofuel metagenome 3 | ecosystem: Engineered > Bioreactor > Anaerobic > Unclassified ... | reverse complement strand
TTTGGTTTAAAGGGTGTGCAGATACAACGGTTCAACAAGTTGTATTAACCTCAGAAAATGGAGAACAACTCTTCGGCATCATGGATTCAACCCTTATTTTAACTCCAAATAAACTATGGCTTGTTAACAACAGCTTTAGGGTTGGAAGCAATGGACATCTTATAATTAAACCAGGTACAAAAATTATCATGTATCCTAATTGCCCAATTATGGTTAAGGGCAAAATAACTGCTATCGGAACTCCTGATAGCCTAATAAGATTTGTAGAGGGCGGAGGCGTAAAAAGGCAGGAAGGTAATGCTGGGTTAAGAAGCATATTTAAATATTGTTTATTTGAAGACACCTATGAGCCTATAGGTGGAGAAATATTTGATGTTTATCATTCTATACTTATTAATTATTCAATGACATATCTTATTGGACATTTTGAAAATAATAATTGTTATTTTAATAATGCATGGGGTATTAATAGTGCTTATTCATCATACAAAAATAATTTTATTGAAATGAATAGAAATGTATCTGGAGGGACAATATTTTATACTCTACCTGCTGCTGGCGAAGTTAATAAATATAATAACTTTATTCGTTTAGGAGCTGGTAGAATTGAAAGTGATTCAATTGGCTATAAATATCAATTTAACAATTTCATAAATCCCAATACTACTTTAGTTTATACTTCACCTTGGGGTGGAAGAGACTATCAATTTTTTTTAAATCAATATTGGGGTACTAATGATTCTTTAAAAATAAATTCAATGATTTATGATTTTTGGGATGATCCTTCTAATCCAATTCTTATATATTTGCCGTTATTAAATGCTCCTTCCGATTCAGCCCATGCCATCACCTGGAAAATCCTTGTCAACGGCAAAGATGCCCAGGATGAGTATGTGGATCCGGTGGGCGTAGGTACCCAGCGTTTTGATGTGTATTTTAACCGTGAGATGGATACTACCTATACTCCACAGCTTACCTTTGGAGTGCGTTATCCCTATACCCAGCAACCGGTTGCCGATTCCGGGCGTTGGGATGCTACCCATCGCATCTGGACGGCTTACAAAACCATTAAACTCTATACCGGCGATGGCATCAACCGCCTGAGGGTTGCCGGTGCAAAGGAAGCAAATGGCTGGGAATGGGAAATCCCTGTGGAGGATTCACGTTTTGAATTTCTGATCAATGCCGCCGGTTCCTCTTCCATGGACTTTACGGCTACCGCGGGGCTGGGCAAGGTAAAGCTCGAATGGAACAATGCGGATATTGAGGATTTGCTTGGCTTCAACATGTACCGCTTCCAGAATATTACGGATACTACCTTTACCTCCCCCATTCCTATCAATACCGAACTCATCACCGATACCCTTTTTACGGACTTCAACGTTACCCCCGGCACACATTACTACTACTATTATAAGGTTGTCCGCACCGACTTTGCCGAGTCGGATTCCTCGCATATTGTCAATGCCATACCGGTAACCGCTTCTGCCGGCGATGCCAATGGCGATCTTACCGTAAACGTACTCGATATTACCACCATCATTTCCTACCTGCTCAATCAGAATCCTCAGCCATTCATCTTTGATGCGGCGGATGTAAACAGCGATAATTCGGTAAATGTACTCGATGTGATTGGAGTAGTGAACCTGATTACCGGAAATAAAAAGAGCATCAGCAATGTCGTTGGCACCAATGCAGTTCCTGCATACATCTATCTGCAACCGGAGCGTATCAAGTTCAGGAGCGATGCACAGGTTGCCGGGCTCCAGTTTACGCTGAAAGGAAGCAACCTGAAAGAGGTGAAACTGTCGTCGCTGGTAGAAGACTTTGAATTTGCTTACACGGCAAGCGATACCGCCATCACCGGAATCCTGTTCAGCTTCTCGGGCAAAACCATACCCGCTGGTTTGCAGGATATCCTGCACATCGAAGCGGGCAATGCCGTCCTTAACTGGGGAGATGTTACCGGAGGAGACAAAAAGGGACAATATGTAACCGTCATCAAAGCGGGTGAAGTACTTCCCATTCCATTAGATTACAGCCTGAAAGCCTATCCCAACCCAACTTCCGGCGATATAACCCTCAGCTTCGACTTGCCGGAAAACGCAAAGGTAAACATCAGTATTTATAATCTATACGGACAATTGGTTACCCGCCTTCAGGATGCCACGCTCAGCTATGGCAACCATCAACTGCACTGGCAGGCGCCCAAAGCCGGAGTCTATATCTGCCGTATGCAAGCCACAGCAACGGAAGCTAAAAAGGCAAGATATTATAGGGATATTAAGTTGATTGTGATAAAGTAATTGAACGGTTTTCAACGATAAACAAACTCGCCCAACCATAAACAAACCCTCCCCGACCCTCCCTTGAAAAGGGCGGGAGGCCAAAGAAATCAGGGCAGTCAAAAATTGAAAAACAAAACAAATGAAAAACAAAATAAATGAACTAAACGCCCCATCTTCCACTGCCTCACCCCTCTCTTCTCAAGAGAGGGGCAGGGGTGAGTTTGCTAAAAACAGGAGTGTGTTCATTGAAAGAAGGATAATGGATGGAGTCGTTGGAAGCAATAGTGAGTTTATCAGAAATCAATAAATAAATTATTAATAAAGAACGCCATGCTAAAAAACATAAGATATCAAATAGTTCTCTGTCTTATTCTGCTATGGCCGGGCTTTGCCTCAGCCGGCAACATCATGCAGATCAATTCAGCCCAGGTACAGGCAAATCAGCAGGTAACCATACAGATTGTCATCACTAATTCCGATCCCTTTGTGGCATTCCAGTTGGATGTGCCACTCCCTGCGCCTTTCGCGTATGTTGCCAATTCGGCGGCATTAAATCCTGCCCGCTGCAGCGGGCAAATGATTAGCGCCACGCTGATGACCGGCAATATTCTGCGAATCATCGGTTTTTCGTTTAACAATGCTCCTTTTCTGGGCAACAGCGGAGTCATTGCCACCTTTGCGCTGAATGCCGGTACGATACCGGGCGATTATATCCTGACACCTACCAATGCCATCATTGGAAATGCTTCATCGGTCAACATTTTAACCAGTGTCGTCAGCGGAACGCTCACCCTGCTGGCGCCCAATATCAATCTGAATCCAACCAGCCTTGATTTCGGACAGATTCCCCTGGGAAATACATCCGATCAATACGTAACCATTTCCAATACGGGTAATCAGAATTTACAGATTAGCAACATCACATTCAACAGTCCGTATTTTACCGTTGTCGGGAATACCGCTTTTAGCATTCCGCCCAACGGAAACTCAACGGTTACGGTACGTTTCACCTCCACCGTCAAAGGCACATATCAGAAAACAATGACCATCGTCGGCAACGATCCCGACCAGGCGTCGTCCACCGTAGCCCTCCTGGCTGTGGCGTTTGCGGTTAACGAACTGCATTGCGGCAACATGTTTGCCTATTCAGGAAACCAGGCCAATTTAAGTCTATCCATCAACAATATGGAAGCCTTTACCGGTTTTCAGTTCGACCTTCAATTGCCTTCTCCCCTCGCCTACCTGCCGGGTAGCATTCAGTTGACAAGCCGTAAAACGAATCATTTGGTCTCAGCCAATGTATTATCGGGAAACGTACTGCGCATCGTCGCTTATTCTCCCAACAACCAGCCTTTTTCCGGTAACAATGGAGATGTAGTAACGATGAGTTTTTCGGTCAATGGCACTGGAGGCTGGTATCCGTTAAACCTGAATAATGTGATCATTGGAAATAGCAACGGGCAAAATATTGTTTCTGCTTCCTATAACGGGTATCTGGAAATTGCCGCAGCCAATATCTGGTGCGACAACAACCTGAATTTCGGCGACGTTTCCATCCTTGATACGGCAAGGCAAATCCTCAGAGTTTATAATTATGGAAATGATACATTAAAGGTAAACCAACTCCAGTTTACCAATACAACCTTTTTTTCTGATATTACATTACCCTTTCGGGTGAATCAGTGGGAATATGCCGATATTCCGGTAAAGTTTCATCCTCCCACGGAAGGACAAACCAACGGAACGATGAAGATTTTCAGCAACGACCCCGACGAAAATCCGAAAAACATCAGCCTGTCGGGCAATGGTTTTATTCCCAATTACCTTTCGGTGATGGATACCTCCTGTTTTAAAAGCGACACGGTTACCGTTCAGGTTTCTGCCGAAAATTACGAACCTTTTGTCGGGTTCCAGTTCGATATCAGTTTTCCGGCATCCATGAGCTATATCCCCAATTCCGTAACACTGACTAACCGTGCCCAGGGGCATATGGTGCAGGCTTCGCTGATTAATTCCACCACTTTGCGCGTGGTAGCTTTTTCCATGCAACAACTTCCCTTCCTGGGCAATTCGGGAGCTGTGGTCAATCTTGGCTTTGCTGTAAATGTAACCGGTACCGAAAATACGCTTCCGCTCACACTCTCCAATGCCATCATGGGCAATAGCCAGTCGCAGAATATCCTTTACGGGACAAATGATGGAGAAATTACCATTATCCGGTTGCCATCCGTTAGTGGTACAATTATCTACCCCAATGCAGATAATACGCCATTGAGCAATATCACTCTAAAGCTGAAAAATTCCAATGGCAATACTGTGGCAACTACCTCATCCGACAATTCCGGAAATTATATTTTCGACAATATCTATAACGGAAATTATTCCATTGAAGCAATAACAGATAAACCCTGGGAAGGCATAACGAGCACTGATGTTCTTTTATTTAAAAAACACATTGTTCACATTTCACAATTGAATGGCTTGTTTTTAGCCTGTGGCGATGTTAATTCTTCCGGAAATCTATCGGTAACCGACGTTTTGTTGATTAAAAAACGTATTGCATCCATCATCTCTTCTTTTCCGTCCGGCAACTGGCTGTTTAATAATTCACCCTTTGCCGTTGAAAACAAAAATGTTATTCAAAATTTCAACGGAATCATCTATGGCGACGCCAACGGTTCCTATAACCTTACTAAAGATATTGTAGCCGTTAACCAACAAGGCACGATCAGTATTGAACCCGTTTATGATTCCAATGACGAAATAGCCGTTCCTGTTCATATTTCGAATATGCCAAATCTGGGTTCTTTCCAGTTTACCATTAGTTACGATGCAAACAAATTAACTTTTACCGGAGCCGATAACTGGTTTGCAAACATAAGCGACGTTACCATTGGTAATCCTGTAGCCGGAAAGTTAACCTTTATCTGGGCTGCCGATGATAAAAGCATAAATATTACCAATGCTACATTATGCAATCTTAGGTTCACTACTAAAATGTCAGGAAAATCAACTTTCTCCTTTGAAAACAATCCAACAAACAAAGAATTTAGCGATTATGGGGGGAACCTGTTTGAACCTGAATATATAAATGGAACTGCCGGTTCTACTATCGGAATAAGTGAACTAACCCAATCTGACATCAGTGTTTATCCCAATCCCAACAACGGAACATTTACCCTCGAAATACAACCGATACAATCGCTGACATTTGATATTAGGCTTTTTAATTCATTGGGTGTGGCTGTTTATCAGCAATTGAATGTTGCAGCTAACGGTAAATATTCCGCAGAAATTCGTTCTGGCAATTTACCAGAAGGTATTTATACGTTAACGGTTACCGGAAAGGATACTAACTATATTAGAAAAATTGTGATCAGGAAATAAATTATTACGAATTACGATTGAAACCTGTCAGGTTTTGAAGCCCTGACAGGTGTAATTATTCAACGCTTCCAAGTCCTGCCGATTTTGAAAAATTAAAAAAATACTACCAATTATCATCACATACCTACCAATTATCAGCACTTAGCTACCACTTATACATTAACTCCCCCTCTTATAAAAATTAATGTTTTATTACTTTAAATTTGAAGCATTATTTTATAATGCTCTTTGATTTCGATAAATTTATACAAAATCCGGCATTGGTCAAGTGCCGACCGGTATAGGTAAGTACCTTCACCTGCCTTGGAAAAGTGTCGACCGGTATAGGTAAGTACCTTCACCTACCTTGGAAAAGTGCCGACCAGTATAGGTAAGTGCCCTCACCGGTATTGGGAAAGTGCTGACCAGTATAGGTAAGTACCTTCACTGGCATTGGAAAAGTGCCGACCGGTATAGGTAAGTACCCTCACCTGCCCTGGAAAAGTGCCGACCGGTATAGGTAAGAGCCTTCACCTGTATTGGAAAAGTGTCGACCGGTATAGGTAAGTGCCTTTACCTGTATTGGAAAAGTGTCGACCGGTATAGGTAAGTGCCTTCACCATTGAAGATGGTTGAAACATGGAATGTTTGTAAGCTACAAATTATCAATTACGATTTACGATTTAATAGACATTCCATGTTTAAACAACGAAATCAACGACAGGCGGTATTTGCAAAAAGGATAATGCTATTGAATATAGCCGAAACATGGAATGTCTATTAGTCATGAATGACAAATTAATCTAATGCTAAGAAAGCACAAGAAACATAGAAAAAATAATAAACTTTTCCCCGGATTGAAATAAACCCTCCCCGACCCTCCCTTGAAAAGGGCGGGAGGTCAAAAGAATCAGGGTAAATCGAAAATTGAAAAGCAAAACAAATGAAAAGTAAAATTAAAAGGCAAATCTCTCAATCTTCCACCACCTTACCCCTCTCTTTTTAAGAGAGGGGCAGGGGTGAGTTGGCTAAAAACAGGGATGAGTTTGCTGATAAGCTTGACCAAATAACATAAAAATACAATACCCTTGTGCCTCCTTTATGCTCTTAGTGGTTAAAAAAATAAACATTATCAATTTAAAATACCTCTCATGAAAAAACTTTACTTATTACTTATCGGCATACTGTTGTTTGGTGCAAGCATGTATGCGCAAACGCCGCAGGCAATAAACTATCAGGGTGTAGCCCGCGATAATAGTGGCAATGTATTAGCTAACCAGGCTGTCGCACTCCGGTTGAGTATTTTAACGGGAAGTGTAACGGGTACGGCAGTGTATGTGGAAACCCACACAACAACTACCGATGGCTTTGGTTTGTTTGCACTTCACATAGGACAGGGAACCGTTGTTTCAGGCTCTTTCAGTACCATTGATTGGGGAAGCAACTCCTGTTATCTGAAAGTAGAGATAGACCCTGCCGGAGGTACAACCTACCAGGTGGTTGGTACCAGCCAGTTTGCCTCGGTGCCGTATGCCTTATATGCCCAAAGCAGTGGTTCAGCTACTCATGGAAATAATCCCGGAGATATGTTGTATTGGAATGGCACAAGTTGGGTAATCATACCCGCAGGTTCAAATGGACAACAATTAATCTTCTGCAACGGAGTTCCAACCTGGGGCGGCTGTACTCCACAGCTTATTACCGATTCGGTAACAGCAATTACAGCAACTTCAGCTACCTGTGGAGGTAATATTACTGACAACGGAGGTTCTTCGGTAACTGCCTGTGGAATATGCTGGAATACCTCTCCAAATCCGACAATAGCGAATAACTTTACAACCGATGGAAGTGGCACAGGCGCTTTTGTAAGTAATCTTACAGGACTTACAGCGAATACTCTTTATTATGTAAGAGCTTATGCAACAAACAGCGTTGGTATGGCGTATGGCAATGAGGTGAGCTTTACAACACTCACAGCCTCCCTTTACCCTGTTATAGATATTGATGGAAACGTTTATGATACCGTTCATATCGGTACACAAATTTGGTTGAAGCAAAACCTGAAAACCACCCATTACCGCAATGGCGACCCTATACCCAACGTTACCGATGGAACGGAATGGGGCAATCTTACAACCGGGGCTTACTGCAATTACAATAACGATGTAAATAATTCAACAACTTATGGCAGGTTATACAATTGGTATGCCGTGAACGACAGCCGCAATATAGCCCCCACCGGCTGGCATGTAGCCACCGATACCGAATGGACGACACTGACTAATTTCCTTGGAACAGGTACAGCAGGGAACAAACTTAAAGAAACAGGCACTGCTCATTGGCAAAGCCCTAATTCTGGAGCAACAAACGAAACAGGTTTTACTGCTCTTCCGGGTGGCGCTCGTTCCTACGATGGGGCATCCTCCTTTCCCATAGGTTCCTACGGATTATGGTGGAGTGCTACCGAGGAGGGTACGATCGCGGCTTTGTATAGGAGCATGTGCTATAATTATAGCTATGTAGACGGTGGCTCCTTCATAAATGGTTATGGCTTTTCAGTGCGCTGCATCAAGGATGAAAACATTCAGGGCGATACAGCAACAGTAACCACAGATGCAGTTATTGATATAACGCCTGCTACGGCTACATCAGGAGGAAATGTAATCAGTGATGGAGGTTCACCGGTAACTGCCCGTGGTGTATGCTGGAATACCGCTCCAAATCCGACAATAGCGAACAGTTTTACTACCGATGGAAGCGGCACAGGTGCTTTTGTAAGTAACCTTACAGGACTTACGGCAAATACCCTTTATTATGTGAGGGCATATGCAACAAACAGCGTGGGTACGGCGTATGGCAATGAGGTGAGCTTTACAACACCAACATTGGCTGTTCACTATATTGGAGAAAACTTTGGAGGTGGAATAATTTTTTATATTGATAGTACTAGCCAAAACATGCTTATTTCTTCTACCACCGACCAAGGTATTGCACCATGGGGTTGTATGGGAACCCTTATTGGTACATCCACAGCCATTGGAACAGGACAGACAAATACAACAGCTATTGTAAACGGATGTAATGCAACCGGTATAGCAGCCCGCATATGTAATGACCTTGTGCTTAACGGATACGAAGACTGGTTTTTGCCTTCAAAAGATGAACTTAACCAAATGTATATTCAAAAAAATATCATTGGCAGTTTTACTGATAATATCTATATTAATTCCAGCGAGGAAGGTAGCGATGGTGCTTGGGGACAGCATTTCTACTGGGGTCTTCAGTCTACCAACTCTAAGAGCTACACAGCCTATGTGCGTGCAATTCGGGCTTTTTCGACTTCTGTTAATTTGCTTACCGTAACCACAGATGCAGTTATTGATATAACGCCTGCTACGGCTACATCAGGAGGAAATGTAATCAGTGACGGAGGTTCATCGGTAACTGCCCGTGGTGTATGCTGGAATACCTCGCCAAATCCAACAATTGCTAATAGTTTTACTAATGATGGGAGCGGTACAGGAATGTTTGTAAGTAACTTGACAGGACTTACGACAAACACCCTTTATTATGTAAGGGCTTATGCAACAAACAGCGTAGGTACGGCATATGGCAATGAGGTGAGCTTTACAACTACAGTTTACCCCGTTATAGATATTGATGGGAATGGATATGATACTGTTCATATCGGCACACAAATTTGGTTGAAGCAAAACTTGAAAACCACCCATTACCGCAATGGCGACCCTATACCCAACGTTACTGATGGCACGGCATGGAGCAGCCTTACAACCGGAGCTTACTGCAATTATGATAACGATGAAAATAATTCAACAACTTATGGCAGGCTATACAATTGGTTTGCTGTGGGCGACAGCCGAAATATAGCCCCCACCGGCTGGCATGTACCCACCGATGCAGAGTGGACGACATTAACAACCTATTTGGGCGGCGAAAGTGTAGCCGGTGGCAAACTGAAAGAAGCCGGATATACGCATTGGCAAAGTCCTAATACCGGAGCGACCAACGAAACAGGTTTTACAGCCCTTCCGGGTGGCTACCTTTACGGCGATGGGGCATTCCACGACATTAGCGGCTTCGGTCTCTGGTGGAGTTCTACCGAGAACAGTACAAACGATGCCTGGTTCAGGATCATGGGTTACGGCGACACCCATGTATACAGATACAACGACGATAAGAAGTGTGGGCTTTCTGTTCGTTGCGTTAGGGATGAAAGCGCTCCTATTCACTATATTGGAGAAAACTTTGGTGGTGGAATAATCTTCTATATTGATGGCACAGGACAGCACGGGCTTATTTCTGCCACCATAGACCAAGGCTCTGCACAATGGGGTTGTTATGGAACCCTTATTGGTGGCACATCCTCAGCTATTGGCACAGGACAGGCTAATACAACGGCTATTGTAAACGGATGCGGCGAAGCAGGCATAGCAGCCCGCATTTGTGATGACCTTGTGCTGAATGGATACAGCGACTGGTTTTTACCATCCAGAGATGAACTTGAACAGATGTATATACAAAGAAATGTAATTGGCGGTTTTCTGTTCGCCCCCTATTGGAGTTCTACTGAGGACACCGATAACTACGCGTGGAACCAGAACTTCACCAACGGCGGTACGTACTACAACGGTAAGACCACTATCTACTGGGTTCGTGCAATTAGGAGATTTTAACTATTTAATAATTTCCGCGAAGCGATCGAATTTTTTAAAAAAATGTGCATCCGTGAAGCGGTAGAAAAATCGGGATAAAAAACCATCTATATTGATAGCTAAAGGAGCGCTATTCTGTAAGGCATATAAAGAGAGCAATAATCGGTTTATTGAATTGAAAAAGCCTTACAAACTAAATAAGAAATGAGTTAAGAAACTGAATATAGTTTCAAACTGAAAGAAATAAACAATTAATAGTTTAAACCATGAAGAAACAGATAATAATAATTGGCTTAATGTTACTGTGCATGGTAACCCAGGCACAGATTAGTCCTTTTGTGGTAAATTCAACCGGTAACACTGTGCAATATGCCGGCGGTTATCTTGGATGGTCGGTGGGCGAAAGCATTATAGGGACAGCATCAGCTTCAAACGTTACCATTACCCAAGGCTTCCTGGAAACATGGGTGCCCGCTACGATTACCAAAATCTTTAACCTGAATATCGGCTATCAGTTTATTTCTTCCTATGCTACACCACCTAATGCGGATATGACTGCCGTTTTGGCTGACCTGTTGAACAGCAACCTGAGTTTTGTACGCAGTTCCAGCGGTAATATGTTACGCAAATTGGGACCAAACTGGGTAAATAATATCGGCGATTGGATGATTAGCGAAGGCTACCTAATAAAGATGAATGCTCCGGACGATTTCGGCATTACCGGCATACCGATTGATCCGCTCACGCCGATCAACCTGAATACCGGTTATCAGTTTATCAGCTATTTCCACGATTATCCGATGGATGCTTCTGCTGCTTTTGCAGGAATTATGAACGATAATCTGAGCTTTATCCGCAATTCGGGTGGGAATATGCTTCGTAAACTGGGTCCCAACTGGGTAAACAATATCGGTAATGTTGTTCCTGGCGAAGGGTATCTGGTAAAGATGAATGCACCGTCAACCCTGATTTATCCGGCAGGAACCAAGTCCGAATCAACCAAAAACAATGCGGCAATTCAACACTTCAACTTTGAAGGTGGCAATGCAGCCGACCCGGTTTATACCATTT
>Ga0183101_1000195_pt10 | contig 11411 bp, 10 predicted proteins | sample Biomet3_FD_127790 | JGI IMG/M metagenome (GOLD analysis project Ga0183101, IMG submission 127790) | Microbial communities from bioreactor (seeded with sewage sludge) at LBNL, California, USA - Biofuel metagenome 3 | ecosystem: Engineered > Bioreactor > Anaerobic > Unclassified ... | reverse complement strand
TGACATCATACCGGACTTCAATGTCAACTGGTATGTCGACTACAACTTCAGGAATATATGCTGCAAGACAGGGTTGCCGGTGGGCACATTGCGCATACCATCATTCCTGGTACACAATGAAACATTCGAATGCGGCTCCAGAGCTACTTTGAGAAAGGCAACGGAGTATATGAAGGCAGAGGTAATGAAGGAACTGAAGGCACACCCTTACGTGTTCAAGTACATCAAGGATGCTGACAGCGTGGACGATATAGAAAACCTGATCATTACCAGTGCTACTGAATTGGAATTCTGGGTAAAGACACCTGACGATAAAGGCGACAGAGAGCAGCTGTTTACAGCACAGACCCTGAAGGAACAGTATTGGAAGAGAACGTACGGAGAAGTAAGGACCGCTTTGGAAGAGACACTTGTGGTTCTCGATAAATACGGATTTGAAGTCGAGATGGGCCACAAAGAAGTCGGAGGCGTTAAAGCCAAGATGGGTTCGGGCGGACATTACGATCACGTAATGGAACAGCTGGAAATCGACTGGAAATACTCTGATGCCATGCAGGCTGCAGACAATGAAAACCAGGTAAAATATGTCGTTAGAGACATTTTCACAAAGCAGGGGCTGGACGTCACGTTTATGGCAAAGCCTTTTGACGGCGTTGCAGGAAGTGGTGAACATACTCACATTGGAATTGCAGCAAAGCTTAAGAACGGCAAAGTCACCAGTCTGTTCGCACCTGCGGATATGAAGAAGGACTTCATGAGTCCGCTGGGATTTGGCGCACTGATGGGATTGCTGAAAAACTATGAAGTCATCAATCCATTTGTAAGCTCTTCCAACGATTCACTGAAGAGACTGAAACCAGGATATGAAGCACCTATTTGTATCGTAACATCTCTGGGCAGGGCAGTAGATAAGCCTTCCAGAAACAGAACTGTACTGGTAGGACTGATAAGAGATGCCAACAATCCTCTGTCGACGAGATTTGAGCTCAGGGCACCTAATCCAAAGAGCAATACGCATCTTGTTCTGGCAGTTGCATATATGGCAGTTGTCGACGGCGTACATGCTGCAATGGAAGCAGAGAAGACGCCTGAGGAATTGGAGAAATCTCTGTCCAAGAAACATGGAGTAGAAGATTTCTACCTGGAGAAGGACAGAGAATACAGAAGCGAGGAAGACGTATTCGTTTACTATACTGAAGAGGAAAGAGAAAAACTCTTCGGAAAAGCACCGGCTACTGTATGGGAGAATATTGCAGCCTTTGATGAATATCCTGAGAAACTGCAGATATTCAAGAAAGGCGACGTAATGCCTGATGCTATTCTGGAATCATATAAGCTGCAGACTTTGTCTCAGTGGAAAACAGAACTCCATGACAGGTTGATACCGAACACCATGGACTTCATCAGGACTTGCAAGAAGCGTCATAATGAGGATGATTACTCCGACTATGACATCAAGAACTGGCTGGAGATCGATAAGATAAGGCATGAGCTGGGCAAGGACACGATCACAGAGAAGTGTCTGTTGACACAGGCTAAGGAAGCACTGGATAACGATGAGTATGATAAAGCATCAGAAATCCAGCTGGCGATCCAGGACAGAGTAAACAGGCTGGCAGAGCTTTATACTACATACAAGAAAAACTTACTATAAAAACAACTACTAGGAGATGAACAATGTTAGATATCAAGAGAATCAGAGAAGACTTTGACGGAGTCAAGGAGAGAGTCGAATTCAGAGGAAAAGGCGACTTTGGTATTGATGATGTAAAGAGATACGACGAGGCGAGAAGATCATTGCTGGCCGAGGTCGAGGCAATGAAGAGCAGACAGAATTCTGTTTCAAGAGAAATTCCGAAGATGAAAAAGGCTGGAGAAGACACCACTGCCATCATGGCAGAGATGAAGGAACTGTCAGGCAAGATCAAGGAACTGGATGGACAGCTGTCAGAGATAGAGGCAAACCTGAGAAATGCTTTGCTGAATGTACCTAATACGCCATATAAGGATGTTCAGTTTGGCAAAGACGACGCTGATAACGTGGAACTCCGCAAATATGGAGAGCCTACGAAGTTTGACTTTGAGCCGAAAGCCCACTGGGATGTAGGAGAAGATCTTGATATCTTGGACTTTGAAAGAGCAACTAAAATAGCAGGCACCAGATTCACCATTTACAAAGGACTTGGTGCAAGGCTTGAGAGAGCCATAGCATGTTTCATGCTGGATCTGCACACTATTGACCAGGATTACACGGAAATACTTCCACCATTCATGGTAAACAGAGATGCAATGACTGGAACAGGCCAGCTGCCTAAGTTTGAGGATGACATGTTCTATCTGCCTCAGAAGGACTTCTTCCTGATCCCAACGGCAGAGGTTCCTGTAACCAACATGCGCGGCAATGAGATTATCGATGAAGCAGAGCTTCCTATCTATTACACGGCATATACGCCATGCTTCAGAGCTGAGGCAGGTTCCGCAGGAAGAGATACCAGAGGAATCATCAGACAGCATCAGTTTAACAAGGTAGAGCTGGTTAAATTCGTAAAGCCGGAGACATCATGGGATGAGCTGGAAGCTTTGACATTGGATGCTGAAGAGGTACTGAAGAGACTGGGGCTTCCTTATCACGTTGTAAGACTGAGCTCAGGAGATCTGGGATTCTCATCAGCAATGACATATGATATCGAAGTATGGATGCCAAGCTATGGCAGATATGTTGAAATTTCATCATGCTCAAACTTCCTTGACTATCAGGCAAGGAGAGCAAATATAAGATTTAGAAGAGATGGCGGAAAGCCAGAATTCGTTCATACCCTCAATGGTTCAGGCCTGGCAGTAGGCAGAACTACTGCAGCTATCCTTGAAAACTATCAGCAGGCAGACGGAAGCGTAATAATTCCAGAAGCATTGAGAAAATACATGGGCGGAGTTGAAAGGATCGAAAAACAAGATGTTTAAATTACCTAATTACATTGAGCCGGATTTCTCTCAGGAAATCTTTGTCAAAGCACCTAACGCAAAGCTCGAACCGTCACCGGTCGATAAAGCTGCACCGGAATATTTCCATGCGACTTCGATTTTCCCGGAATATTTTAAGATAGACGGTCAGTGGTATCTGGCTGAAGATTCGAGAATGGACTGCGTACCGGTATTTGAAGACGGAAAGATCTACGTAAGAGAGTTCAGAAACCTGAGACAGGGCGACATGGTCGTTACTGGCAGAAGTGAAAACTGCGAGGAAGGCATTTATGTCCATGCTAACTGTTTCGACTGGGAGCAGAAGCGCACAGCTGGAAACTTTGCATTCAGACAGAACAGAAGCAGAGAGACTGCATTTTCATACGACTATCAGCAGCTCTGTGAGATACTGAAATATGAGAAGGAGCACAACGGATACGTTGTCTGGGTACTTGGACCTGCCTGCGCATTTGATGCAGTGGCAAGGGAATCCTTTGCGAAGCTCATAGAAAACGGCTACGTCAGCGCTTTGCTGGCAGGAAATGCCCTGGCTACTCACGATCTGGAGGCTGGATATCTGGGAACTGCCCTTGGACAGGATATCAAGACGCAGATGCCTCATGAGAATGGACACTATAACCACATCGATACTATAAATAAGATCAATACTTATGGCTCGATAGCCAAATTCCTGGAAAAAGAGAATGTTGATACGGGCATCATACATGCATGTGTGAAAAACGATGTACCGTTTGTATTAAACGGATCCATAAGAGATGACGGACCACTTCCTGAGGTTTACGAACATACCTATGTTGGACAGGATGCAATAAGGTCGCATGTCAGAAAAGCAACTACTGTCATTGGAATGGCGACGGTCCTGCATACCATTGCGACTGGTAACATGACACCGACCTACAGAGTGCTTCCTGATGGAACCATAAGACCTGTATTCTTCTACATGGTAGACACCGCAGAGTTTGCTGTAAACAAGCTCAGTGACCGTGGAAGCCTTTCCGCTAAAGGAATCGTTACGAACGTTCAGGACTTTATGCGTAACGTTAGTTTGGAGCTCGGTCTGTAACTCATTGCTGGAAGGGGATTTTTATGAAAACTGTTCTAGGCAGGATTTTCAATAAGATTTTCAACAGATTGACGATTACTCTGGCACTGATTTTCGTGCAGCTGGGATATTTTATTGTTCTGACATACAAGCTGGCGGATTATGCTGATTGGATAACCATCGGTTTTACAGTACTGGCAGTAATCATGGCGCTGTACATAATTTGGCGTGACTATAATCCGGCCTATAAAATAGGCTGGATTCTTTTGATATGTTTATTTCCGATATTAGGTGTCGCTTTATACGCAGTGTTTGGAAACAAGAGACCTGCCAAGTCGCTGAAGAGACGGCTGGATCCGCAGGAGACCCTGCACAGAGAGGACCTGAAACAGGTGGAAGACCTGCGTGCATTGGAATCTGGATATAAGAGACTTTATAATACGGTTTCATATGTGGCCGACAAAGGGCCATATCCGGCATGGAAACACACGACGACCAGGTATTACGACGTTGCAGATGAGATGTTTGAAAATATAATCGAGGATCTGGAGTCTGCGGAACATTTCATCTTTATGGAGTACTTTATAATCTCAAAGGGATGGCTGTGGGACAGGATATTCGAGGTGCTTAAACAGAAGGCAGCAGAAGGTGTCGATGTGAGAGTGCTTTACGATGATATAGGCAGTATGAACAAGATGCCGAGACGTTTTGCTGCTACCCTGAAGGAAGCTGGAATACATGTCATGTCGTTTAATACGATGAAGCCTTTCCTGTCGCTGGTCTATAACAACCGTGATCATAGAAAAATACTGGTGGTAGATGGCTATATCGGCTATACCGGCGGTGCAAACATCGGCGACGAATATGTGAATCACATAGTTAGATTTGGTCACTGGAAGGATTGTGGTATCAGGATGTATGGTGAAGCCGTCTGGAACTGTACCGTAATGTTTCTGAATATGTGGAACGCGTTCAAGAAGACTGACGTCGAGTATGATATTTTCAAACCACACGTATGGCATCCTGACAGTTTCCCTAACGACGGCATAGTCCAGCCGTATTCAGATACCCCGCTGGACGATGAAAACCTTGGAGAAAATATCTACCTGGAGATAATCAATCAGTCGGAAGACTACTTATTTATATATACGCCGTATCTGATCATCGATAATGAGATGGAAACGGCTTTGACCCTCGCCGCGAAACGAGGAGTCGATGTTCGTATAGTAACGCCGGGAATACCTGACAAGCATATTGTTTACTCGATTTCCCGTTCGTATTATAACAACCTGCTCAAGGCAGGCGTCAGGATATACGAGTATTCACCGGGCTTTATCCACGCTAAGAACTTTGTAAGCGATGACAGAATTGGAGTCGTCGGTACGATCAACGTGGATTACAGAAGTCTGTTCCTGCATTTTGAATGCGCAACGCTGCTCATTGAAAACAGCGCTATACAGGATATCAGAAACGACTGTATTCAGACGATAAGCAGAAGCAGGGAAATTACTGAACAGCTGTACAAGAAGCACTTTATCTATTCGCTGTTCGGAGCTATACTGCGTGTGCTCAGTCCATTACTATAAGGAGACCAAGAAGATATGACAAAGGATACAATAGCAGGATTTTTGATCGATCATGCATCATCTGATTCAGTATCATTCCATATGCCGGGGCATAAGGGCAGTTTGTTATACCGTGAAAACGGATATGAGGATTTTCTGAAAAGGCTGATCGACTGCGATATAACGGAAATCCCTGGCGCTGATAATCTGTTTCAGACGGAAGGTATCATCAAAGCGACCATGGAGCGCTACCGTAAATTGTATGGAGCTAAGGCATCATATCTGCTGATCAACGGAAGCAGCTGCGGACTTATTTCTGCAATCATGACCTGCGTTCCACGAGGCGGAAAGATCATCATTGCGCGAAATTGCCATAAATCAGTATTCAATGGAGTTTCCATAGCAGGCGCTGAGCCTGTTTATGCATATCCGGAAATTATCGAAGGGTTTGGAATAACAGGAGAAATCACTGCTAAAGAAATTCAGCGCTGCCTGGATGAAGCTCCTGATGCATCAGCGGTGTTGCTTCCCAGCCCTAATTATTACGGAGTCTGCAGCGACATTGAGAAAATAGCAGAGGCTGTTCATCAGTGCGGCAAGGTCTTGATAGTAGATCAGGCCCACGGTGCTCACCTGAAATTCTTTGACCAGTACATCGGGATCCCAGCACAGGCAGCAGAGAATCAGGGCGCGGATATAGTTATAGACAGTACCCACAAAACTCTGGCATCATTTACGCAGACGGCAGTTGCCAATGTATGCAGTGACAGGATAGATAAATATGCCTTTGAAGATGCACTGCAGAAGATGGAAAGTACGAGTCCGTCATACCTGATGATGGCTTCACTTGATATCAATGCAGATATTCTTGAAAAGCATGGCAAGAAACTGATCACCAGATGGCGTGAAGATCTGGACTACTTTTATCAGGAGGCTTATTCAGTAAAGGATCTGGTAGTAATGTCTCATCCGATGATGGATGATTCCAAGATAAATCTGGATATGAGTGCCTATGGGCTGGATGGTTTTGCTCTGGAGCAGGAGCTTATGAAGCGAGGGATTTTCCCAGAGCTGAATACAGGCAATATAGTCATGTGCATGACAGGAATCGGTAATAGACGATATGACTATGAGCGGCTGATCGAGGCATTGGAGGGCATCGCTTCGACAAGGGAATCTGTTGGAGTCGATGAAGCAAAGGCAGCTGAAATGCCGTCATGGAACCTTGAACAAAGGCAGATACCAACGAAAACGGAAAGATTGCCAATAGGCGATGCGATAGGCAGGACCTGCGCTCAGTCCGTTATACCATATCCACCGGGGATACCTGCCATATGCCCTGGCGAGGTATTCAATGATGAAGTGGTAAACTACGTAGCAGGCCTTCGCAAAGAAGGAGAAAACGTAATGGGAATAGACGACAAAGGAAGAGTAGTTGTTGGGAAATAATAAAATCGAGCCAGTAGCTGGCTCGATTTTTAATGCAGTTATGTGAAAGCTTAGTCGTCTTCTTCACCCTCGTCGTCATCACCGGAATCATCGGCATCGTTATCATCATTGTCGTCACTGTCATGGCTTTCTATTTTATCTTTGTCCCAGCCAATGATCACACCTGAAGAAGCGTTGATTTCAAATTCGTATTCGTAGTTGCCTAGTATGGCAGTACCTTCATAAACATATTTGCCGTCTTCTTTGTCAAGACTGATGCTCTTCACTGAAGCGCCAGGAAGCTTGTCTAAAACAATGCTTTTAGCTTTTGAAGAAGATATGCGTGAGCTGTCTGATGTTGTTGAACCGCTGCTATTGGTATCATTGTCATTGGAGACGTTGTCCTCGTCATCATTGTCATCACTGTCGATATGTTTATCGTGACTGTTTTCCAAAGTAACTTTGCCAGTAGAAGCATCTACGGTGTAATCGTATTCTTTGTCACCATTGATGAGCTCGACTTCATAATAATATGTGCCATCTTCCTCTTCTAAATCGATATCTTTGATCGTTCCATCGCCGGCTTCTTTGATTGCCGCAGCTTTAGCTTCAGCATACGTGAGCATGTCAGAGCTATTACCTGGGATCACAGTGGCAGTTCCGTATTTGACGGAACTTTCCAGAATAGCGCCAGTCTCAGGATTTACAGTAGCATCGCCATAAAACGAATCTGATTTGAATGTAACTTCATATTCATATAGACCATCGTCCTTATTAAGATATACAGACGCAGTTGTTATACCTTGGAATTTATCCTTGACTATTTTTTCGACATCTGCCGACGATAGTTTTACAGTTTTACTTCCTAGATCGTTATCCAACTGAGATTCGACTTTTTTTACCTTTTGCGTATCTTTACTGACCTCTACCTCAAAGGTTTCTTTGTTGGTCTGATCGTAAAAGACTACTTCATATTTGGTATCTTCTTCTTCACTGGTCTGGAATTCCGCTGTACTTGGAACTTCCTTTTTCGCCAGTTCCTTTGCTTCGTTTAATGTCAATGCGTTTGACATTACTGTAGTAGCCACCAAAGCGGCAATGATTATTACTGAAGCTGCCGCGGCTACCAATACATTCCTTTTAGTTAGAATCTTTCTCATGATTATCCTCCTCGTTAGTTCACGGTATCTTTTATGCTCACATATTAACCTCCAAAGATTAAAACTAAATGAAAATTTTCATTGTTTTTTCATTTCCTTAATATATTATATAGATATAAAGGAGGTGCCATATGAGGTTGTTGATTGTTGAAGATGAAAAACATCTCTGCGAGAACATTGCAAAGTATATGAAAAACGAGGGCTACACGTCGGACTGCTGCTTCGATGGCGGTGATGCGTTAGACTTTATTGAGGCGGCGGATTATGATGCTGTAATACTGGATATTATGCTGCCTGGATTAGATGGCATTTCCATATTAAAGGAAATCAGGGAACGCAAAATAACGACGCCGGTGCTTTTGCTGACGGCAAAAAATAGCGTAGAGGATAAAGTGAATGGCCTGGACAGCGGAGCTGACGATTATCTTACTAAGCCATTTTCACTTGAAGAACTTTCGGCAAGGGTGAGAGTGATGATAAGGCGCAGCGGGGTCGAGAGGGTAGATACTGTAATAACTGCAGGCCCATTATCGTTAGATACGCGCAGCAAGACTGCCTCCCGCGAAGGAAAAGAAATCACCCTGACCGCAAAGGAGTATGCAATACTGGAGTATCTGATGCACAATAAAGGTATCATTTTATCCAGAGAAAAAATAGAGGAACATATTTGGAATTATGACTATGAAGGAAGCAGTAATATAGTAGATGTTTATATCAGAACACTCAGGCGCAAGATAGATGCTGATTATGAAGTCAAACTGATCCAAACAGTAAGAGGAATGGGTTACGTGATAAAATGAAGAATATGTCGATAAAGAAAAGAGTAACACTATATTATTCAATGGTACTGATAATCATTACAGTGCTTGTGTTTGGCGTGTTCATAGTTACGATAGACTTGCAGACGAACACGGTTTCAAAGAGCACGCTCACCAGCGCAGTACAGAATTCCTTCGATGATATAGAAAGTGAACATAATACTCTTGAGATAGATAATGACTTTGACAGCTACTACAAAGGAGTAACACTGTTGGTATACAGTGAAAAGGGAAATATCATCAAGGGCTCTGTGCCTGCTGGATTTACCAAAACCACGCCATTGTCATCCGGCAGCTACAGAAAAATCAAAACTGCATCGGACACCTGGCTGGTGTACGATCTTTACAATGTTTATGAAAATGGACAGGCTGTTTGGATCCGCGGTATATATGCTATGGATAACAGCGAGGCAACTTTGAGATCGGTCATGTTGATAATGCTGATAATTCTTCCGATACTGCTTCTGCTGGCCATACTGGCAGGAAGGCGAATTACCAAGAAAGCCTTTGAGCCAATAAGCAATATCACAGAAGCGGCTAATACCATCAGTACTGGAAAAGATCTTTCTAAGAGACTGCCTGCAGGAACCAGCAAAGACGAGCTTTATTATCTTACAGAGACGTTGAACGATATGATGGCACGCCTGGAAAATGCCTTTGATGCTGAGAAACAGTTTAATTCCGATGTATCACATGAGCTTAAGACGCCAATGGCCGTAGTGCTTTCAGAATGCGAACTTCTGCTCGACGAGAATCATGAAATAGAAGAATATAAAGAATCCATAGAGGTCATCCAAAAACAGTGTAAGCGCACTATGTCTATGATACAGCAGCTTCTGCAGCTTTCGTATACCATGGATAAAAATGCGATAGTCGAAAAAGAGACTATAGACCTGTCAGAGCTTTGTAAGGATATCCTGGAAGAGCTTCAATCTAAAGCTAAGGGGAGGGATGTCACCCTGGCTGCAAAAATACAGGATGGCGTAACGATAGAAGGCGACCAGACCCTGATAATCAGGATGATAGAGAACCTGGTAACAAATGCGATCAAGTATAACAGGCCGCAGGGGCATATATGGTTCGCTTTGAACAAAAATGAAAAAAATACCATCATCAGTGTAAAAGATGACGGTATTGGTATTTCACAAAAAGACCAGCGGAACATATTTAACCGATTCTATAAGGTGTCTAAGGACAGAGCTTTTGAAGACGACAGCTTTGGCCTTGGATTATCGATGGTCAAATGGATAGCTGAAGCTCACGGCGGCAAAGTCTCTGTAGACAGCACTGAAGGTGAGGGCAGCGAGTTTATAGTGACATTATAATTTTAACGCTCTCATGGAATTGAGAATGGCGATCATTGCTACCCCAACATCTGCGAAAACGGCTTCCCACATGGTTGCCAGACCAAAAGCGCCAAGCCCCAGAATGGCGAACTTGACAGCAAGAGCAAATATTACGTTTTCTTTGCATATCCTCATGGTTTTCTTTGCTATCTTCATTACGGTAGATAGCTTGGAGATGTCGTCGGTCATGATGACTACATCTGCCGCCTCGACAGCCGCGTCAGAGCCGAAAGCACCCATGGCGATACCAACGTCTGCACGGGCAAGTACCGGAGCATCGTTGATGCCGTCGCCGACGAACACCAGTCTGCCTTTGTTCTGAGATTCTTCTGAGAGGAGATTCTCAAGGGATTCCACCTTCTGGCCTGGAAGAAGTTCGGAAAGAACGTCCGTAACGCCGATTTCGTTTGCCACGACTTCGGCTATTTCTTTTCTGTCTCCCGTCAGCATAACTTCACGTTTGACACCGAGGTCCTTAAGCTCGGCGAGAGTGGCTTTGGAATTTTCTCTTATTTTGTCTGCAACTGCTATATATCCCAGGTAGCCTTCTTCATCAGCACCATAGACTATGGAACCGATGTCCCTGGCCTCGCTGTAGCGGGCACCGACCTGATCCATAAGCCTTGAATTGCCGAAGTAAACTTTATTACCATTATATATGCAGGTAATGCCTTTCCCTGAAAGTTCCTCGTAATCTGATACCTGAGCATCGGAGGCTGCACCGCCGGATGTTTCTTTCCAGTAGGCAGATATGGATTCTGCAATCGGATGATTTGACATACCCTCGCATATGGCAGACATCTTCAGAAAATCCTCTTTTGATATTCTGTCCACGGTGGAAATGTTAGTTACCGTAAATCTTCCGGTAGTTAAGGTACCGGTTTTATCAAATGCAAATGTATCGACCTTTGCCAGGGCTTCCAGATAGTTGCTGCCTTTGACCAGAATACCGTGCTTGGAAGCTGAGCCGACGCCTGCAAAGAGGCTGAGCGGAACGGAAATCACCAAAGCACAAGGGCATGATATTACCAGGAAAATCATCGCTCTGTACAGCCATTCGTCGAAATATG
>Ga0183101_1000488_pt3 | contig 11415 bp, 9 predicted proteins | sample Biomet3_FD_127790 | JGI IMG/M metagenome (GOLD analysis project Ga0183101, IMG submission 127790) | Microbial communities from bioreactor (seeded with sewage sludge) at LBNL, California, USA - Biofuel metagenome 3 | ecosystem: Engineered > Bioreactor > Anaerobic > Unclassified ... | reverse complement strand
TTAACGTGAGTTCGATGGAAAAATTTAAGGGATAAAAAATCCCATCAAAATGTTTTATTATATAAGTACGACCAAATAAATAAAACAAAGGATGGGATTTTATGCAAAACTTATTAGTAGAAATATTTTATGATGTAGACAATTTTTGTATTGGATTTGAAAATTACTGTAAAAGTCATTTCCTAACGGAAAATAGCGACCGCAAATTTGCAATGATTAAAAGTAAAACTTTATCATTAAGCGAAGTTATGACAATAACTATCTACTTTCATTTGTCAAATTACAGAACTTTTAAATCATACTATATTGAGCATGTGTCTACTGTTCTCAAACCGTATTTTCCTAAGCTTGTTAGCTACAATAGGTTTATTGAATTAATGCAACAATCATTAGTTGCACTACTATTATACATGATGAAATTTAGAACTGGCAAGTGCACAGGAATTTCTTTTATCGATTCTACAACTTTGAATGTATGCCATAATAGAAGAATACACTCTCATAAGGTTTTTAAAGGAATTGCAGAACGTGGTAAAAGTTCAACGGGCTGGTTTTATGGTTTTAAGCTTCATCTTGTTGTTAACGATAAAGGGGATATTCTCTCTTTTTATCTAACTCCGGGAAATGTAGATGATAGAGAAATTAAGACTATAGAAATATTAGCAAAAGATTTATTTGGAAAACTTTTTGGTGACAAAGGTTATTTATCTAAAAAGATCTCCGATATTTTGTATTCCAAAGGTATTCAGCTTATAACAAAGATAAAGAAAAACATGAAAAATAAATTAATGTTAATGGAGGATAAAATTCTTCTTAGGAAAAGAGCTATCATTGAAACAATAAATGACCAACTAAAAAATATATGTCAGATAGAGCATAATCGACATAGAAGTTTTACTAATTTTGCGGTTAATATAGTTTCAGGATTGATTTCGTATAGTTTTCTTCCTAAGAAACCTTCTCTTAAGTTGGACAAATATCTAACTATGGAATAATTGGAATATCGAACCACAAGATTACAAGGATACTTTTTTGCTTTTTTTCATAACCATATTTACCCATAAAATATTCTAGCTTTTCGAACTCACGTTAATATAATAAAATTCATAGATAATTTAATTATTAAAATAAATTGTATGAGCCAAGATAGAAATAATGTAGTAGATGCTATTGATGATATATCTAGAATTGCGGAAACGTCAGCAGCCACTACAGAAGAAATTTCTGCTTCTGCAGAGGAACAGTCTGCAAGTATAGAGCAAATATCTCAATCAGCAGTAATGCTTAAAGATATATCAGTAATATTAAAAAAATTAATTAATAAATTTAATGTACTTGATAATTAAATATAAATAATTATTGTAATATGTTTGTAAATACTAAGATGAAAATTTATTGAAGTCCTTTAGTAAGCTTCATCAAGTGAAACTTGATTCATGTGGGGGGGATTCCTATCTGAATATTAGTTGAACTTATAACCTAGGGATTACAATATACTCACAAGGGGCATCTCGCCTAGGATCGTACAGTCGTTATCTCCAATTTAAGTAGATAAGTGAAAGTCTAAATCTATGATTTTGTTTCTTACACTTAGTTAACTCATTTATGAGTTAACCGCATTCAAAATTGATTTGGTATGAATCGGTTAAGCATACATCTCAAATCTATGATTTAATGATGAGCGCTTACTCTATGATTACTCATCTGACGTTAGGAAGAGGAGTTTCGTATATTGAGGGGGTTTTACAGATGCTAGCTATCAGATAAAAGAAAATGTATAGTAAAAAGTAGCTAATATCAAATCCTTTATCGAATTGATATTAGCTTATTTTATACTGTTCAAATTAAAGTCATAATATACTTAATTATTAAGAATGATTCATGTTTTTATAATTTTCTTCAATCATATAAATGAACTTTTCTGATAGTTCTGGATCAAACTGAGTTCCTGCACATTTTCTTATTTCTATTAATGCTTCCTTAATACTCATTTGGTCTTTGTATACTCTTTTTATAGTCATAGCTGAAAAACTGTCAGCAATCTGTATGATTCTAGCATAAAAAGGGGTTTTCTCTCCATTTATTCCAAAGGGATAGCCTTTTCCATCCCACCTTTCATGGTGATATTTAATTCCATCGATTATATTTTTAGAAAGGCTATAAGGAGATAATATATTTATTCCAGCTATAACATGAGATTTTACTTTTTCATATTCTTCGTTAGTAAGTTTATCTCTCCGTCTTAATATTTCATTTGAAATAATTAGTTTTCCAATATCATGAATCCACGAAGATAATCCAATTTCTTGTATTTCTCGGTTAGAGAGGTCTAAATATTTTGCTAGACTAACAGCATAATGAGCTACAAATTGAGAGTGAACAAAACTATAAATATCCTTTTCATATAAAATCTGAAGTAAATCTTTAAGGTCATTATTTAAAATATATTCTAAATCTTGATTTATAGATACACCTTGAGTAGAGAGTTTATTATAATACATATCTTTATCAGCAAAATAAAGAAGCTCTTGTGCTCTTATTGACTTATCATTGGAATAAGCCATACCAATAGTGCAAGTTATTCTTATAGGTGTTAAATCTTTATCACCATCAAAATGCTTATTTGTTAATCTAGTTTGGAGCATATTTTTTATATCAATTGAGTGAATTTTATCAATATTATTTATAAGAATAACAAATTCATCACCGCCAAGCCTGCCTATTATAACATTATAATTTTTAAATTCTTCTTTTAAAGCCTCCGAAACTTGGATTAATACTTTATTACCAACCAAGTGGCCATACATATAATTTATTTCTTTAAAATTATTGATATCTAGCACATAAGCAGTTAATTTATTTCCCTTCTCTATATATTTATCTCCAAGTTTTAAAATTGAGTCTAAATTTAAAACCCCTGTAAGTGTATCTGTAGAATCGGAATTGAATATATTGGACAATAAATAAACATACAATATAGAGATATAAAAACCTATTGAACTTAATAGTGTAAAATTTTTTTCAAAATGAATATTAGTATTTAGGGCCAAATAAAGAAATATATATGACAGAATTGATAAAACATACTTAATTTTAAGTGGAAATTTACTATAAATTATAGGAAGCAAAATAAGAAAGTTGTATATGGTGAATTCAATGAAAAAGTATAATTCATCATTACTGTAGTCTAGTTTCCAATAGCTATATAAGTTATTTATATAAATATAAAAAATTATAAAAATTAAAAAGCATTTCAATATTATTAGTTTTACTTTTGTTGTGAAAAGTGGACTAGCAGCCAAGTAAATCACTCCTCTAGTGTTTAGTATAAATATTGAAGTAATACAACTAAACACCTATCTTTAGTTTAATAAAATAGAAAACATAAATTAATAATAAAGTTATTCTAAGCAATTATATTATATGTAATATATAGTATAATTGCTACGAACAATTTAGATAATATGTTAAGTGATGGCAAAAGGGAGATAAAATAAAGAATATAGTATAAGAATAATTAAATAGCAAATATTCAATAAGTCCTTAATATATACAGAAGTTTTTAACAAGTTTATAAAATTAGTTTTAGTCGGTTTAAAAGAATAGAGATAAAAACTATATGATTTATTTAACTCATGTAGTTTTTTATTTTTACAGAAAAATTATAAACTGCACAAATGAACCCAATTTTTATGTAACAATATTTTTTGAAAACTCATATCATGTTATGGAAAGTATGTACCATATAAGGAGAGATAATAATGATTTATGCAAAATTTGTGGTGTTTCGTATTGGAAAAGAAGAGTATGCAGTTCCAATATCGCAAGTTAAAGAAATTATTAATTATAGAAGTCCTACTACTATTCCGCTAGATATAGAAAGTATAGTTGGTGTCATAAATTTAAGAGGTAAGGTTATACCAATTATTGATTTAGGTAAAGAGATTGGTATTGAAAGTGAAAATAAACCCATTAAAGGAGAAAAAATAATTATTATTGAAGACACTGATGGTGCGTTTGGTGTAATCGTTGATGAAGTGGAAGAGGTAATAAAAATAGGTGAAGATGATATTCATAAAGTTAATGATATCTATGAAAGAAATAAATATATTACTGAAATAGCTAAAAACGATAATAGATTAATAATAATAATAGACTTAAATTTATTTTGGAAGGAAGTATCTAAATGAAATTTACAGTTAAAAATAAACTGATTGCAGCATTTGGCGTAATAATTTTACTATCGTTCTTTTTGGGGGTATACTCTATATCGTCTATCAAAAGCGTTAACGATAGGTCGAGTGAGATTACTGAAGTGTGGTTTAGAGGTAATGATTTAGCTCATACAATGGATACAGCAATATCAGACTATAGAATAAGAGAATACAGGCATGCAGTAACAGAAGATGAAAATTTAATGGCTGATACGGAAAAAGAGCTTCAAGCATTAAAAGATAAATTTGAGGCAGCACTAAATGATTACGAAAGTACTGTTGTACTTCAAGAAGATAGAGAATTAGTAGCTGAAGTTGAAGAATACTATCTACAATATTTTGAAACAAGCAAAGAAGTATTACAATTAAGTAGAGAATTAAAAACTAAGGAAGCAATTGATTTGTTGTATGGGGAGTCAAAAAATAGATTTGATAAAGCAAATAATACAATTGCTGAATTAGTAAAGTTTAATCAAGAACAGGCGAATTTAGCAAAGGAACAAAGTAATAAAACCTATGAGGAATCAAGATTAATCCTGGTAATAATTACTAGTGCTATAATTTTGTTAAGTATTGTAGTGGCTGTATATATAATTCTTAGTATTACTAAAAAAATGAAGTTTATAATAGGTTTTATAGATAAGACTGCTAATTTAGACTTGGTATATGATCAGAATGGGTTAAGTACAATAAGTAAATTTAAAGATGAGTTTTTTGATATGGGTATGGCATTAGCCTCAATGAGAAAATCATTAAGAGAACTTATAGATAGTATTAAGAAAAACTCAATAGATGTATCATTAAATGCTGATAATTTATCAAATGTTATAGAAGAAACTTCTCAGACAATAGAAGGGGTTGCAAAAGCGGTAGATGAAATGGCGCATGGATCTACTGATCTTGCTAAAAATGTTGAAGATGGAGCAGGAAAATTGGGGGCTCTAGCAGAGGAAATTAATATAGTAGTAAAAAGTGCAGATTTAGTGAAGGACTATATAAATGTAGCTTCTAATGCAAATTCAGAAGGTATAAATTATATAAAGAAATTAAAGGAAGTTGTGAAAGTTAATAATGAGGTAGCAGAGCAAGTAGCGGAGCGAGTTGATTTGTTAGATAATAAATCAGAGTCTATCGAGAAAATTACAGATGTTATTAAATCGATAACATCACAAATCAATTTACTATCACTTAATGCCGCAATTGAAGCGGCTAGAGCTGGTGAGCAAGGAAAAGGGTTTGCCGTTGTAGCAGAGGAAATTAGAAAACTTGCTTCTGAAACTGCTAACTCAACAAAAGAAATTGATATTATTGTTAGTGAAGTAAAAAAGGAAATAAGTACAACCAAATCAGAAATGAGTAAAGCTAAAACAGCAGTAAATCAAACTGCTGAAGTATCTGTTAAAACTGAAAAAGCATTTGAAGCTATCGATAATTCAGTTTCTAATATTATTAAACAAATAGAAAGTTTAATAATTGGTATAAATAGTATTGATAATAATAAAAATGGTATTGTAGTAAATATAACTGATATGTCTGCAATAGCAGAAGAATCAGCTTCTACTACTGAGGAAGTATCTGCATCTATGCAAGAACAATCTGCTAGTATAGAGCAAATATCTCAATCAGCAAAGGATTTAAAACAAATTTCGGTAAATTTACAAGATTTGATAGCGAAATTTAGGACTTAATTAACAATGAGGATGTAGTAATTATTCTACACCTCTTTAAATTTTTAAATTTAAATTTAAAGATCAATCTCATTATTTTTCTCAGCACTAATCTAGAAGTTTGAAATGATTTAGAAAGTTTGAGAAAGCTGTTTTTTCTTTTAATTATCTCATAAATGTAGATTAATAAACAATTGAATCAGCTATTAATATTCAATTTATTTCATTATATTGAAACTTTTTTGTTAATGTGATAAAATTGTACCAATAATGGTTATTAAATAATAAGGATTAATTTGTCTTAAAATTGTGAGAATTAAGAATTAGCTTTATAAATATAATAATTAAGTGAATGAATGAGAAAGGAATCTGATAATGATAAATAATTTAAAAGTAAAAAATAAAATTTTCGCATTTTCAATTATAATGATTACACTACTTATATCTATAGGCGGAGTTGGGTATTATTATAATTCAAAAGCAAATAAAGATATTACATCAATGTACAATGAGAGATTGCTGCCAGTGCAGTGGTTAAATGAAAATAGAACTCATGCAAGAGCTGTAGAAGCTGATGTGTATTATATTATTTTAAACACTGATGATAAGGAGGAGCAAAGCAAAAAATCAAATGATATTCAGGAAAGAGCAAAGACTTTTGATGAAAACTGGCAAATGTATAAAAAAACTGATCTTGATGAATTTGAAATAAATACAATTCAAATTATCGAGAGAGATCTAAATGAATACAGAGAAGGAAGAGATGAGGCTATAAAACTAGCTATGGAAGGCAAGGAAGAAGAAGCACTAGAAAAATATAAATCTATTGCTAGCACAGAAGAAGAATTTCAACAAAATTTAAAGGAATTAGCAATATACAATATAAAAGCAGCTGAAGAAATGAATGTTCAAAATATTAATAGTTTTAATTCTTCTGTAAAGATATTTATTATAGCAAGTTTATTTTCAATAATAGTAGGTGTTATACTATCAGTAATTATCACAAAAACAATAGCTAATCCATTAAATGCAACAGTAGAATATATAAAAGTTTTATCTAAACGTGATTTTACAGGAACTATTTCGGACAAGCTCTTGGAACGTAAGGATGAAATGGGAGGGCTTGCAAGTGCAATATTTGTAATGCAAAAAGATATAAGTACTTTAATTAAAGAGATAATTGGTAAATCACAAGATATGAGTGCATCTAGTGAGGAACTTGCATCGGCAGTAGAAGAACTTACAACAAAAACAGAACATATAGAAGCAGCTATAAATAGTATAACCAGCGATGTACAAGAGACAAGTGCATCTGCAGAGGAAATAACCGCATCTATTGAAGAGGTAGATTCAAGTATTAATATATTATCAAACAGAGCAATGGAAGGAAGCAGTAAGGCAAGTCAATCTAAAGATAGAGCTATAGAGGTTCAAAAAAAAGGTGAATTATCTGTTGAAGAGGCAAGAAGACTATATGGTGAAAAACAGCAAAAGGGTTTAAAAGCAATTGAAGATGGGAAAATAGTAGAAAACATAAAAGTAATGGCTGATACTATAGCTGGTATATCAGAACAAACAAACTTACTTGCACTCAATGCAGCAATTGAAGCAGCAAGAGCGGGAGAACAAGGAAAAGGATTTGCAGTAGTTGCTGAAGAAGTAAGAAAATTAGCAGAGCAATCATCTCATGCAGTAACTAATATAAAAGATACAATTATAAAGGTTCAATTAGCATTTAAAAATCTTTCTGATAATAGCAAAGACGTATTAGATTATATACAAGAAAGTGTAAATCCTCAATTTGAAAATATGAAATCTATGGGAAATCAATACTACAATGATTCACAATTTGTAAGCAATATGTCTGAGGAAATAGCTTCTATGTCAGAAGAACTTACGGCTACAATAAATCAAATAAGTGAGGCAATACAAAACACAGCAGAGATTGCGCAAAAGTCATCTGAAAATGCAGAGACAATAAAAGATAATATTAATGAAACAACAAAAGCTGTGGAACAAGTAGCATTAACTTCAAAGCATCAAGCAGAGCTTGCAGAAAAACTGAACGAAATGATAAACAGATTTAAAATTTAAATATAATGTTGATAGAAAAAGATATTATTAGAACTATGATTTGAACTTAATACAATGAAGGCTAGGCATTTTGCTGCATTATTTGGAATTTTTGAGAGTATAGATAATTTGCTGTTAATAGAAAATTTATTATTGAAATATTACTGGAAATTTTGTGTTCCAGTAATATTTTTTTGTTGGGATTTTTGCTTTAAGAATTAAAATTATTTTTGGCATTCAATGAAATAATTTATGTAATGCATATTTTAAGCAAAATATACATTGTTTTCTTAAAAACAACTTAGGTTATAGATTTAGAATAGACTAAATATTTCTCATCATTAAAGATAATAATATTATTAAACAAAAAGAGAAAGAGAGGATTTCAAATGAGAGTACGAACGAAAATATCAGCACTTTTGGGAATTTTGATTGTTATATTTTCATTAGTATCAGAATATAGCATTAGAAAAGTTAATGCTCAAACAAGTGGATTAAGACAAAGTCCTGTAATAGTAGATGTGGTATTATATGATTTCGGCGATAATTATATTTCGTTAGTTCGACAGAGTTTAGAAAGTATTGAGAAACAAAATGGGGGAAAAGTTAAATTTAATTTTTATGATAGTAAAGGAAATCAAGCAACACAAAATGAAATACTTGATAATTTGACTAGAAGTAATCAGGATATTCTGTTGGTAAATTTAGTTGATACAAATGCAACACAAGAAGTTATTGAACGGTTTAGACAACGTGGTATACCTATCGTTCTTTTTAATAGAGAGCCAATTAAAGTGGATCCAATTAAATCCTATGGAAAAGCGTATTATGTTGGTACAAATGCGAGAGAAGCAGGAGAATTACAAGCGCAAATCCTAATCAACTTATGGAATAATAATAGAAGTGCTATAGATGTTAATAATAATAGAGTTTTACAATATGTTATATTACGTGGGCAGCAAAATAATATAGAAGCTCAAAATAGAACAGAATCCGTTATTTCAACAATTAAAAACTCAGGAATAAAAACTGCGGAGCTTGCCACAAATGTAAGCAACTGGGATAGGGAATTAGCCAGAACTAGCATTAGTTTATTATTTTTACAGCATGATAGTAGAATAGAGGCAATAATTGCAAATAACGATGAAATGGCAATAGGTGCTATCGAAGCATTACAAAAGTACGGATATAATTTAGGGAACCCAAAGAAAACTATAACGGTTGTCGGAATAGATGCAACACCAGAAGCTCGGGAGTTAATAAAGAAAGGATTTATGGCAGGTTCAGTTCTTCAAGATCCGACTGAAATGTCAAAAGCTATTTACACAATAGGATTGAATGTATTTGAAGGTAAGGAGCCACTTGAAGGTACACAATATAAATTTGATGAGACAGGAATAGCGGTGCGATTGCTGTATAAAGAGTATATTAGTTAAGAGAGAAAATTGCAGGGCAGGAACTTTTAGGTATTGCCCTGTTATTTTATTAATTAACTTAAACATTTTACTAAAAAGAATATTGTAGATTGTCTCAAATAGAATTGTTTAATTTCATAAAATAAGGATTTTAAGAATTTATCAAGAGAACATCAACTCACCCTGACCTAATATTACTACTCTGTCGCTATTACTAATAGTCTTAAGAGGATGTTTTTGAGAGTTAGGTTCTAATGATATGGCCTGTTGTATTTTTTGGTCAGAATCAAATACTACAAGGAATCCTTTATAGTTGGAGATATTTTGAACATTATAAGAGACATTCTCCATTAAACCTAAATCATTAATATTATAAAATCCTTCTTTAAATCTCGTTGATTGGTGTACCTGTGCTACCGTAGAAATTGTATTAATATTGAATGATATAAATAAAAAAATAGAGAATATAGTTAAAAACTTTTTCATTAGATTAACCACCTTTCGAAATTTCAATGATATAAAACCAATCAATCTAATTTTTATTATGTGAAAGTTAAAAAAATATATTCAAATTAATAAAATAATAATCTGCTACTATGAACCTAATTGTTAATTGGTAAAATGCTTAAAGCACGTTTTTATATAGATTTATATAACATTTTAGTTAATATATTTTTTCTTAAATTAAAAAACTAAAATATTAGTAGAATATTAAATTGCCACTATAATTATATATAGAAAGCATTGAGAAAATAGTATTTTCTTTGCTAAGAATTAAAGGAATGAATAAGGATATACATGTGGGATACATTTAGAGTAAAGTAATTGTAACAGTAGAAAATAAATATAGTCAAAGGGATTTTTGTGTTGAGCTAGTTTATATGAGTAATATTTTTTTGATAAGATATTTGTTTGATTACTTCTATAATAGAATAATGTGATCAAAATATTAAATTAACGTGAGTTCGATGGAAAAATTTAAGGGATAAAAAATCCCATCAAAATGTTTTATTATATAAGTACGACCAAATAAATAAAACAAAGGATGGGATTTTATGCAAAACTTATTAGTAGAAATATTTTATGATGTAGACAATTTTTGTATTGGATTTGAAAATTACTGTAAAAGTCATTTCCTAACGGAAAATAGCGACCGCAAATTTGCAATGATTAAAAGTAAAACTTTATCATTAAGCGAAGTTATGACAATAACTATCTACTTTCATTTGTCAAATTACAGAACTTTTAAATCATACTATATTGAGCATGTGTCTACTGTTCTCAAACCGTATTTTCCTAAGCTTGTTAGCTACAATAGGTTTATTGAATTAATGCAACAATCATTAGTTGCACTACTATTATACATGATGAAATTTAGAACTGGCAAGTGCACAGGAATTTCTTTTATCGATTCTACAACTTTGAATGTATGCCATAATAGAAGAATACACTCTCATAAGGTTTTTAAAGGAATTGCAGAACGTGGTAAAAGTTCAACGGGCTGGTTTTATGGTTTTAAGCTTCATCTTGTTGTTAACGATAAAGGGGATATTCTCTCTTTTTATCTAACTCCGGGAAATGTAGATGATAGAGAAATTAAGACTATAGAAATATTAGCAAAAGATTTATTTGGAAAACTTTTTGGTGACAAAGGTTATTTATCTAAAAAGATCTCCGATATTTTGTATTCCAAAGGTATTCAGCTTATAACAAAGATAAAGAAAAACATGAAAAATAAATTAATGTTAATGGAGGATAAAATTCTTCTTAGGAAAAGAGCTATCATTGAAACAATAAATGACCAACTAAAAAATATATGTCAGATAGAGCATAATCGACATAGAAGTTTTACTAATTTTGCGGTTAATATAGTTTCAGGATTGATTTCGTATAGTTTTCTTCCTAAGAAACCTTCTCTTAAGTTGGACAAATATCTAACTATGGAATAATTGGAATATCGAACCACAAGATTACAAGGATACTTTTTTGCTTTTTTTCATAACCATATTTACCCATAAAATATTCTAGCTTTTCGAACTCACGTTA
>Ga0183101_1000421_pt5 | contig 11436 bp, 9 predicted proteins | sample Biomet3_FD_127790 | JGI IMG/M metagenome (GOLD analysis project Ga0183101, IMG submission 127790) | Microbial communities from bioreactor (seeded with sewage sludge) at LBNL, California, USA - Biofuel metagenome 3 | ecosystem: Engineered > Bioreactor > Anaerobic > Unclassified ... | reverse complement strand
CGTTTTGGTCATCATTACAAGGCAGGGATGATGGAGCGGCTTGTGACCACGGATCTGAATGATGAGGACTTTATATTCGGTGGTGAGAAAAAACTTCATGATACACTGAAATCGGTCATAGGAAACGGGTACAAAACAATTTTCATCATTACCGCATGTCCTCCGGGGTTAATTGGGGATGATATCGGGAAAGTAAGTGCGTCAATTCTTGAGAGCAACCCGGATATTCGTATCATCTCCATCAAGGTTGATGGAAATCTTGTCGGAGATGGCCTTCAGGGCAGAATGAATGCGCTCCTGGCAACAGCCGGTTTGATTTCTCCAGGCACCCCCAGCAATAAGGAGCGGTCAGTCAACATCATTGCAGAAAAATGGGGTGTTGCAAATACGGAGACGGATATCACAGAGGTTCGTGATCTTCTGGAGCGCCTGGGCATTGTAATTAACTGCCGGTTTATCGGCAGTACTGATACAGGCTCAATCACGCGGTTTAATGATGCAATGCTGAACCTGCCAGTTGAACAGGATGAAAAAATAGAGGGTATTAAAAAAATGCTCGCTCCTTTCTCGAACGTCCCGTTTCTCGATAAGCCTCTGCCAACAGGATTTAACGAGACGAGTAACTGGCTCCTTGCTATTGCCCAGGTATTTGGTGAGGAAGAGAAGGCCCGTCAGATTATTGCTGATGAAGGGGTAATATACCGTAAACGGATTGCTGATCTCAGACTGAAACTGGAAGGCAAGACACTACTCATCTCCACTTCTCCTAAATCTTTTGACTGGGTCTGTGACCTTGCCATGGATCTCAGGATGAAGATCCTGAAGATCGGTCTCACGTATTCACCATTTTCTGACTCGGTTGCATCCAGGTATGCAGACCGGTTCACGGTTGTGCAAAACTACACTGTCGAGATGAGATCTGAAGATATCCGGTTGCTGCAGCCGGATCTGGTCCTGTTGACGTATCCCGCTCTCAAGCCTTCGGATCATGTGAAAAGTGCTCCTATCCCGTACTGCCCGGGCATTGGCTTCTCTGCCGGAGTTGAGCAGGCAGAACGATGGATCCAGATGATGCGTACCCATACAGTAGGCTGGAAAGCTGACGAGGAGGGACTCCTGTGATCCTTGATCCTGACGGTTTTATAGGAACTCTGCTTGCCATTGAAGGGATCACCGATGCCCGTGCAGTCCTGAACGGCCCAACCGGTTGCCGGGGGTACCCTGCATACTTTTCGGATCGGCATTATCCTCGGGAAGATTTCCTGAACAGGGGTACGCTTAAGGAACTGTTCTTCTTTGGCCAGCCCCGGATACCCTACACGTATCTTGACAGCGAGGACTATATCCTTGGTTCTACGCAGAAACTACAGGAAATTCTCCCGCTAATAGCAGAGAAAGGGGCTACATTCCTTGCCATAGTCAATTCTCCTGGAGCGTCTCTTATAGGGGATGACCTCAAACGGTTCCTTGCAGAGGCACACCTGGACGACATCTGCATGGCTTTTGAAGTAGCAGCTTATTCCCGTCCATTTCCTGAAGGTTTTGATATGGCAATTACCGCTGTCCTCAAGTGGCTGCGGCTCAATCATCTTCCCCACATTAAAAAACGGGTCAATCTGCTCGGGTTCTCGATGTTCCAGAAATACTGGCAGGGTAATATTGCCGAAATCATGTATCTTTGCGAGCTGATGGGGCTCTCCGTGGTTTCGGTACCAGGAGCAGGATCCAGTGTTTCTGAGATAAGGGAATCTACAACAGCCTCTTTTAATATTGTGATTTTTCCTGAGTATTGCCGGAAGACGGCAGAATTTTACGAGTCGGAGTTTGGCATATCCTCCGTTTATTCTCCAGGTGGCGCACCGGTTGGGTTTGATGCAACGGAAAAATGGATAAAAACGATTGCCACCGCAACCGGGTGTGATCCGACACCAGCGCTTGAAGAGATCAGGAAGCGCCGGAGATACGCATATCATCAGATTGCCAGGTATAACCACGAAGCTGGGTACCCGGAAGGGACAACATTTGCCATTCGCGGGGACTCGTCATTTGTCCTGCCTGTAACTTCCTGGCTGTATGAGTACCTTGGTATGGTTCCGGTATCTGTTGAGCTCATGGCAGGGGAAGACGCCGACACGGTTGATTCTCTTAAGGAATACCTTGCAGCCAACAACTTTTCCGAGATCCTTGGGACGAGGCCTGCTCTTGTCAAACCGGATTTTTATTTTGGCGATGGCTTATCCGGAAAAGACCTTGAACTGTCTGGCAGGTGCAGAAAATCTGTTGAGATCTTCAACAGGGAGACAGGCGATGTGCAATTCATCCAAAAAGCATTCCTTGGCGGTGAAGGAGCGCTGTGGATCCTTGAACAGATCTTTACCGCAGTGGAAAATTTTCCCGGGTGAGAGATCATCTGTTCAATTCCAGGATAATAATCAGGTTCTCTTTTTTTCAGCAAGAAAAACCACTCAGAAAAACCTGGATTATGAGAAGATAAAGTGAAAAAACTGGATATTCGGTGATGAAATGTCAGAAATAAGAATGCGGCTAGTATTTGTTGGAGCAGGGACCGGTGAGAACCCATGGCTCAATCAGGCTGCAAAGGAATGCAAAATCCCCAACATCAATATCGAAATCGTTCAAAGCGCATCAGAATCGCTCGATGCGGAAGAGAATAAATTTTCAGAGATACTCGGACAGGTACAGGAGTGCAACTTGTTGGTCTTGGATAACCACGGCAGTTCCGGGTATTTCAAAAAATTCGACCGGCTTGTTGCAGCGGCAAAAGAACACGGAATTCCGACATTTATCGGCAGTTCCTTGCCTGAAGAGATGAAGGATTTCCGGAGTTTCTTCCCTTTTCCCGATGCAGAGTACGATTATGTTCATGCATGTATTGAACTTGGTGGCATAGAAAATACCCGGGGGCTTGTCCTCTGGGCATGCAAGACCTTTGGTGATGGCAATGTCGAAGTACCGCCATTGCAGTATCCTCCGACGGAAGGGTTCTATCACCCCTCTTTTTCGGATACGTATGATTTTTCCACTCACATGAAACGGATAGACCCTGAAAAACCGACAGTAGGGATACTTATCCACCAGTTCTATTATATCCGGAAGAACCTCCTGGCCGTCGATGCTCTCATTGCAGCCCTTGAAGCAAAGGGTATGAACGCACTAGCGTTCTTTCTTGTTACAAGCCCGAATGCGACAACCGGGTCAATCGGCATACGGCGATTCATCGAACAATACCTGATCCGGGACGGGAAGCCTGTTATAGATGTCCTTATCATCAACATGTCGTTCTCGCAGATCTCTCTCTCGGACCCCAACGACGGCACAAAAACCGAACCAATTTATAATTTTTTTATGGATCTGAATGTACCTCTCCTCCAGACCATCTCCATGTTTCGATCGTACGATACCTGGTATAACGACGATCAGGGACTCTCTGTGATGGAGATCTCGTCTGGAGTGATCTGGCCGGAGTTCGATGCGCAGATTATCACGATCCCCCTTGCAGCGAACGGCGAACATGAAGGCCGCAGGAACATAGCACTGCCTATTCCCAGGCGGCCCGAAAGGATCGCAGACATGGCATTGCGCTGGTCAATGCTGAAAAGGACGCCGGTAAAAGACCGTAAAGTGGCTCTTCTCCTGTACCAGTACACCGGCGAAATGGAAGCGCTCGGAGATGCCGGGGGCCTTGACACGCCCCAGAGTGTAGTTGAGATCTTGCACCGGCTAAAAAGGGAAGGATATACGGTCACGGATATCCCGGAGTCAGGCAATGATCTTATCCACGAGATGTTCGCCGGGCTCACGAATGATACCCGGTATATCTCAGATGAACAGATGAAGGAGCGTGCGGCAGGTACAGTAAGCTCTGAGCTCTATCGACAATGGTTTGAGAAAATACCCAGAAAGAACCAGGACAAGATCACCGCCGACTGGGGTGAGGCTCCAGGCACGATGTTTGAGACAAAAGGGGACCTTTGTATCCCGGGAATCCGTAAAGGGAATATCTTTATCGGTATTCAGCCACCACGTGGATATTTCGAGCAGGTTGAGAGTATGATTCACTCTACCGACCTTGTCATGCCCCACCATTACATTGCCTATTACCGGTGGATGAAAAACGTATTCGGCGCTCACGTAGTCGTCCATATGGGAACGCATGGTACGCTCGAGTGGCTCCCGGGAAAGGGAAATGCCATGTCCGAGGAGTGCTACCCAGATCTGGTTTTCGAAGATATGCCCCATATCTCTCCCTACATCATCAATGACCCCGGAGAGATGGTGGAGGTCAAGCGGAGGAGCTGGGCGGCAGTGCTTGCTCACCTGCCTCCCGTGATGATGCGTGCTGAAGGGTACGGCGATCTTGCACAGCTGGACAGCATCCTGCAGGAGTTCCTTCGAGCAAAACGGAGTGGAGAAGCACAGAAAGCCGACGAGCTGACAGAAGAGATACGTGATATTGTCATTGCAAGGAACCTGACAAACGACCTTGGGCTTCCGGCTGATGCAGAAAAAGAGGAGATTGCCAGGAATGCAGAGCGCCTGTATGACTATATCTGCGAGGTGCGTGATGCCATCATCAAGGACGGCCTCCACATCTTCGGCCTCGCTCCAGTAGACGAACGGTTTCGCGAGATGATCTACGCGCTGACAAGACTGGAAAACGGGAAAACTCCGTCCCTGAGGGAGAGCATAGCGAGTGCCATGTCCCTGTCTCTGCGTGAATTGATGGACAACCCGTCAGGGTTCAGCACGCAGCATGGAATGACGAATGGTGCGCTCATTGACCTGATCGATGAACGGAGCCAGCGCCTGATTGATATGATGGCCGAATGCGGATATGACCGAGAAGCAGCTCTTGCGGCGATACGGGAAGAGTACGGGGAAGGTGCCGATGACCTTGAAACCTGTGTTGCGTTTATCTGCGATGATCTCGCAGGCCGCCTCGAGAGGACAACCGACGAGATCGATAACATGGTTCGTGGCCTCAACGGTGAGTATATACCTCCTGGACCTTCCGGCGATCCCACCCGGGGCAATGCCCACCTTCTCCCGACCGGAACGAATGCCTACTCAATCGATCCGGCTTCCATTCCTACACATGCAGCCTGGAATACAGGGAAAAACCTGGCAGACCAGATGATCGAGCGGTATGTCAAAGAGAAAGGAGAATACCCACAAAGGGTCGGCATCGTTGTATGGGCCACGGACACGATGCGAACAGGAGGAGATGATATTGCCTACCTCTTCTGGCTGATGGGATTAAAGCCAGTATGGTCGGACAGGGGCGGCGCTGTGACCGGCCTTGAGGTGATACCAGCAAAGGAGCTGGGAAGGCCGCGCATCGATGTTATACTCCGCATCAGTGGACTCTTCCGCGATACGTATCCGGGCCTTGTCCATATGATCGACGAGGGCGTTGAGATCATTGCCTCCCTTAATGAATCGGAGGACGTCAACTTCCTTGCTGCGCACTTAAAACAGGACCTGCTGGAAAAGTTAAAGGAAGGCATTTCCCTACAGGAGGCACGTGATCAGGCACTTATCCGCATATTTGGCGATCCACCCGGAAACCACGGCTGCGGTGTGGGAGAGGTAGTGCATTCATCTTCATGGACGGAAAGAAAAGACCTGGCAGATACATACACCACATGGGGAGCTCATGCCTACGGTAGAAAGTTCCGTGGGGAGAAGGTGCCTGAACTCTTCCGGCAACAGTTTGGCAGGCTGGATGCAACTGTTAAAAATCGTGTCTCGCGTGAGTTTGATATCCTTGACGTGGATGACGATTACCAGATCCTTGGCGGGATGAATGCCTGTGTCAAGGCCTTTGGCAACAAGAACCCGGTTTCGATCATAGGCGAGGCATCGGATCCAAAGAACGTAAAGACACGTCTTCTTGACGAGGAGATCCGGTTCATTTTCCGGAGCCGTATACTGAACCCCCGCTGGATCGAGGGCTTAAAACCCCACGGGTTCCGTGGTGTACAGGAGATTATGAACACCATAGAGTACACCTTCGGCTGGGATGTCACCTCCGATGCCGTGGACGACTGGGAATACCAGGCCTGTGCGGAACATTTTCTCTTCAATGAGGAAAACCGGCAATGGATTGAGGAAAACAACCCTTATGCCCTTCATAGCATGGCTGGCCGGCTCCTTGAAGCGAACGAGCGGGGATTCTGGGACACCGATGACGAGACGATACGAAAATTACAGGAAATTTACCTTGAGACCGAGGATTATTTCGAGAGGACTGGCGAGGATCAGCATGAGTGAACAGGCATTCGTGACCGCGGAGATCACAACACGCTCAAATGGCCGAGTTCCGTCATGCAGTTCGAAGCTCGAGCAAAAAGACAGGCATATGAATTACCGAGAAGGGGATGCAATATGGTTGCCATTCAGACTGAAAATTTAACAAAAAAATTCGGAAATCTCTGTGCCGTTGACAGCCTGAACATCTCCGTAGATAAGGAGATCTTCGGGCTCCTTGGCCCTAACGGTTCGGGCAAGACCACAACAGTGCTGATGCTCACGACCCTTCTTGCCCAGACAGAGGGAAGCGCAAGCATCTGTGGCCACGACATCAGCCGGGAACCAGATAAAGTCCGGGACTGCATCAGTTATGTCCCACAGGACATGGCAGTGGATTCCAACCTGACCGGGCGAGAGAATATGCTGATCTTTGCTCAGCTCTATGGAATAAAAAACCCGAAGGACCGGGTAGACGAGCTCCTTGCAGTCATGGAACTTTCCGACCGGGCTGACGATCTTGCAAAGACATATTCCGGTGGGATGAGACGGCGGCTCGAACTGGGCGAGGCGCTAGTCCACGAACCTGAGGTTATTTTCCTTGATGAACCCACGATCGGACTCGATGTTGCTGCCCGCAAGAACATCTGGAACCATATCAATGCCCTTAACCATAAAGGGATGACGATTTTCATGACCACGCATTACATGGACGAAGCGGACCAGTACTGCGACCGGGTCGGGATTATCAACCACGGGAAGGTTGCTGCGTTGGGAAGTCCAGCCGAGCTAAAATCGCGGCTGATGAAGGATGTCATTACTGTAATCATTGATGGAAAGTACTCCCCGGTCCAGGTTGAAGGTACTTTGTTTGTCGGCCAGTCTGGAGACGAGATCTCGTTTACTGCCGGGAACGGTCGCGAAGCTCTCCCACTCCTTGCCGATGCACTGAACCATGCCGGAAATAAGGTACGGTCCATGTCGCTCCGCGAACCGTCCCTTGACGATGTATTTTTACAGTCCGTTGGGAAGCAGGAAGAGCCACAGGGATTCGAGGAATTCAAATTTCATATGATGATACACCGGAGGGGACTATGAAGGGAGTTCTCACGTACATCCGCCGGGACTTCATCAGGTGGAGCCGGAATAAGGTTGGTGTTGTTTCCACGCTTGTACTGCCTGCAGCATGGCTGATCTTTGTCGGCATTGCCCTGCCTGTCAAGTTTACCGGAAATTATCTTGATTTTATTACGCCGGGCATTCTTGTGATGACAATCCTTTCAACCGGAATCTCCAGCGGTTCACTTTTGATGTTTGACAAGATCCTTGGATTTTTAAATAAGTTTCTTGCCATGCCGGTGCCCCGCGAGAGTATCCTTGTCAGCAAGCTTCTCTTCATTACACTTCGTGGTCTCCTCCAGGCAACCATCATCATCATCTTTGCAGTGATAATTGGGGCAACGTTGTTAAACCCGCTCCAGTACGCCATGATCTACATTATCCTCTTCCTCTTTGGCGTCTTCATCTCTGCATTTTCGACAACCGTTGCGCTCTACCTCGACGACCATGACTCCTTTGCAGCCTTCACGGCAATGGTGACGATGCCGCTCTTCTTCACGTCCAGTGCCCTGATGCCATATGACGTGATGCCCGGCTGGCTCAGCACAATTGCCCACATAAACCCGCTAAGCTTTGCCATTGATGCGATCCGGGAAATAAGTGCCGGATCGATCCCGATAATCCCTATCGGGCTGCTCCTGATTTTCACCGCGGTTGTGGTGACGATCTCGGGATATGTGTTCAGGAAGATTACAGTGTGAAGATAGAATGAGTTGTACACAGGTGTAAGGATTCATTCTCTCCAATATCTTCAGGACTTACGCAATTATGCTGCAAAATCAAACGCAGTAAACATCATAGTTATAATTTTATTAAACATCATAGTTAATATTTTAATTTTAGGGAATTATGAGTTTACTGCTATTGTTTTGTGCTTCAAGTGCGTGCTTCAAGTGCGCAAGTCCTAATATTTTTTTCAAATTATGAATGAGAGAAAAATTCATTTGTGGTTCTTTTATGGGAAACTCATTTCCCAGTGTTGATTTCACGCCCGGTTTTATTTTCATAATTTGGAATCGATGAACTGGATTGTACGTTCAAGATAAACTTATCTTTTGCACCCTTCTAAAGCAAGTAAACTTGATGAAAAATATCATATAATTATCATTAAATTTTTAAGAAAGCGAGACTCTGCAAATTAATACTTTTTGGATAAGTAAACTAACTTTATTTCAAAGATCACCGGCTACGATGTTGAAAAATAAAATTTAGTTTTTAAATACGTTTATAAAGAGTAACTACATAATGCCATTAATAAATAGTCCAACTTTTACTATTTGTATTTAAAGAATTTGTAAATAATATTGTAATAATTAATGGAGGAAACGAAATGTATCAATGCTTTATAGTAGAACATTACCTTAACAAAGCTGTAGACGTTTACTGCGGTGGACCAGATGTTTTCACGGGAACCATAGAAGCCTGTGCCGATAATGTCCTCACTCTCAAAAACGACGGAAAGTATACCCATGTAGCCATAGATAAAATAATCGCCATGTGGCCTATTGATGGTGAAGCGGCTGTAACGGCTTCGGGCTCAAGTGCTCACCATTAAATAAAATAATAGCTCTGTGAGAACAATATTAAATTTATAGTATCTATTTAGGTAGCTTTTGAAAAGCTACAATTTTTCCTCTTTTGGAGAATAACCTTTTTCCGCCGTGTCGATTTCCGCCGTGTCGATTTTTTGTCAGCTTGTTAGGGGTTTGCGTAAGAATTATTATCCTTTTATTGAGTATTATATAATTCAATGAATAATAATACATGCAGGAGTGAGTCTCCAAATCTTAACCGACGCCACATGATGTTCGCTTGAATAATTTTTATAGGGGAGTGCAACTCAATGGTAGAAGAAAAGAAAATGGTAGAAGAAAAGAAAGAAGAGAAAAAGGAAGAAGAGGAAGAGGCTGCTCATGTAGATCCGATACATTCTGAAGATGAGCGAGGGGGAAAAAAGAAGCATCTGTTGAGTTGTGACAAGAGTAGCTGATCAGTGAAAAAAGTAGCTGATCATAACATTATAATTCAACAGGTTGCTGGAAAGGACTAAATAAGGTCTTTGATCCTCCGAATGTTGCAATTTATTTGAATGTCCACGAGGCCCTGTTCCTATTCTAAAGTCCTGCGTTTGAAGGGCATTGTCGTGAATTTGCTGTAAATTCTATGTCAATTTTTTATGTACTGCGTGTAATTTTGTTCTTCCGATATGGAATTGTCTACTCAATAACTTTTTGATATTTATGATTTTACAGAAAAATTGGCACATTACCTACTTTGCTTCGTAGATAACATAAATATAAAAATAAAGGATTATCCGTTTTTGAGCCATTGAAATTAAAGTCTCTTTTGCACCTAAAGTCAACGACGACGTTCTGACACGTGTAAAAAAACATGAAAAACTGGGTTCTACTGCAAAAAATCTGGTTATTTTACAAAATTAGTGAGTAACTTTACAATTAGAAAAGTTAACCACTCTTATCATCTAGATAAATGGTACATAAAGGTATTAATTATAACCTTAAAGTGCGAGAAGAAAATTTTTGCAACACAACCCTTTCATTTGTTTGTGTCTGTTTTGCAAGAATTTCATGCTCGTTTAGCAGGAATAATGTCTTTAGATTTCGGGGTTGCAGGAGAAGTGGAAACTGCAGGAGCGACTTTGGGAGCACCTCTACCCACAGGGACGCTGAACACGCTATTAAGTCCTGAGAGCTGCTGTGCAAGTATTGCACACTCCTGCCCGAGGGCAGCAGAAAGCATCGGATCAAAGCCGCTTCCGAGTCCACCAAGATCGAGATCGACGTCTCCTTCTATATTTACCCCTTCAAGAGATAGTATTTGTGCGTCTTTGATTATGTCTGTTATTTCTGATAGCTTAATTTTCTTTGTCATGTAAGCCTCACTTTATCCGTAAGTTTTTCGTTTGATAAGTGACTATATAAATAAAGTATAAATACAGATTTTATTATTCGATATGAAAGTACAGGTTTTGTTGCAAAAATTCTGGAAGTTAACAACTCTGATCACTTAGGAAATGGTACATAAAAGTACTAATTATAGCCTTAAAAGTACGAGAAGAAAATTTTTGCAACACAACTGGGGATTTGGGACCCCAATGAAGGACCCCTACTTTGTTTCTATTCAGCTTCTATGTTTTTTCAATCCTTGAGGCAAATTTTTGGAGTGTTTTTCTTTTGGTGAAGGTTCTGGCTTATGTAGTTGATACTGATTTCTCAATACCTTTGCTTTAGTTTTCAAGGCGGTAGTAATGCTCTGTCAAATTGTTTGACATCTTTACTTCCAAGCACTACTTATAGAAGTTGCTTTATATAAATTTAACAAAAATGATAATAAGTTTGAGCCTTATGGGTAAAATAAACACATTATAGGTATTTTTTACCAACCCCACTTATCCAGCCTTAGTGGGCTTGAACAAAGCAGTCAAGACTGTTTTTCTCTGTAAATATCTGCACTCAGAAGAGTTACACCGGAAAATAAATAATCAAAAAAGAAAAAATTAAAAAAAGAAAAAATTTGGGAGGTTTACAGGCAAATCATTCCCCGAAGACTGCAGGTTTAAGGAGATATAAAATGACAAATTACTCCTGGAAGACTGCAGATTGAAGGAGGATACAAAATGGAACCTTAAAGGATAAATCAAGTAAATCTGATTTGCCCATAAACAAAATCACTTTTAAATATATATAGATTTCGCATTTATAAGACCTCAATCATAGAAAAAGAATCTAGCAAAACAAGTAAAAATGAATAAGTTATTATATGATAACTATGAAAAAATAGCAGAAATAGAGCCTATCCCATAACTCATAACTGCTTCTCTTAATCTCGAATCAGGCATAATCAATGGTTTCTGATCATGGAAAATAGAACTTGACTTTGTAATAATTCTCCAGCTAAACTTAACTTTTTTGAATCCTAACACAAATCAACCCGAAGAAAAATGTCATATAATTTTCTCTTTATTTTGTGGTGAGACAACCTGTAAGTTATTTCGCAGTGGGTTCTGCGAGCTTTACTCATTTTTTT
>Ga0183101_1001592_pt2 | contig 11469 bp, 9 predicted proteins | sample Biomet3_FD_127790 | JGI IMG/M metagenome (GOLD analysis project Ga0183101, IMG submission 127790) | Microbial communities from bioreactor (seeded with sewage sludge) at LBNL, California, USA - Biofuel metagenome 3 | ecosystem: Engineered > Bioreactor > Anaerobic > Unclassified ... | reverse complement strand
CAGCCTTTGGGTCGGCAGCAGCCGTAGCTGCCGCTTTTCCCGAATGCTTAAACTCTACCTGAGTAGGAGGCATACAGTTCTGGTCGTTGCAAGCACCATATTCCAAATGGCAATTGATGCTGTAGCTAGGACGGGTGAACTTGATCTTTTGAACGAACTGAACACTCCCTTCAAAAAAACGGAGTTTCATGTCGAACATCTGGTCGTACTTCGAAATCTCATTTCCGCGAGGAGTCAACTTACCTACCAACTCCACACCTTGAGACTTGTCTACCGTAAATGTCGCAGAGATCGGACCGCCACTTCCCAAATTGGTGGAGTAAACGTGCCAACCGGCATCTATACGAGCGGTAAATACGATTTCGGCTTCCGCGCCTTTGACATTCTTTAGCTCGGCTCTGAATTTTACAGGGTCCTGCATCTGAGCATGCAAAGAAACAACACTCAACAACAGGATGAACACTGTGAGAACTTTTTTCATCTAAATAGTATTTTAATTAAGTTTCCAAATATGTTTATTAAAAGACGTCCAGAACCCCATTAGGGTTACTCTTTTTTTATTAAAAAATATTAATAGTGTTTCTTTTCTGAATAAAACAAGAAAAAATATACATAAAAATAAGTGAGACAAAAATATATAATATAACCGAGTACACAAAAGAATATGAGAACATATTAGATTATTTTATATGAGAGGAGGCTCCTTTCAAAGAGAGAGCCTCCTCTATAATATATAGTAACCTCGAATACTATATTATTCCATATACATTCAATTATTTAAATAATTCGGCCAACTTATTTGCTAAAGACTCACCCCGCAACTGGTCATCTACCAATTTGCCATCTTTATCGACTAAGAATATAGCAGGGATCATGGTCACATTATAAGCTTTCGCTATAGAACCATCTATATCACGATAATTAGGCCAAGGTAATTTTTCTTCATCCAAAGCCTTTTTCCAAGCAGCCTCATCTTGATCACGAGAGATGCTAACGATCTGCAGTCCTTTGGCTGCATATAATTCATATTGTTTACGGATATTCGGAATTTCTTTACGACAAGGATGACACCAAGAAGCCCAAAAATCAATCAACAAATATTTATGACCCGCCAACAACTCTTTAAGAGTGACAGATTTATTGCCTGATTTCGCTGTAAATGTAGGTATTTTACTACCAACCATATCAACAGGATAAACTTCAGCCTTAACCAATTTACCGTAGAAAGAACTCTTCGCACCAGAACTGAATGAATTATAAATTGGACGTTGCTCTTTAGTCAAGTAATTATAAAATTTAAGCATAAGAAAAGGGCCCCACCAAGAATCCTTATCAGCCACAATCGCTGCATTCAAATCCTTATCACATTTAGCAAAAAAATCTTTATCTGCCTGTTCATATGCTTGCATTTCGTTGCTAAGATCAATTTGCTTTAACAATACGGTATCTTTAGCCATTGCAGCTTTATTCCGTCGTTCCAATAAATCTGCAAATTTTTTATGATATTCTTCAAAAACAACATCTAAAGCGTCATGAACCTTGTTTTTTTGCAAATACAAATCATTCAAGCGACTACCCGCAACTTTCAACATGAAATCATAATAGTTCCTATTCCCCGAAGGTTGTTTTAAGACCTCACCGGTAATACTGATATTTACATTATTCAATATAAAAAGATAACCTCCCATTACTCCTTCAGCACCTAAAGACACAGCACGAGGTTCTTTTTGCACACCCTTAAAAACAAATTTACCATCCTTCAACACTGCCTTATTAAAAGATTTCTCGTCTTGATGAGAAAATAATTTCAGTGTCATAACAGTACCATCAGGTAATCCCTTTATCTGCCCTTTAATCGTATAAACATTTTGGGCCAAACCTGATGTTGCAATCAGCAACATCAAACAAATATACATATAAAGTTTCTTCATTTTTATTTATCTACATTTTGAGTAATTGTACCGTTCCCATGATTCTCAATAGCCCCCTGCGGGAAAGGCATTGTCCACATATAAGAATCAGGGGTAAGCGAATAATTTGTACCATTCTCTGTTTTAGTCAATGTTCGAGCATAAGCTGTCTCCAGATTATAACGACGGTTATCACAAAATGGAACAATCGTTAAAATAAGTGCATTGTCTTTGGTACGACGTATATAGCCTATTGCCTCTGGTACTGTTGCCGCTGTTAGGTCTTGATATTTAGAAGCTAGAATACGTGTTTTACGAACAGTGTTCAACACCGACATCGCATCTGATACACTACCAGAACGAGCCAAACACTCTGCTTTAATCAAATATACTTCTGTCGTAGTCGTGCCACCATAATTGAAACGACCACTCAGATTAGCATAATAATATGTTTGATCACCGACAGTACGCAACTTCCACCGACATTTAAATTGAGTATCACCATCCTCAAACTTAGCCCCTCTATCTACTCTAATGGTCTTTTCGGACGAAGAATAAGAAGATGGACCGTTACGAAAATTATAATTTTCCACATTTGTATATCCCATTGGAGAAGGAATAGTCTGGTATTTAGTCGAATTATCTAGCGTTGTTTGATATTGAGTGTAATAAGCATTCCAGTCAAAAAGCGAATTATTGATAGCCAAAGCTTTATTTGCATAAGCCAGAGCATTAGTATAATCACTCATTTGAAGATAAACTCGTGCTGCAAAAGCATATCCGGTTGCCTTATTGGCCTGCAAAATCGTTGCAGCTTTATCAGGCAAATCGGGCAAAGCTTTAGTAATATCATCAAGTATAAAATCATAAATACCTTTGACACTCGGCTGAGTATAAGAAGCTCCAACCTGCGCACTAGTAATAAGAGGCACTCCACCATCCGTTGCAGCTGTCGAAACATTATATGTCTTAGAATAATAATTCACTAACATAAAATAATTCATTGCGCGAATAATGCGAGCTTGAGCAGCAACGACAGCACGTTGTTGGTCTGTAGCATTCGTGGCAGAAGCGGTATTTTCAATAATGAGATTGCAAGTCGATATTGCGCCATATCCAACATAGTAAGTTGACTCATCAGATTTATTGAGAGTTACCCGATTGGCTGTGTTATCCCAAAAATAGTTGGCATGCCATAGTGGATAATAGCCTAGATTACTAGGGCTAATATAATTATCATTCAAAAGAATGATACCTTGAGTAACATCCTCGCGCAACGTTCCATATTCATAACGAAGCATTGCTTCAAAATCAGTAAGTGAAGTCGGAATCTTTTGTCCCTTAGGAATATTGTCCAAGTATCCGTTGCAACTCGAAAGTAGAGAAGTAAAGCCTAATAATGCTATACAGATATAAATATATATATTCTTTTTCATTGTTAATATTATTAAGAATTAGAATTCAAATGATAACCCCCATACATAATTTGGCGAGGTATATCCTCCCAACATATACTTAGCAGCTTTACTTTTAGCTATTGTCAAGGCATTTTCTACATTAAATTGCAATTTTGCATTGCTGAGATAAATTTTGTGCAATAACTGAGAAGGCAAACAATAAGACAAAGAGATATTTGCCAAACGCAAGTTAGAAGCATCAATAACATTTATGTCAGCATATCCATAAATGGTAGAACTGTTCGAATTATAATCACTATTTTCTGGGAATAATGCCCTCGGAACGTTCGTTTTCAATTCATCGCCAGCCTGTTTCCAACGATTAGTGATGCCTTTATTTACAGGACCAAAGGAAGCGGTATATCCCATTAAAGCGCTATTATATGCATTTGATAACACAGGCAGATCGGTGTTACGAAGCTTATGTCCTCCCCTATACACCCATAAACAAGAAAAATCAAAACTTTTGTAACGCAACATCAGATTTAAAGAAGCATTTGTCAATGGTTCCGTAGTACCGGCATATACTATTGCATCAAGAGTTTGAGGATCATCAACCGTAGCCTGAGCATTTCCATCATAAACTTGAGGTAATCCTTTGTTATTTAATCCGGCCCACTTGTATGCATAAACAGAAGCATAAGGATTACCCACAATAGGATAAGCAGAAGGATAATCCAACTGTAAATAATAGACAGGAGCCTTAACATTTACATAAATAACTTTATTCTTATTATAGCTGTATGTAGCAGTAGCATTAAAGTCAATATCTCGGCTATGAATAATACTCCCGCTCAAAGTCATCTCGACACCGCGGTTTCTCATTTTACCATTATTAATCATATAAGTATTATATCCAAACCCTTCGGTCGGAACCCCCATCGTATTGGCTAAAAGATCTGTACCCATCTTATTATAATACTCAACAGTACCATTTAAGCGATTATTGAAAAGTGAGAAATCAACACCTATATTAGTAGTAGCAGTTTTTTCCCACCGAAGATTAGGATTGGGCCTGCCTACAACATAGCCTTGAAGAGCATTAACTCCTGCATTTTGCGAATAACTGGCAGTCATGTAAGGAGCTGCATTTTTTGCTATATTACCACCAATACCATAAGAAAAGCGAAGTTTCAAACGATTGACCCAAGATACTTTAAAGAAAGACTCACGGTCAATATTCCAACCAGCACCGAATGACCAGATTGGCTTCTTCTGATATTTTGAATTAGTACCCCACAAATTTGAGCGATCCCAACGTATGCTACCCGTCATCATATACTTGTCGTCATAAGAGTAAGCCGCATTACCATAAAAAGAAATAAAGCGATCATCTGTATAACGATTATAAGCAATATTGTTTTGACCAAATGAGCCGCCTCCTAGGAGCCCATAAGTATTGGCCAATACTGCCGCATTTACTAGAGAATACGAAAGCATATCAGGATCATAATTGTAGAGCGTATTATTATCATAATCCAGTTTTGTCTGTCTCACTTCCTGCCCAAAAAGAGCTGTTACACTGTGCTTTTCGGCAAAAGTCTTATCAAAATTCAATTGTTGTCGGAAGGTAAAAGCTTTAGACGTCTGATTTTCCCGATAGTAAATGTTACCATAAGGAATGTTATATACAGTCCCTGATGTACCAGCTGTTGCATACGCATTAACCATGTTGCGAACATAATATGAATTCTTATCGTATAAAGTATTCGATTTGTCATAAGCATATTCATATTGACACATCAAATCATATTTAAGAAAAGGTGCAAAAGTAATACCCAATTTACCATACACACGATTAATAAAATCACGAGAATTATTCAAATTACGGCCGATTTCATCCAGCGGAGTAATATCCATATTATATAGTCCATTGCTATTAATAATAGACATGGTACTCTTTGATAATCTGGATGCGGCAGTAGAAGTATAATAAGTACCATCATCATTCATCAAACGGTCGTAAGGCAAATACGTGAAACCGGGGCTAATCGCATCATAAGTCTGGTTAGTCGCATTTTTAAAATAGGTATAAGTGCCTATATCAAATTTCAACCACGATGTCATATCAAGGGAATTTTTCAAATCAAAACCTATTGAGTTGTCCTTAGTATATTTATCATTGAATTTATTGTTTCGATAAGATACCGACCCCATGAAATTATTTTGATCGGAGGCTTTACCAAATGCCAAATTATATTGTTGATAAAGCGCATCCCGTTTTGCATATTTGGCCACATCATCGTAGTAGCGATAACCTTGGGAAGCCAAATTAGCTAAAGCCGCATCGGATACATTCTTCGTCGTATTACCCGCATAGTAATTCAAAAGAGCTTTTATACCTTGAGTAGTATATGCATTGTTATCAAGTATAGATTGCGCATAGGTTGCTGCATTAGAACCCTGAAGTTTAGGATTACTTGAAGCCCATTCTTTTTCCAAATCAATCATATCAGAAGAGTTGCCCAAACGCCCTTTATAAAAATAATAAGGATGAAGAGTCAATGAAGAAGAAAAAGAAACCGATATCTTATTTTTCTTAGCTTTCTTAGTGACGATAACAACAACCCCATTGGCGGCGCGAGCACCATAAATACTAGCAGCAGCGGCATCTTTCAATACGGTAATACTTTCAATATCTTCTAAATTAAGATTCGGGACACTCTCATTTAATCCTCCATACTTATCATAACGAGTACTTTCAATAGGAAAACCGTCGATCACGTACAACGGATTGGTTATACCATTCATGGTTGTTGTACCGCGAATCAAATTGGACGACGCATTATAACCGGCAATTTCCCCTTCGAGCATTGTTGATAAATCGCTATAACGCTTTTGTTCGAGTTGATCTGTCGTTATTTTGGTAAACGAACCTGTGGCACGTTCTTTAGAGATCGTTTGGTAACCTGTAACAACGACGTCCTTGAGATTCTGCACATCATCTTCAAGCATCACTTTTACATTGGCCCCTATTTTAACACGTTGACGTATCTCTTTTTTCCCAATATAAGAGATAAGCAACGTAGTATATTCCTTGTCAATAGACAAAGAAAAAATTCCATTTACATCTGTGGTAGTACCTATATTTGATCCTTCTTCGCGTATAGTGGCCCCGATGAGTGGTTGCCCATCCGATTCAAAAACGGTGCCTTTCACTTTACCCGTCATCCGTTTCTTAGGCGCTTCCTGACGAAGTAGAATCTTTTCTTGACGCGGAGTGATCAGTATCTTATTACCTACCATTGTATATTGCAGACGACGAGACGTCAAAACATTATGCAATATAGTTGCAACGCTCTGCTTATCTACTTTAAGCGTCACACTTTCCTTACCATCAATTTCGGCATCACGGTAAGAAAAAGTATACTTTGTCTGTCTTTCAATAATTGCAAACAATTGCTTAAGCGAAGCGTTTTCTACAGAGACATTGATTTTAGCATTCTGAGCATACAACGAAAGCGGAGAAGCCAATAAAAAAAAGAAGACAACTAGACTAAAAATTGATTTTAATCCATTATCTTTGTTACTCTTTGATGATGAAAATTCATGTTTCATACTCATTAAGATTAAAATTGGGTTGATTTGGGTTTATTAATATTATCTCTCTATTCTATTATCGAACTTAGTCGACTAACGGTGTCGGAGAATTTCGCAGATTCTTCGGCACTTTGTACAAATTATGTTGAGTCCATTTATCATCTCCTCTTTTTAAGTTAAACATTATAGCCTTTTTACTCTCCCTATATAAACCGTATTATCTCTAATCTGATAGCTGAATCCGTAGTGGATACTCAATATTTGAATCACTTCACGAATATTAGTCTCGTCGAACATACCCGTGTACGTATCGTTTAAGTTGACAGATTTATCTGTATGAATAGGTAAGCCGAACTTACGCCCTACACATTCAAGCACGGTTTTCAATGGTTCCGAATGAAAAACAAGATCGTGAGTCATCCATGCCGTTTCAAGTTGATTATCGGTATCAACAAGCTGCATTTTGCCAGAGTGTTTTTCATACACAATTTTTTGATTAGGGTGTACATCTACACTCTGATAAGGCGGACGATTGGTTACTACTTTAACATGCCCTTTGACCAAAGCCATCTCGACTCTATCTTTATTTTCATAAGAATATACATTAAACTGCGTACCAAAGACCTCTATATCAATAAACTTTGTATTAACAACAAATTTCTTTTCCACATTATGAGTCACGCTAAAAAAGCCCTCCCCATCAAGTTGTACCTGTCTATCTTTCAGTCCAAAATTTTGTTTATAATCGAGTTCGGACTTCCCATTAAGGCGAACTGTCGTACCGTCCGGAAGTCTCACTGTTGTACGTTCGCCTTCAGCAGTCTTTACTGAAATTTGATTGGCCGTGAGAGCGGTCATTTGCATATTGTCTATAAACAAATAAACCGACAATGCGGAAAGGACTAATAAAAGAGCAATACTTGCATACTTTAAAATATTTCTTCCAAATCTTCTGATAGCATATTGTTTCAAACCAATCTGAGATTCTATCTTTGCAAATATCTGGTGCCGCACTGATTCATCAATAGGCTGCGCTTGTTTTAGCGAATCCCACTCTTTTTCAAGCATGGAAGCTATTTCATCATCACTACTTCCCTTGATGGTCTGCCGAAGAGTCATTAATTCATCTGCCGTCAATGTATTCGAAATATATTTTCGAATCAAACTATTTATATTATAGGTGTCATTCATCTTTTTTTATTTCCATTTATATATAATAGCTTATATAATAACAAATATAACACATATAATTATATGTTATACAACATATTTTACTATTTCACATAACATCATAACTCACTAGACCTTTTTTCGTTGTTGTATGCACGTCACACAAAAAAATAAAAGACATCACTTAAACGGTAACATACTGCATTTATATGCCACCAATACGAGATATAAGAATTCACCAACAATCATAATATTTCAAAAACAGATTTAAAGCGACATTATTTATATTTATATCGCCTATTTTATCCATATTGTCTCTATTATTGTATTATATATCATATAATGATAACCTAAAAATAAAGAAAATGATACCTCCCTATCTAAATATGCCATAATATGAATTTTGTAAACCATAAGAGCATCGCACAAGAAATAAACCTTTCTGCCCACAGTAACAATGTAAAAAACAAAATGTATCATTTAGCACACGCGTTTATTGATAATAAAATAAAACGAATTGATAAACACACAAGAATAGAGAAAACATATTTTTATCATAAAATAATAAATAATTAATGACTTTTGGGCTATGAAATTATTATTTGGAGGAATTAATCAAGAAGGAAATAAAGAATGCCTTCGGCACAATAAAGAAATGAATTATCAGACAATATTCATTCATTGCTCAATCTCAAAAGGGTTGATAATCGAAAAAGAGGCCGGAATATACAATTACGTCATATTTCTGATAAAGGGAGCTTGCTGACTGGAAGAAAAACTTAAAGAAAAGCACATCATCTATTTGGAGAGTTTTTTCTCTCTATCGCATGATCAGACAGCAACAATAGAAATAGAAGAAGACTGTAATTTTATCTTTTTAAAATACGAGAGCCTCAACAATTCTTTTGATACAGGATTCCTTGAATCGCTCGAACCACTCAAAGAAAAGATCAAATACAATTTCACAACATTACCAATACGCAATCCATTAAATTCCTTCTTAAATCTTGTCATTACAACAGCAGGCATGGGACTTGACAGTCTAGAATATCAAAGGTGCGCAAAAGGTCTTTTTTTCATATATCTGAGACAGCTGTATAGCAAAGAAGAAATATTACAAACATTCTATTCTACAGTCTGTGCAAAAATGGGGTTCAAGAAATTCGTATTGGAAAATTATATGAAAGTAAAAACAATAGAGCAACTTATTTCAATGATGCATATTGCAAAAAGTACATTCTACAAACGCTTCAGCAAAGAATTCGGTCTGAGCGCCCAGCAATGGATTATCAACAAGAAAAAAGAATGCATATTGCTCAATAGTACGCAATCTAATATGACCGTAAAATCTTTAATGTATAAATCGGGGTTTGATACAGCGAGCAACTTTACACGATTTTGTAAAAGCAATTTCGGTTGTACACCGACGGAATTGTTGGAAAATAGAAAAACGACAAACGATATACCACCCCGAAAAGAAATATACAAAGTGATAATAATATAAGCTGAAATGATAACGTCATTAATATGAAGATAAATATTTTTGCAAAACCGAATGAAAAATCGTTAAACAAAGGATTAGAAAAACATAACATAAGAAACACTACTAATAAAAACATCATACTAACATAAAAAACAGAATGGCTATGAAATTAGAAGATTCCATATTACAAAATGAAGCATCAAATGATGGGTCTAGAATAAATTTGTATAAAGAAGGAAACAAATGGCATGCATTCGGATTATCTTCTTTTTTAATAACATGTATCTTGCCTTCTGTAATAATCAAAAAGATAGAACTTCTCGAAAGTTACATTAAAAGCCCCATGTCAATAATATGTAACGACGAACTGAATGTATTGACAAAAGACAACATGATAATGACAAGCAAAGAAGAATACATACAAATAAAGACCTGTCAAAAAATCTATTCTGAAGAAGACTATTGCCAATGGTTGAAAGAGATCATTGATTAAAACGTGCGTTCAGGACAATTTTAGAATTATTGCTGTCCGATAAAACTTTTCGATAAATAAAAAGAAAGGGCTGCACTCATTTCTGAGTTCAGCCCAAAATGTGTTATTTTTGTCTTCACCACAAAGATATCTAACACATGGGTAAAAGTACACATTTTATCGGACAGCCACTCTATAGTCAGGTAATAAAATTGCTTGATAAGGCAAGAATTCTTCAAATTAGTCGTGAACATGGTGGAGAACGTTATATTAAGCGTTTCGATGGCTGGACTCATTTAGTTGCAATGCTCTATGCTGTAATTATGCGTTTTGATTCTCTTCGCGAGATAAGCACATCGTTACAAGCGGAAGCACGTAAACTCTGTCATTTAAGTATCAGCATGATGCCATCCCGTAGTACATTGTCTGATGCAAACAAGAGACGTCCAGAGGCTGTATTTGAGGCAATATACCGTGACCTTTATGCAACTTACCATACTCGCCTTTCTTCGGACAGCCGGAGTCACCGGGAGCCAAAATGGATGAAACGGCTGCAAATAATAGATTCAACAACCATCACATTATTCTCCAATTTGCTTTTCAAGGGTGTAGGACGCCATCCTAAAACCGGTAAGAAGAAAGGCGGTATTAAGGTTCACACCGTAATCCATGCAAATGAGGGAGTTCCTTCAGATATAAAGTTCACCTCAGCAGCAACCAATGACTCGTTCATGCTTCGACCTGCAGCATTACATAAAGGCGATATCATGGCAATGGACCGCGCTTACATTGACTATGAGAAGCTTGAAGAAATGACGCAAAGAGGAGTAATCTATGTAACGAAGATGAAAAAGAATCTGAAATACAATGTATTGAGTGATACAATGTATCAAACGCCTAATGGGCTGATGGAAGCACGCATACAACAAGTTTCTTTTACCAAGCATCTAAAAGAGAAAGATATCACTCATTATTCGCGAATTATAACTTATGTTGACGAGAAGAAAAGGAAACTGGTTCCATTGCTTACCAATGACTTGGAGTCTGATCCCACGGAAATTATTGACATTTACAGAAAACGTTGGGAAATTGAGTTGCTTTTCAAACAGATGAAACAAAATTTTCCACTAAAATATTTCTATGGAGAAAGTGCTAATGCCATAAAGATTCAAATATGGATAACTCTCATAGCCAATTTACTTCTAATGGTCATGCAAAAGGGCTTGACTCGTTCTTGGAGCTTTTCGGGTTTAGCTACCATGGTCAGAATAACACTCATGTATTATGTTGACTTTTACAGCCTATTCAATAATCCCGAGAAAGATTGGGCAACATATCTTAAAGAAGCGTCGGACAGTCCACCTGAACCATCTCTTTTTGACTGAGGGGGCTTGTTCCGCAAAAAATGAACCCGTAGCGCTATTTAAAAGCACTTCG
>Ga0183101_1002514_pt2 | contig 11470 bp, 9 predicted proteins | sample Biomet3_FD_127790 | JGI IMG/M metagenome (GOLD analysis project Ga0183101, IMG submission 127790) | Microbial communities from bioreactor (seeded with sewage sludge) at LBNL, California, USA - Biofuel metagenome 3 | ecosystem: Engineered > Bioreactor > Anaerobic > Unclassified ... | reverse complement strand
TTGTTACCCATCATTGGCATACGCTCAAAAAAGGTCGAAAATCCCGTTACCCATCATTGGCCCCCCACTTCCGGAGGCCTTTTCTGATCATCCATTTAACGCACTTTTTGTGAATATGCCTAAGTATACTCCCCTGATGGGAATCGACATGAAAACCAAAAAATGCCGATTGTAACGCACTTATTAATACAAAAAATGCCACCCCGTTTGAGGTAGCATTCTAGGTGTTTAGAAATGGTCGGGATGGCGGGTAGGCGGTTCCTTTTTGCAGACTCAAATTTTATATTACTACGTAATATAAGATTCGAGATTTTCGGAGCCTTGAAGAGGGTCAAAACGAACTCCCACCCCTGGGCAACGGTTTACCAGTGGTTTACCGAAACGGGGCAATCAAGGACGGATGACAGGTTTGCCACCATAGTTGGGTTGGCGGAGTTCGACATCAACGTAATCGCTGGCGGCTATGAATTGGTCTTTGGCATCGACTTGAGCCACTTTGATCGAGTAGCGGCCGAATGCCAAGCCGGAGATCGACTTGAACAGCATTCCCTGTTCGACCGGGAACGTCCCCATGAGAGACCGGTTGTCCTGGTTGTCGCGCATATAAAGGGTAACTATTGTCTTTGCCACTTCCGAGGATGCCTCAGAGAACATCACGTTGATTAGGCTTTCGCCCGTCGTCACTCGAACGCCCATCGATCGGATTAAGGCTTGTGTGTCCTCTTGCTGCTTCTTTTCGTCAAAAGCTTCTTTGTCGGCTTCTTGGTAATGAACGTCCGCGATGAAATCGTCCGCGATACCATTCTGGAAAACGAATTTGATCTGCTCGACGCGGTCATCAAAATCAATCGCAATATTGGCCCGATAGGCAAAAGTGTCGGCATGGGGCAAGGCATGGTCCATGAAGGACGGAACCTCAGTCCAATCACCCTTTTTCTTCACAAAAACCGAGAGGGGAGTAACAAAGATGGCCGATAGGCAATACCGGGTGATGTGATAATCGGGGTTTTGCTTGATCAAGATTGAATCCGCCGGCCAAGGCTCGAGGTCTCTTCCGTCGGGCGAGCTCTCGGTTTCCTTGAAATAAAACCAGGTGTTTCGCGTGAGAATGATTTGCTGATATTTGTCCATACTTAGTTTCCTTTCTTGAGAAGAACCGCGATCTGATTCTTAAGAAGCTGGGTCGCGACTTCGTCAACTTCATCGTGGCTCGCCACTCCATCGTCACCATCGTCTTCGGTCCAACGGTGATGAAGCTTCGCGCCACGGTCGAGGAATAGTTCCTGCAACTCGAAGTCCTGCGGCCTTTCTTTGACCGCTCGTTCGAGCGCGGCGTCCAAATCGCATTGCTTCGTCGGGATGACGTCCTTGAAGAAGCGGAGGTCATCGCAACTGAAAACGGAGTCCAAGAACATCTTTTTCTTTCCGTTCTTAAAGAACGCGTCAAGAGCTTCGGGGTCCCCTTCTTGAAGAGGCCTGCTTGCCTTGTCGTATCTTCCGAGGTCGCACGCGCTCTTGAAGTATTTGTAATTCGGGGCGGTCATCCTGGCCGAATCTGCGTAGACTTCGAGATTCCAGCGGTTGATCTCGGGGCAGCCAACCAGATAATCGCCAATGATGACGGGGACGACCTCGGTCTGGCCCGCGACCAGCGCCTCAACCATGGGCCGTAGATTATTGTCGACGGCGAGTTTGAAAACCCGGCGCCAGTTCTTTGCCTTGGCCGATTCCCACAAATCCTCTGCTAAGCACACGATCCGCGTGAGCGCGAATTGATAGAGTTCGTAATCGTCGATCGCGATAACCTTGTCGATTGAATAATAGCCATCCTGTATCGTTGAGGCGAGAATCCCGAGGTTTTCTTCCTCGGTCCTCACCACGACCGGCTTTGCTTCTATCGGCTTTGGCTGATTAGGATCTTTGCCTGTGAGGAGATAATCGGTGGTCGTTCCGAGAAGCGACGCCAGATCCGCAAGCGCTTCAATGTTTGGGGCGCCTTCGCCGGACTCCCACTTGCTCACGGCTTTGTCGGTGAGATTCAATTTCTCGGCCAATTCCGCCTGGGTCATATTCGCCTTGGCGCGCAAATTCTTAATGCGCGATCCAATGTTTTCTTTTGTATTTAAGGGATTAGACATTTTGTCCTTCCTCCTTTGCCCAAATGTTATGTTTGGAGCGACTCTACCTCAACCTACTCTTCGTTTAGTGGAGTTTTGAGGCCCAAAATCGCTTTTTTATCGACTCTACGTTTAGTGGAATTATAACACTTTGAATAATTTATTTTCTCCGATGCCGCAAAAGAAAAGAGGTGCTTTAACAACCTATGTGCAAATCGGGGATCTTTTTTCAAGTGTTAACGCTTAACGTTTTTGATAAAATATTATTTCAATGTCAAACTATTACCGCGGCGCTGAACATAGATACGGCATCATCGCCGGAAGTTGGCTTTGGATTATCGGGAATTTTATTGCCGGTATAGCCGTGATGGTTTACGCGAACTGGAACTATAAAGCTGTTGGCCTTTTCTTATTAGGCATCGATTCGTGGTTTGTTGTTTGCGTTCTAAATGACACTTTTTTCCATCCCCGAATTAAGTACAGCCGTTATAAAGAGCACAAAGATGATGACGTTCTCTATGAAAAGATTGATAAAGCCTACAAAATAACGGGATACATAGCTCTCGCTTCATTGATTGGATTGATTTTGAACATAGCCATAAATTTATGGATTTCACACAATCAGTCCAATCTCCTTCTGATCGTCTACCATTTCGACAATAAACCGCTGCTCTTCTATTGATTTTTGGATTTTGGGCCTCTCTTCATCGACCAAACCATCCCAATTGTGTTCAGCTTTTCAATTCGATCGGCCAAAAGATCTCCATGCGCATAATGAGTTCGCTGTTGGTTTATCCATTGGCCCAATTTGAACCCTTCTTCATCAACATAATCGTGACGAACTTCAAGATTTCCATTCAAAAGATAAAAGCGCTTTGCTTTTTCTAACTTTGCCAGCCAAACCTCGTTTTGCCTTTTGCTTGGTCCAATCAGATTGATATGGCCGGCGCAATAAGGACAGCCAATTCCCTTTAATCTAACACCGGGGGACTGCTTCCACTCGTGGCCCTTCACGCATTTCCACCAAACCTTTTTGCTGGTTCCTGCCAAAATCGAATCCGGAGTAAGCCCTTTGTTTTTGGGATAATCCCATTCGGTTGCCAATTTTGGGCTAACCGTGGCGAGATCGCTGATTCCTTTAAGAAGTTTGCGGCCAGAACAAAAGGGACATTTGTTCTCGCTCAAGCTAAACGCATTGATCGTTTGCTTCCACTCGCCGCCGCATTTAGGACACTTCCACCATACAATTTGATTGCTCTTTCGAGAAAACATCTCCGGCTTTAACGATCCGTTTTTAGTGCTATCCCAAAAAATGAGATATTCGGGATTCCGTTCTGCAAAATTATCCTTCTTGGTCAAACTGATGAAATTATTCAGAATTCGGATCCGATCGGATTCGATATCTACTTTCGTTGTGAAGTTAATCCCAGTCTTTTTTGTCAATTCTTCCAAAAGTCGGGTTATGGCTTGACCGAGATGGGAGTAGACCTGTTCGCCTTTCCCAACCTGGAAATAAAGAACGTTTGATGTGGATTCCTTAGGCTCTTTGGTCTCTTTTATTCGAAATAGATCAATCCCAGCGGAAGACAAGGCTTTGTTTTTTCTGTTCTCTCGATCGGCCAGTCGTTTATTTGTCCTGTGCCAGGCCAATCCATCGTATTCGATAGCAATCTTAAATCTTGGAAGATACACGTCAACTTCCCAACCGGCCACTTTAAAACGGCTTTGAATTTCCGCGCTTCTAGAAACATAAAATCCGACGGCTTGCTCTGGAAACGAGCTTTTTAATTCAGCAGAGCAAATCCGACAACCGCGTCCGGTCATTCGATTCTCAACCTTGGCTTGCCATTCGTGACCCTTTGCGCATTTCCACCATACCATCTTTTCAGAATAAGGAGCCACGTCTTCTGGATGAAGATCGCCATTCTTTTCATAGTCCCATTCCGCCGCAATTTCCGGGGCAACGACGGCTAAATTATTCTTCGAAGATGCTTTCTTCCCGGCGCAATAAGGGCATTCGTGTCCTTTGACCCGGACATAAATTTCCGTTTTCCACGCTTCGTGGCATTTCGGACAGACCCACCAAATCTTTTGATGGCTCCTCGCGGTGAAATTTTCCGGAATTAACGGCTTGTTTTTCTCATAGTCCCATTGGGCAGCCAAATCTGGATGGGTTGTCTTGAGATCGTTGAAACCCACCAAAAGGCGATCGCACGAACAATACGGGCATTTGCCGGCCTTCACGCTTTCGGGGCGATAATCTATGTGATGGCCTTTCTGGCATACGCACTGCCAAATTGGGACGTGATGGCCCTTGCTCGAAACAAAATCAGGCTGTCTTTTCGCGACTGTCAAATCGCCATATTTTTGCCCAATTTCAATTTCTTGTTTCATTTTTCAAATTGTTGTTATCCTTCATTTCATTGCTTTGTTTCGGACGCAAATACGTGAAAACGGGAAGGATAATGGATTTTGTCATTTGCCAATGACGATTTCTGACCACTACTTTTGCTGGTTCTTTTTCTTGTTCAAATCAGACAACAGCATCCCGTAAGTGGTTGAGTCAAATAAATCAAATTCCGCTGCTTGCTGAAGACACCGATCAGCTTCGTCGACAAAACCCCCTTTAATCAAGGCTTCGATGTAGCCGTAAGGATCTTGGCGAGGACGATCGAAACCAGCGATAGGAGTCCAGGAGTCAATAACGTTTTCCATTCCGGCCTTGTTAGGCTTGCTCTCTTTTTTCGCAATGACGGTGGTTTCGGCTGCCGCCACCGCTTCCTTTGATAGGTATCGCGAGCCATATTGGTTTGCTGAATAGTTTTCGGCCATCGTCGTGTCGAAGTGGAGAACCTCATAAAGGCTGCTCAACCAAATGAGCAAGAAAACGGCAATGAGAACGTTGAAAAACGCTTCAATCCAAACAAATGTTGAGAAGTATTTAACCAAAACGAAAATTCCGGTACCTAAATTAGCGAGAATCGTTATCCACAAAACAACATTGATAGGAGTCCAGAATTTTTCTAATTTCTTGACCATAAATTTCCCCTTTCGTGAAATTATAGCATCGCTGTCCCTTTTTTCAGGCTTCTCTCAACATTTCTTTTTGAGATAGAAAAGTTCTGCCATGGCGCTCTTGATATCGTCTTCCGCTTCCGGGAAAAAATACGGTCTTCCAGGCAAATTAATAATTTCGGCCACGTTCTTTGGGTCTTTTGCTACGAAAGCGACGATAAAAGTATTTTCGTTTAAAAACACCTTTTGTTTGGGAGTTCGGTTCGTCTTGTCAATAATACGGATCAACTCTTTCGCCTCGAAGTAGGCATAGATTTTCTTGGCGTCTGCCATCGAAAAAACTTCCATTTCAAAGAAGCCGTCTTTGGGGTCCCGAAAATGCATCATCCATTCGTGAATCGCGATCAGGCCGTAAATATAGGCTTCGTTCCGGAAATCCGATTCCAAGTAATGAAGATAATCCTTTTTTGAGAGATCTTTGGCCGCTGTAAGCCGCTTTAGCTTCTTCGAGAGATAAACGATGACATCGTAAACGTTATAGTTTTCCCGGGCTGGGTGAGGAACGTCGTTAAATTCTGAGACCTTGGGATCTTGCTTTGCTTCGTGTTTCTTCGAGAGTCGGAGAAGTCTTCGCTCCCAAGCCGAAACGGGATGGAAATGAAGGGATTGGGTATAGAGCTGCCCCGAAAGGCATTCGACATCCTTGGGGTCGAGGTATTTTTTGGCTTCGCGAAGGAAGATGTTAATATTCGCCCGTTCGATGTCTAAAGGAGAAACATCGTAGCGATCGGCTGAGGAAGCATCGAAAAAGGTCCCCTGTTCCGGCTTATCGGGTAACGCCATTTACTCGGGATCCTTTCCCACGTACTTCGAAAGCACTTTGATGGATTCTTCCACCGCTTTCCGTTCATCGGGATCTGAAATCTCTTGAGGCTTTCGCCCCACGAGGTAGTCCAGCGAGACGCCGAAGAAATCGGCGAGGAAAAGTAAATCCTTCAAAGAGGGCGTCGATTCGCCGCTCTCCCATCGGGAATAGCTAACCCGGGAGACGTTGAGCTTTTTGCCCATCTCCTCCTGGGTGATACCTCTACCCTTTCGAAGCTTGATAAGATTGGTCATCTTTCCATCCATGGTCAATCCTCACTTCCCGTCATCCGTAAGGAAACGGTCCTTCAAAGCCTTGAAGCTCGAAGTCATCGTAATCTCGTCGTGAGGAATAAAGACGTATTTAAAAGGTTTATGACCGTGGGCAACGTTATACTCGCTCGCTTTCTTGCAATAGCTGATCGCCCGGTCTTTCTTAGCCAAGACATCCGGATCCGTCAATTGGTTCCGAGCCTTGACCTCAACGAGGTAATAGCAGTCTGATGTTTCTACCACAAAATCGGGTTCGTAATGTTTGCCGCGGTTGTAAGTAATATTGAATTGCCGGGCATCAGGCCGTAGCCAGTTAATCACATCCGGCGAATAGTCATCGCAAACCACCGCGAAAATCCGTTCCTGATTGCTGTCGAATTTGAAGAGATCGGTAAGCGACTTCTTCGCGCCTTTGTAAGCGATCGAACTAATATTCGTGTCGGGTTCGCTATGGAAATCTTTGACTCCGCCCGTGGTATCGATTCTTTGCTGAATGATATCCGTAGAAACTTCCGAGACTTTTTCGACGAGTCCTGGATATTTCACCGCGATGTGAGCTGCGAGTTGGTCGCCCATTATGGCAACGATATCGCCCTTATTCGCAATCACGATGTTCCGGATTTGCTCGTCGTTATAGCCGCGACGAACGAACTCGGTAATGAACTGAACGATGATTTTCTGAATAATCGTCTTCGTTTTCTCGTAATCAATGAGCGGCAATTCGGCCAAAGCGCTGGCCAGTTCGATCTTCGGATTGAAGTCCTTAATCGTTAAAGCGACATCCTTTTCGATGATCTGGGATCCGCCCGCCTTGGACAAATCCTGAAGGATAATGTTCGTGGTGAGTGGGACGTAATGCATCGCGCTCATATCAAGATCGAAATCTTGAACGATGTAGCTTTCTTGGCCAAGGTCTTCGGTCTGAATCTTCGGGATATACATAATCCGGCGATTGGCCTCTTCGGTGATCTTATCGCCGCCAACAGCGAAAGAGGCTTCGATATAGGCTTTAAGATCGTCATTGCCCACCGCTCGCTTGGCTAAATCCCCTTCTAGAGTCTTTGGCGTGAGCGTTGACTGACCTTCTTGGGCGTGTTTAGATGCAATTTCTGCCAAGTCTTGGTTGACCATGCGTGTGAGATCGTCGAAATCAAGGTCGTTCGGGTCAATTTCAGGATGGTTTTCTTTCATCTTGGCTTTGATCTTGGCCCGGAATTCTTCGCCTTCTGGATCATCCGCTACAAGCGGACTGACGGGCTGGCTTTGTTGGAACTGTCTCTCGGCTTCTTGCGCGGCCTCGATAACACCGCCTGCGTGGAATATTGAATCCTGAGAAGCGGCCTCATTGATGACTTCTTGGAACTTATCATGTGCCGTCAAAACAACGGAGTCGACATCACGGTTCCCGGTTCTTTTCCCATAGGGCAAGCGCAAGCCGCGGCCGACCGTTTGTTCTCGGAGGACCTTACTGGTCGCGGTTCTTAAAGGAACAATGGTGTAAAGGTTATTAACGTCCCATCCTTCTTTTAACTTGTTAACATGGATGACAATCTCAATCGGATTGTCGGCTCGTTCGACGCCGAGAAGCTGTTGGACGTTTTCATCCTTCTCTTCTCCAGTGAGATTGCTGTGAATCACGATGACTTTGTCTTTGTATTTCCCACCACGGAAAGCCGTGCTCTTGATGTAATCACAAATCTGGTTGGCATGCGTGGTATCGCGGCAAACGACGAGCATGAAGGGTTTGACCACTTTTACGTTATTGTTGAAAGCAAAAGCCTTCAAGATTTCGACCATGTTTTCGTGATGTCTAACGCCATCGCTAAGCATGATGTGATCAAGGTCGTCATCGGAGAGATTCTGGACATTCAAATCCTGCCGGGCCATCGCATAAGGCGTTCTGGTGTAACCGTCGCGAATGGCTTTGCTGAGAGGATATTCATAAACGACGTTCTTGAAAAGAACTTCTTTGTTCCCTTGCTGCACTTTCGGTGTCGCGGTGAGTTCCAGTCCGAGAACCGGTTTCAGTTCCGAAATCGCGTTAAAACTCGAAGACGCCCGGTAGTGATGGGACTCATCCATAATGATGACAAGGTCATCGAGACCGGTAAGATACTCATAAAAGCTTTCGCCCAAAATCTCGTTAATCTTCTTCATTCCGCGATCTTCGGTGTTAAATTTAGAAATGTTGAAGATATAGATATTCACTTCGGAGTCATCGGTTGTTCGGATCGTGCCTTTGTCCTTGTAATCGTCATCAAACCAAACACGAGGCTTTTTGTTAGCAAATACGCTAACGCCCTTGAAAACGTACTTCTCGTTATTTGGGTCCGGATTGCCAAGATCGTTTTTGAGTTTCTCATAAATCGTCAAACTTGGAGCGACTACGAAGAAATTCTTCACGCTCTTATTCGTATAAAGATAGGTGATAAAAGCGCCCATCAGTTTGGTCTTGCCGACACCTGTAGCCAGGGCAAAAGTAAGCGACATAAACGCGTGATCGAACCCTGTGAAGATGGGGTAGTTGTCATTAATCTTCTGAGCCGCGGTCACCAAATCGGGATTTTTGGAAAGCTCGATTCCGCTTAAAATGTCGTCAAGGATCTTGATACTCCGCGTTTGCGGAATGCGAAGTGACATGGTGTTTTCGATCATGTCAACGGAGTAGTCTGGAAACTTTTTCCGATTGAGTTCACTCATGGTCATCATCCTCATATTCTGGCGGATTTACGATGTTTAGACTGTAATCGTCCTTCCCGTATTCGCAATCTTTGAGCAGCGATTGCGGGATCTTCTTGATAGCGACGTTCTTCGTGACGCCTGTTGCCGCTGCATCAAAAGACTTGCAGGAGATCACCAAGAATTCGTCATCTTTCATTTGCTGATGGATGGTATCAACATAATCGGCGGTAACGTGGTTGGTCGTAACAAACAAGAATGATTTATCGCTACTATGCGCTTGCTTCCAGAATATGGCTTTGTCGGGCTCGTAAACATAGCCTTCATGAACGGAGACCGCTGCAGCCAACATTTCGGGTTTATATGCCGGGTTTATAATTGCTTGGCCAAAATCATCCTTTAAAACGAGGGTAGGCGCCAGTTCATAGAAATGATAGCCACCGCCTCCTTGATAGGACTCGTTCTTTGAAATGCCGGCCTGATCTTTTCCGGAAATAACCATATCAAGACGAGGCTTATCGTAAGTGTTAGCGACGTCGGTCATTTCGACTCCGATCCAGTGACGATTCATTTTTTGAGCTACGGCCGCAGTCGTGCCGGATCCCAAGAACGAATCCAAAACAAGATCGCCAGGTTTTGTTGATAAAGTGAGGACTCTTTCGATGAGTCTCTCCGGCTTTGGAGTCGGAAAAACGTAATCAAGATGGAATGCCTTATTTTCGTTTTTCGCCTCTTGATTGTCCCCTACTTCATCTCTTAACCATAGTGTTCGAGAAACGGTCCCTTGCTTGACCTCGGATAAATAGCGTTTCAACTGAGGAGCGCCCTGACCGTCTTTGCCGAAGTAAAAACGATTCTCCGCAAGATATTGTTTTGCGGTGGCTTCGCTAAATCGGTAACAGCTCCCTTTTGGAGGGTAATACACCTGATGAGTGTTTGGATTTTCAATGCCAAAAACCCCGGATTGCGAAAAAGTTTTTACTAGAACATTATCGGAACGCCAAAGGCCACGTCCGTCGTGATCGTCATATTTGTAGTAATGGTTTTGCTTGTCACCACGAGGCAATAGATTCGGATGCCATTTTTCTTTGTCCTTGGCGTAAACCATTATGAAATCGTGACTATCCGAAAACCATTTCGCATCATTTTGTTGAGAGTATTTTTTCTCCCAAATTATGTTGTTAACAAAATTCGATCGTCCAAAGATTTCATCACACAAAACCTTCAAGTAGGCTTGTTCGTCATCATCGATGCTGATCCAGAGAACCCCATCATCTGAAAGAAGGGTTTTTAGGATATCTAAACGAGGCTTCATTAAAGAAAGCCAAATGCTATGTTCAAGATTATCGTCGTATGTTGAAAAAGCGGTACCGGTATTATACGGAGGGTCAATATAAACGCATTTGATTCTGCCAGCATAATCGTGCTCGAGCGCCTTTAATGCCAGCAAATTATCGCCATGAATCAGAATGTTATCAAAAGTAACCGGGCTCTCTATGGTCGATAATGGCGGATCCTGGCGAAAACTTTTTTGTCTATCCTCTAAAAGAATTCGTGGTTCAACTTCAATCTTTTCGCCTTTTCCATACCAAGTTAATTCAAGTTTCTTGTCCATTTTGTTCTCCCCAACGATAAACAAGGAACTATCTCGGGCTTAGCCGAGACGGTACCAAGGAAGCATCATCATTCATCGTTAACAATCATACTCCTTTGGGTACGCCAAACGATACATTTATCGGTTGAATGCCCAACTTTTGAGATGGTGGATTTTCAGGCAGTTCCACCATCGCGCTTTTTAGGTCCGAGAGCATCGGGCTTTATCAAAAACGCAAAACTGGCTCATCGGTAAACCACTTCGATTTTCAATCAAAAAGGCCTTCTTTTGGTCAAAAACGGATGGTAACATACCCTCGAAGGCGGTTATAGATGCAGCCGCGTGGCATTGGCCGAAGACCTTCTAATTTAGCCCTGACATCTGATCGGAAACGGTCCGGAGGCGGCTAGACGGGAACCCTACGATAGTCAACCAGGGCAAGCCGATACGACTATAGGACAGCTGAGTAGACGAGATGGGCACGCTCCATTGGTCTATAAAGATATCGTCTGTTGAGGAAGTGACTTTGTCTCACTCTCTTTGCAGTGGTATCTCCATCATTTGATCCAGCAATAGCGAATTAACAAGCTCCTTCCTTAACGGGAAAGGAGCTTTTTATGCATTAAAAAGAGCAATGCCAAGACGAGACGGGATGACAAAGCAAGCCTTAAAGGCTGAAAGGAATTAACGACTATGACTACAAATTTTGCCGATATGGACAAGCAGACGATTCAATCGGAAGCCACCCAAAGAATCTACTTTGAGATCCCGACGAATCTCAAAACGCTCGGCGATGACAACTTCTTCCGGAACGTGAAGAGGATGTATAGGAAACGCAATGGGCGCGTCGATTACGCAAGAATCTACAAGGATTTCCCGGACTTCCTTGTGCTGGTTCGCCTGGACTTCCCCGAGCCGATTGATGAGG
>Ga0183101_1000849_pt5 | contig 11483 bp, 6 predicted proteins | sample Biomet3_FD_127790 | JGI IMG/M metagenome (GOLD analysis project Ga0183101, IMG submission 127790) | Microbial communities from bioreactor (seeded with sewage sludge) at LBNL, California, USA - Biofuel metagenome 3 | ecosystem: Engineered > Bioreactor > Anaerobic > Unclassified ... | reverse complement strand
AACCTAGTCCACTTAACAAAATCGTTGCCTCTGCAGTGGCTGAAGCGGTAGCTGAGGCAGCTAGAAAAACAGGCGTTGCACGCATCTAGAAATGAAACGAAGACAAATTAATTAATAAAGACGCTGATGCTTTTGTGGTATCAGCGTCTCTTTTTTAAAAAATATCGGTGGAGGATATCAAATAAGAATTTTTTAGTTAATATAGTCAAAGAAGTACTGAAAGCTATTAAAGCCTAAATGAAAACTATTCATACGCGCAAATTCACACGGCAAACGCCTTTTTCAAGAGTTCAAGGGTAAAGACGTGGTAAACAGAACAACGTCATAAAACGGTTAATAAGTGCGGGAAATAGATTGCTGATTTATAAGTAGCGACTGAACTGCAATACATCCGAATCTACTAGAAGCATACGTTTATAAAATTCATTGCTGGTACAGGTTTGTTTAATGTCCGAAAGAAAGTCTTAATAATCAAATAAAACTTATATGTAACAACAAGCAGCTGCCGACATTTACAAAAATCGGTGGCTTTTTGAATTCATGTAAAAAGGAACATTGCTTATGATGATAAGAGAAGCCGCAGAAGGAAATCCGCGTTTGTAAAGGTTGTTTTTTGTTAGTTTAAGATTTTACAATTCTATATGAAATAAACGAGTGATTTTTTGCGTTTTAAAATCCCCCGTTTTTCTCACTGTACTTTGGAAAAAGATATTAAACTGAACGCTACAAATTCGATAATATCAAAGGTTTATAATTGTTTTTTAATCTTAAAGTACCTAATACCCTCAAAAAAACATCGCCCTCCTAGGTTTTGTGCTCGCATGGCGTATCATCGGGTCATAAGCCTAAATTTTCCATAAGGAATTTCATATTGAAGAGGCTCGTTTTTACAAAAACGAGCAATTTCATCAATCATTCCATATGTGAGATTTTCCCGAGAGGGCTTCCCCGCCATATGCGGAATCAGTATTGCGTTTTCGGACTTGCGCAACGGACTGCCCATGGGAAGCGGTTCTTCAGAAAAAACGTCTAACACAGCGAAAAACCGTTTCTGTTCCAGCAGGAGTGCAAGCGTACTTTCGTCAATTAGAGAACCTCTCGCGGTGTTTACAAGCAGGGCATCACGCCGGATAAGGGAAAGTTTTTTTGCATTCAACAGATGAAATGTTTCAGGTGTTTGTGAAGCATGGATTGATATGATGTCTGCCCACAAAAGCAGCTCATCAAGAGTCGTGGATGAGATGTTTTTCATACCTACAAGTGAATCTTCTTTTAAATAAGGATCAAAAACTCGAATTTGCACATTAAACGGACTAAGTAACTGAACGAGAATTGATCCAACAGTTCCAAATCCAATCAGTCCGACCTTTTTACCGAACAAGCTTTCGGAACGATACTGCTCCCATATCCCACCCGATTTCATCCGCGAGTCATGAAGTGGAATCTGCCGTAGTCCTGCCAATATATAAGACAGAGTCCCCTCTGCCACAAACTTTGCCATAATCTCGTTGGCGCTACACACTTTAATTCTGCGGCGGTAAACATCATCTGTTACATAAGGGCTAACACTTCCCGCTGCATGGGCGATGAGTTTAAGCCTGTCTGCGCCTTTTAACACTTTTTCAGTAAACGGCGGACACCACCAGTGGGAAATGCAGATATCCACTTCCGTGAGATATTTCGCAAGTTCTTCTTCAGTGAATGGTCTTCCCAGGTCATTAACCCTTACATTGCCGTACTGCTTCAAAGAATCCCATGTTTCTTTCGGAAAATAGATTTCCTTCTCATCACATTCATGCATGGTTACAAGAATATTCATTTTAAGGCTCCCTTCAGGCGGAAATAACATCCCAATTTAAAAAAGTTTAACATATTCTGGACGGAAGAACAATAAAAAGAGATGAAGTTTATAGATGGAGTCAAAAAATAAGTTAGAATCCATCAACAATATTTAGTAACACGTACCAGATCAGTAGTAAGGTTGTTGTTATCAACTGTCTTCTTTGCTTTGTATACAGTATTTCCAGTGCTATATTTACTTGAATCAGATTAGAGAGTAAAATTATGGTATTGGTATCTATTATAAAATATATGGTTTAGTATCATCGCCAAAGGAGATAAAAATATGAACAACATGAAAAACGATTGTATTTTAAAGTTTCGAAGAACTTTAAATAGACAAACTCTCATAAATGAGAGTACTGGAGTTATCATTGTTGTACCCAATCATGGAGTAGAGGCATTGGCTTTACAAAAATTACGTGAAGGTTTTAGCCCCTTTACAGGCAGAGTGACAATATTGATAGATCCCGATTCAGCTGCTTTAATAAAAGCGAACGCGCCTGTCGTAGTGATTGGAAATCTAGCGGATTCAAAATGTGTAAAATTCCTTTACTACAAGTTTCTTTGCCTGACTGATCAGTGGTATCCCGGCAATGGTGGTTATACGGTCCGTACGATTATCAATCCTTTTGGGACGGGCTTTAACCTTATTCATATTGGTTACTCCGATGATAAAGGGCTTTCTCTTGCCATTTCTTATTTTTTAAATAAAATTGCAAATCCAGTTCCCTATTGCAATAAAGTTGTTTATACTAAGCTCCCCTGTTCCATGAAATACTTAGAAAAAATTGCGTCTTCCCAAATCGCCGAAGACGATTCATTGATACCATCTATCAATGCCTCTTTTTGGTGGTATATTGGCTACATCGCCTATCTAACAAATGATTTCGAGCAGCTCAATAAATATCTAGATGGCTGGCGGAAGGTCATTAAAATTTCCAAAAGTAATCATGCAATCATTAGTGGCTCCCATCTCCATATGTTGGCGCATATTGAAGTTTGGCGCCTAATGGAATATACGGGCATGATTACGGATGATTTAAGAGGAGACATCGAAACTTGTCTATACAATTGGGCTCAAAGCGAAGAAGGTATGAAGTATGCTCATGAAAACTGCAACCCGTATCTTCCGTCCCATAATCACAGTATGTTCTGTGCACTTTCACTTACATATATGGCTGATTTTTTCAAATCCCAATATCCCAACCTTTCTGAACCTAACGAATGGATGCAGGCTGCGGAGAATGTGTTTTATACGTTCAACAACAGCGGCTGGAAACCTTTTTGCGATGATTCCGGTTACTCTACCCAAGTCAGCCTTCCTCTTGTTTGCATGTATTCCATTTTTGAAGACAAGCATAGATTCCTTCAAAAAAGTGGTAAAATGGCAGCCCAATGGATTAAAGCTATCTTTTCTCAGAATGGCTTTTTGCCGTCTTTCGGAGACGGAACGGTGAATAACCCATTTCCTGGATCCCTTCTGGGTATTCTTTCGCATTATTTGGGCGACGGTGAACTTAAATATATCTACGACCATGTTCCAGATGAACGGAATATGCTGCCTGAAGTTTGCCTTCAGGGTACGTTTGATTCTGGGGTAGAGTCTGTAAAACCTGGTGAGAACCTAACTTTTAACGTTGTGCCTCTTGACAGGTATATTTATGACTGCTGGAATAAGGACAAAAAGCTTGCCGAAACGCTTACGGTTACCCCCCCTTATGGCATCTATGAACAATGTTTTGACAAAGTCAGCATTCGTTCTGGTTGGGAGGAAAACGAAGATTTTCTTTTGATTGATGGTCTTGGCAGCAATGGCATCCACTCCTACAGCGATGCTATGGGTGTGCTTGATTATACCAGCCATGGTATCACATGGCTGGTGGAGGAAAACTGTTATAGATGGCCCGAACCAGAAAATTGTTGTATACTTACAATCTCTAGGAACGGGTTCGCCTGCAATATTCCCGGTATTGCTCTTATGGAGGAAAAGAAGATTCTAGATGACCGAACTGTATATATAAGGATGAGACTTAAGAATTATAACAACACAGATTGGATACGGGAAGTATTCTTCGTAAAAGGCCTGTGTGTTGTTTTTCGAGATACAGTGGAGGCGCTAGAAAATGGTGAGTATGTAATATGCTCCCATTTCAAAACCCCGGGAAAAGCCACACTGGAGGGAAATACTGTGAAATCCGAGCGTGAAAATGGTGAAGGTAAAACATACGAAATGCGACTCGAATGTTTGGGTTCAACAGACATTTCCACGATAGCGAACGAAATCCCCATAGGTGAAACACTGTTTACATGTGGCGGAAAACATAAAGAAAACTTTTATAACCACGGCATTAAAATGGCGGAACTCGGCAAAGAAATGTGGATAAAAAGATATCATGAAAATAGTTTAACATTGACCACGGTCACTACCCGTTCATCCGCTGAATTAAAGAAAGGAGAGGCCATTTGCCTGACTCATATAGTGCATATTGCGCCACCTGAATCAGCTGGAGTAACTATTGAAGAAGGCTGCGGCTTACTGCGCCTAATTTATGAGAGTGAAGTTTTTGAATTTCCTGCTGCAACATTTTCACTTTATGAGAAAATAGATAAAGAAAAATCCGAATATCAAAATTTCCCCATGCAGAAAGTCACAACTTTTTCTTCGGAAATAACTAAACTTTTTTCTGTAATAGGAACGAAATTTGCCTGCGCGCTATCAGATGGTAGCCTAATGCTGTTAGACGGAGAAACCATCTTGTGGAAAAAAGAACTGCAAGCCACAATCCACTGTCTTACTTATGCAAAGGAAAGCGGCGGCATGCTTTTCATAGGTTGCGGTAATAATAAACTGCTTGCGATGAATATGGAAGGCGAGCCGTTGTGGGAATCTCGTATTGAAGGGATTCCCACCATATTTGTTTCGTGGGAAAAACCATATCCACAGGTGCTGACAGTTAAGTGTGAAACGATAGACGGTAAAACCATCATTGCAGCCGGCTGTGGCGATGACCATATCCGAATTTATGATTTATCGGGAAAACTTTTAAACGCTTTTTACATTTATGCTACAGTACCCGATACGATTGAATTTGCTGATGTTAATGCAGATGAAGAACTCGAAATGTTGGTAGCTGGCAAAGAGGCTTCTTCTCAAGGCGCCTTTTATGTGCATGATATAAACGGAAAGGAAGGTGACCATCTGTTTATCGGTGGATGGCTTTGCAATATAGAATCCTATTCTATACGCAGTCGTAATGGGAAATTAATCCTTACCTGTGGAATGAAATACGGAGAAAACCTTAAAGTAATAGAGATAGAAAAAGGACATCATAAAACACTTAACGCTAAAATTCTGGGGGGAACGATAAACACAATTTGTGAGGATGACAATATCATTTATGCAGGAACATCAATGGGATTTATTATATCACTTGACCAGAATGGTGATACAAGATGGTATCTTGACGTGAAAAATCCTGTTCTTAAATTGTTCTGTGCGGAAGGAAAAATCACTGCGTTGTGCGGTGAGGGGGGGATCTTTTCAATTTCCGATGCAGGTGAAATCAGGAAAACCGGCGATTTCCCAATGCAGCCTTCCTGCTTTATTCAGTCAGAAAGTAATATTTTGGCTGGCTGTGGTAAAAGTCTTTACCTATGTAGCCCAAAATGAAGTAATTTGCCACATTTAGCCTCGTTCTAATGGCTGTATATCATATTTTATCCCTTTTATATGTTGTGAGGAAAAATATGTACATGTTTTCATATGACGGGGGTTTGGAATTCATCCTACTCATTTTTAGCCCAACTACAGTTCACTACAGCACGAAAAAAATCCCAGAACCTGTTGAAGGCTCTGGGATCTATTTTCCCTTGTGGGGATTTCTTGGCAGGGGTAGTCCGAACCTGCCTATTTTCCCCACATTTTTTGGTGGAATGCCCCTTAGTGCCATGCTTCTTTGCTACATACGGACTTTTAGTAGTTTTTAGGATTATCAGATCTTTAGCGTTAGATTGATTCCATCATTGTCTACCACCAGCGATTCAATCACTTTTTGAAGAAATTGCTTGCTTTTTACCAAGTTGTTTTCGTCCTTCAGGTATTCTATGATGCTTTGCCTGAGTGCTTTCATTTCATCTTTCGTTGGAGGTTCGGTTTTGGCATTTTCCAGCTTTTTTAGCCTTTTCATTAGCTTGTTATTTTCTTTTGCACAGTCATCTATGCAAGCTTTTAGGCTTTTCTCAACATCCTTACTACATTCGTTTGTGAGCTTGTCTATGGCATTTTTCTTTTTCTCATTGAGTCCGTTGATTTGATTTTTTGTGTCAGAGATCTTTTTGTTACGAGCTTTGGCTCTTTTCTTGTCAAGCATGCCAAAGTTTTCAATGAATTGATCTACATTTTCTGATGAAAGCATTTTATCAACGACGGCATTTAGCGTGAAATCTTCTATGACATCCTTTTTAATGCTTAGTGTATCACATCCTTCTTTTTTCTTATGCATTGGACAAATATAGGACAAGTACTCTGTCCCATGGCTTGTATTCTTATTGGCATGCATGTATGTATCGCAAGAACATTGAACGATCCCTCCAAGCAAATACTTGCTCTTCGGTGCTTGCTTTTTGGGTTGATTGTGAGCTGAAGATTGTGCCTTTTCCCAAAGTTCTTCCGATACAATCGCTGGTGTTTCCGTCTCAACATCACCGTATTTGAGGATGCCTTTGTACCTCTGATTTGCCAAAATACCGCTGAAACTGTTCTGATTGAAGCTGTTCCCAGCTTTTGTTTTCCAACCATTCTTATTAAGTTCATTTGCTATTTGAGAATAGGAAAATCCATCTGATCTCATTGTGAAGATGGTTTTTATGATGGTTGCTTCTTTTTCATTTACAACAATTTTGCCGTCGCTATCAATATCATAGCCCAAGCATCTTCCCCCTGTGCTTTCACCTTTTTGTGCCTTGTTGTGCATGCCACGTTTTACGTGTTGTCCGATTTTGGCGCTTTCCTCCTCGTTTTGCAGCAAAAACACAGATTTTGAAAGCCTAGCAGCGTAGGAATCACCATTTGCCAATGAGTCTGTTATGCTAAGTATGGCAACATTTTTCTTTTTCAATCTGTATTCGTATATTCGATGCAGTTCTTCATTTCGGAAAAAACGATCAAATTTCGGAATGAGTAGAACGTCATATTTGTCTTCTTTTCCATCTTTGATCATTCGTTTGAAACCAGGTCTTTGATCATTACGCCCAGTGAAGCCATAGTCTTCATAGTATCCAACCACTATCATGCCATTTGCTTTAGCGAATTCCTCACAAAGTTTTTTCTGACTTTCCAAAGAATTTTCAGTTTGCATTTTGGTTGATACACGAGTATATATGACAACTCTGATTTTTTGCCCTTGTCTGCATCCTGTTATTCTAGTTATGTAGTCCCAGACCTCATTTGATAGCACATTATACATTTTTATTTCTCTCCTTCAACAGAAAATTATACAAAAAAAAATTGACGGGAGCAGATTCGCTCTCGTCAATGGATTTTAGTTTTTTGGACTTTGATTTTTGAAATTGTTGATTTTTGAGGAGTTCTCGACTAATTGTGATTTTATGCCTCATAGTCAACACCTTCTTCCGCAGCTTTTACCATATCAATGACAATGCAGGGAAGCTTTTTTCCAAAAACAGTCCTTCTGCAATACAATTTGCCTTTTTCACAAATGATGATTTTTTTATCGCGAAGTGATTGAATTTCCTTTTTTATTACTTCTGGTTTATAGGCTCTCATTAAATTTTTGAAAGCATCCTTGAAAACAACGATTTTCAAAATTTTATTGTTCTTCATAATGGTTTTTCCATCATATGTGGTTGCCTTTTTTCCATCTTTGCCTATTAAAGTGGAGGGGAACTTGTCTTTTTGCTTTGTATATGTTTCCAAAAATGCATTCAAAAACATAAGGTCTTCATCCTGTTCGATGTTTAGAAGCGTAGAATCATTAATGAAGAAGTCACGGATAGCGTTAATATCAAATGTCATGCCGAGTTTTTTATTGGCTATCATTGCCGTGACAAGTACAATAGCAATTTTTGATGAAATTCTTCCTAGCAGGTTTTTTATCTTCGGTGATGGTTCGTTGGTTAGTGCTTTTTCGATTTTTTTCATTACTATTTTCGTGTGTCTTTCTACTGAATTTTGGATTTTTTCTTTTGAACATTTGACAAGTGCGGATGCAAAATCATAGCCAATGTGTCCACACGATTTTTCCATGGCAGAAAGCAAATCATCCGCTGTTTTTTTATCATTTGTCCAGGGAACGTTTTCGAATTCAATTAGTCTAACCACTGTACCGTCTGCTAGTTCCTCGGAGGCTCTCATTGGAATTTCTCCAGATGAAACGATGTTTATTTTAAAGCTATTAAAGACTGGTGCTTCATGACCGTAATTCAGTCTTTCTTTATCATTGCCTCTTGTTAATAGGTATATGAGGTTGTGCTTGCTGTCTGATGATGACGTACCAATTTCATCAAGACAAATTGTAACACCGAAGTTTCCGCAGAGCTTTTGGATCAGCGCATTATCTGTTGTGTTCCAACTGCGAATACATCCATTTGGGGTAATCTTTGGTGATCCCCAGACCCATGCTGCTACTTTGAGCGAAGTGGTTTTGCCTTGCGTACTGTTTCCATAGTTATGCATGATGAATGTGGAGTCATCATCTAGCATACCGCTAATAGCAGATGAAAGAGAAAATGCTACCATCGATTGTAGCGGATTTGAAGGATATATATACTGGTTCAAAATATCATAGCTCTTTTCTTTTTCGCCGAATGGTTCTATCGGTAATTCACCACAATACTTTATATCTAGTTTTCCGCTTTTACTAATGGAATGATAGTGCATGAAGTAGTTTTTACCCTCGTATTTGAGCCAACCAATACCTTCACTTATATTTTCGATTAGAATTTCATTTTCTTTTTCAAAAATATTATCAACGAGTACTTCATTTGCTTTAGTATTTTGAAACGGAAATCCAAAACTGCTAAGTTCCTGTAGCCCATTTCTTGTGATTTTATTTCTTGGAATAGTATTTTCGATTGTTTTTCCTCTATATTGGCACGAAATATTAAAGAAAATTTCTCCTGTGTCTATGTTTCTTAGAATTTTCGAAATTTTAATGCTCACATTAGTGCCCGGCACTTTAATTTCGATACTACGTTTTTTGATTTTCATTTAGTATCTATCCTTTCACTTTGAATTTATTTTTTTGGAACAAGTGTCCTTAATAATTTGTTCAAAAGATTTTAAAAAGTGATAGGACGGATATGGGAAAGGCGTTTCTTCGGTCATGTTAATGGAAATCGGGGCTTGGTTTACTATGACTCCTTTCCCGCGTTATGATATGGTTACTGCCAAAATAGAATTTTTTTTAAAAAAATTTCCCTCAATCCTTATTTTTTGGATTGAGGGACAAAAAACTGTTTTGAGCCGTTTTACGGACTCGAATTTGAATTTTCTGGGTATGGGCAGGAAACGCAATGGATCACTGTTTTTGAGCTCTTATACTGCGTTTCTGGCTCTGTTACGATTAGTGGTCGTTATTCTTTGCTCAATGTCGGCATTGCCAAAAGATAGTTTTAAGGTGACATCGATTTTTTCATTTGAAATTTCAATTCGATCTACGAAATTTAAGACTATTTTACGCAAGCCATCAAAATTATTTTCAGTTCTCATTTGATTGAATTTATTGATCAGTAGCATGATGTCCTTTCTTTGCACATTGCAAGTAGTAATAGATCTTGTCTTCTGAATTTCACCTTCAAGGTAGTTTTCACGCTGTAGCAAAGTATCTAGCCTTGCTTTTAGCTGATGTTTAGCATAGCCATTTTCAATGGCAGATAGTATGTTGTCTTGCGCTTTTCGAACTTTTTCTAGTTCTTTTACTTCTTCGCTGATAGACTTAGAATAGGCTGATGCTTGTTTTTCCATGTAATCATCAATCATTTGCATGATGGATGAAACTTTATAGTATGAAAAAATGTTTGTCTTTAGCTCATCTAACACAAGATTTTCTAAGTAGTTTTTATTGATGTCTTTGCTGTTACATTTCAGCTTTTGGTTGCCTCTGCTACAACGATAGGTGATTTGACTGTCGGTTGATCTCTTGTTGGCATGATAGGGTGCACCACAGTCACCGCAGAAAATGAGACCGCTTAGCAGATACTTCTGTCTTGCCTTGTTTTTACCGTATTTTTGAAGATTCGCAAGCCTTCTCTTTTCTACTTCCTTGAAAAGCTCCATCGATACAATAGCAGGACAACCGCCAGGAATTCTTATGATGTCACTGTCATCCTTGTATGCATGGCGATTGAATGCGCCCGTTGATGTCTTAGGTATGGATTTATTGAACGTTAGCATGCCACAGTATTTTTCGTTTCGCAAGATTTCAAATACACTATTCTTACCAAAAACATTTCCCTTTTTTGTCTGATAGTTCTTTTGATTGAGTTCCCTTATGATTTCGGAATACCCCAATCCACTTGCATATCTATCGAAGATGATTCGAACTGCCTCTGCTTCATGTTCATTTACTACCAATTTTTTATCGATTACATCATAGCCAAGGGGAGGGATACCGCCCGTATGCATGGCTTTCTTTGCATTTTCACATAGCCCCTTCATAACCTCTCTAGCTAGATTTTTCGAATAGTATTCTGCCATGGCTTCTAGTACAGATTCTAGGATGATTGACTCAGGCGTTCCATCCAAATTCTCTGTCACACTGAAAAGCTTTATCTTGTTGATTTTTAGTTTTTGCTTGTAAATAGCGCTATCATATTTGCTCCTTGAAAACCTATCGAGTTTGTGCACGATGATGCAATCAAAAAGCCCTTTAGCACTATCTTTTATCATGTTTTGAAAGTTCGGTCTTTGATCTGTTGTTGCTGATTTTGCCCTATCAATGTAGGTAGCGACAATGTCAATATGGTGCTGTTCGGCGTAGCGTTCAATGGCGCAAATCTGCCCATCGATGCTTTCGTCACGCTGATTGTCGCTTGAGTATCTTGCGTAGATAGCGGCTTTCCTGTTTGTGTTCAAAAAATTCATCCTCCTTTGTGACTGGTGGGAAGATGCCAGAGGGAGAGTCCCTCCTGCATCCCCGATTCTTTCCCCTATGCAAAGATCTGTTCGGAACTGAGTGATCTATCGATTCCCCCTATTTTCCCTTTGATTTCGATGGGGAGATAGGGTTTTGCAAAATGAGGGCTAGTTTTTCCTCGCAGTCGTGTTGAATGAAGAATGCCACGATGGCATTCTCTACGACATTGCTGATTTTCAGTTCATTTTCTATGCAAAACTCATTCAAGAGAAATTGCAATTTTTCAGATATGAAAACTGTTTTTGTGCTTCTTTTACCCTTTATCGGATAGGCAAGAATTTTTGATGGTTCATTTCCACATAGCAAAATTCTTAGCTTGTCTTCATTTTCTTTTAGGTAGCTAAGCAAAGGGAGAACTTCATCTACAAATGCAGATGTTTTTGATTCATTAGTTGTGCTCATCTTTCTATGTTCCTTTCTTTTCTTATGTTCCGCAGTCATATGCTGGTATATATCATTTTTATAATATATGAGTGAAAATCTTTC
>Ga0183101_1000275_pt1 | contig 11489 bp, 8 predicted proteins | sample Biomet3_FD_127790 | JGI IMG/M metagenome (GOLD analysis project Ga0183101, IMG submission 127790) | Microbial communities from bioreactor (seeded with sewage sludge) at LBNL, California, USA - Biofuel metagenome 3 | ecosystem: Engineered > Bioreactor > Anaerobic > Unclassified ... | reverse complement strand
AATTGAAAACCTTGGAACCCCAAAAGCGGATATCAGCAACATTATTTAAGCCTTGATACTTGCTAATCTCCTATACTGAGACTACACGCTAAATCAAAAACTTATTTTATATATTTCTTTTTGATATTCGCTCTGCTGATTCTTAATTATCTCTTATTTCGGGGATCTTTATATACACTTCCCCAGAAGAACGATCCCCGAATTCCCATGTTGAATCTGTCCTAGAAAATAGGTACTTTTATATCTTACTGCATGTAACTAATCTCATACAAAAACAGCAAAATAAGCCCGAATTTTACTCTTTTTAGAGATAGGATTTAGCATCCAATTTATCTGAAATTCGGGGAAAATTTCCTTGGTTAAAATCAGACCTTAGAGGGATTGAAACAATTTAAATATAACTTTTTTCATATAATAAGAACGTTAAAATCAGACCTTAGAGGGATTGAAACATTCTCAGATGTAGGCACTACTCGAACTCTAGAAGGGTTAAAATCAGACCTTAGAGGGATTGAAACATGTCAGTATACATCTAAAGACTACTGGAGAGCTGGTTAAAATCAGACCTTAGAGGGATTGAAACATGGAAATGAAATCATTACATGTGTTGGTTAACGTGTTAAAATCAGACCTTAGAGGGATTGAAACGAGCTCTGCCCCATAATCTCCATCGAACGTGTTATCGTGTTAAAATCAGACCTTAGAGGGATTGAAACCTATCATCAATAGCTATTGAAATCTGAGGTATACCGTTAAAATCAGACCTTAGAGGGATTGAAACCTCAAAATTCGTGGTATACTGATGAAACTAATGTTTGTTAAAATCAGACCTTAGAGGGATTGAAACATTAGATTTAATGACATATTTACTCACCTTCCAATGTTAAAATCAGACCTTAGAGGGATTGAAACTTGGTTGGATGTTTTCGGTCAGATCATTGTAGTTCTGTTAAAATCAGACCTTAGAGGGATTGAAACATGAAGATCTTGTGTGTTATGGGATGGATGTAAAAGTTAAAATCAGACCTTAGAGGGATTGAAACTCTAAAGCGCGTTTGTTTGTGCGTATGTTGCATTGTTAAAATCAGACCTTAGAGGGATTGAAACAGGTGAATCATTGTCTGGAGAGAACCATAAGGGAAGTTAAAATCAGACCTTAGAGGGATTGAAACATATTCTCGTGACTACGCTTGTTTTAGAGTCCAGGGTTAAAATCAGACCTTAGAGGGATTGAAACTTCAATAATCTTACACTGAGATTTCGGTATCCAGTGCTGTTAAAATCAGACCTTAGAGGGATTGAAACAAAGAAAGCTTGAGTATAAAGGGATAGAAGAGAGGGTTAAAATCAGACCTTAGAGGGATTGAAACGTTAATGTCTGCTCGGAGTTTGAAAAGAAAACATCGTTAAAATCAGACCTTAGAGGGATTGAAACGTGATAATCATATACAGCTTCCTCTGTGGATTAGTTTATGTTAAAATCAGACCTTAGAGGGATTGAAACGACGAAGATATCAATCTTATGATAACCTGTCCAGATGGTTAAAATCAGACCTTAGAGGGATTGAAACACATTAAGGCCGTATCTCTTAACCATACACAGCTTAGTTAAAATCAGACCTTAGAGGGATTGAAACATGTATGTGCAAGACTAAAACAAAAACAAAAACATTTTGTTAAAATCAGACCTTAGAGGGATTGAAACCCCTCTAATATTACAATATGCTGACGCTGCAACACAGTTAAAATCAGACCTTAGAGGGATTGAAACTTGAATTCTACTATTCAGAGTATTAAAGATAAATTTGTTAAAATCAGACCTTAGAGGGATTGAAACTGATTAAACACTATTACAATAATGATAATTATCTCCGTTAAAATCAGACCTTAGAGGGATTGAAACACTGTTCACATATTGTACTCTATACAGGTAATAAGTTAAAATCAGACCTTAGAGGGATTGAAACTTTAGACCTGTAGAACAATACACTAATCTTGTAGATGTTAAAATCAGACCTTAGAGGGATTGAAACCCGATTCAACCACCGACGATGCAATGTCCATTTTTGTTAAAATCAGACCTTAGAGGGATTGAAACGAAGTAATTATAGATACAGGCACTGGAGAACTACACAGGTTAAAATCAGACCTTAGAGGGATTGAAACATTTTCAAGAATATGTCTCGAGCTTGACATTGAAGGTTAAAATCAGACCTTAGAGGGATTGAAACAAATCATCAATTTCAAGTTCATATATTTCAAGCACGTTAAAATCAGACCTTAGATGGATTGAAACGCGGGATTCGGTGTTACTTCTGTAGATTGGGGGAAAGTTAAAATCAGACCTTAGAGGGATTGAAACGTTTCGGGACAGAGAGAGCTATTGATTGATCAGGGATTGTTAAAATCAGACCTTAGAGGGATTGAAACAAAAACGGCAGGGTCAACCGCTCAAACTGTAAATGTGTTAAAATCAGACCTTAGAGGGATTGAAACGTCGACAGAATGCCCTTCAATTGGGTGGTAAACTCGTTAAAATCAGACCTTAGAGGGATTGAAACTGTTTCAGGAGCATCATTTAGAGAATCACGAATAAGTTAAAATCAGACCTTAGAGGGATTGAAACGACGAACCCGACGAACCGGTAACACCTGTTGAGCCTGTTAAAATCAGACCTTAGAGGGATTGAAACATAATCAAGATCATTTGAGGAAACAATACCTGAAATTGTTAAAATCAGACCTTAGAGGGATTGAAACACATGCCAGACCACAAAGACACAATACTGACAAAATTGTTAAAATCAGACCTTAGAGGGATTGAAACAACGACGTTTCTTAAAAATATTTAACTCTTTTTATTTGATGAAAAAGGAAAGTTACTTATTAAAGACTTTCTATATTTTTGAAAGATTTTTCATTTTAGAATTAAAGTTGATCTTTCTAAAATTGGAAGTAAAATAATGAGTCAAAACTTTCTTTATACATTTACTGGAAATCCTTTTGTAGACTCTGGGATCTGGGCTATATGTGAGTGGTCAGGCAGAAATAAGCCTGAAGATATAAAAATTGAAGATGTAGGGAAGATAGCACATGATGTAATCCCTATATATTTGAGTCTGGAATGGTCAAAGAGTCTTTATTCGGTTTTTCCGAATAATGCGGTTACCAATCCTTCTGTGAAAAATAAAGATAAAAAGCTGCTTGAGTCTTTAGAGAAGTTAATTGGTCAGGTTGAGTCCCTGGATAAATCAGAGAAATCAGGGAATTGTATCTCTTGTGGAAAATATAATGTAGAGCACACCAGGACGAAAACAGAGATTCCTTTAATAGGCTCAGGTACATTAATTAACTTTTTTCCGTATGGTCAGCAAGGGGCTGACTACTGTCCAGCCTGTACGCTTGCAGTTCAATTTTCTCCTCTTGTTTTTTACGCCTGTGGAAAACTTTTGCTAATCCACTCCAATTCTAATAAGGTCATGCATTACTGGGCAGAAAAGGCAGTAAAGGACATTCGAAGGCAGATTTTGACAAACAGTTATAGTGGTTGTTTTGATGAAAGTTACAAAAATCCTGTTAATGCTCTTTTTCACATAATTGAGGATATTATTATCCAGTACGATGAAGACTGGGTTGATGAAAATCCCTCCATAAACATGTATCATTTTACAAATTTTAATCAGGGACCTGATCTTGATATATATAGGGTTCCAACCCCTGTGTTCAGATTTTTGGCTTGTGTAAAAGACCCTGAATGGTTTACAGAATGGAAAAAAATTGTCAGAAGGGGCTATTTTAACTGGGATAAAATTAAGGAAGGAGACGACTACAAGAACAGGGGAAACTCTGTTTACATAAATCTATTAAAAGGCCGCTCCATTGTGAAATATTTTATTGATAACAAAAATCGGCAGGTCTACGGAGATTGGGAACTATTGGAATTTTACTTACAGGAGGTAAGAAACATGGGTAGTAAGAGATTGGATACACTCAAAAGAGTTGGGGACAGCCTTTCAGAGTACATAAAGGATACTCAAAACATAAAAAGATTGAATCAGCTTGAAATGGCAAGCAATTTTGCATCATTCAGGAATCAATTGAGGCTTATCGAAAAAGACCGAATAAATCGAAGTGTTCAAAACCCGCTTTTTACTCTTGAAGAGTTTATGGACGATCTCTTTCCTGAAGGGAATCTGGGTTGGAGAGAGACTCAGGACCTCTTGCTTTTCAGGATTTATGAAAATCTACACAACTGGTTGGTTGAACATGATACCTTGAAGTCTGAACTTATTTCTAGTGACGAAGAAGAAGCTGAATTACTTAAGGAGGAATGATTATGACACACAGTAAATGGTTTCATGCTTATTGATGCTCCTCATTCAGCACTCAATAATGCAGGAAATGACAGCAGTGAAAGGACAGAAAATATTGTCAGAGTAAAAGCAATCAGAAAAGGGAAGAAAGTATATCCCTATGTTTCAGGGCAGGCTCTCAGGTACTGGTGGCGAACTACTCTTGAAGAAAAATTCCATTGGAACATTTCTCCTATAGAACGAGAAAAGAAAATAGCGTTTACAAGTGCCAATCCTGTCGAATACGATGATGACGACGTTTTCGGCTACATGAGAGCTCTAAAAAAGGCAGACGGTGGTACTGTTACAAGACTTTCTGTCTTGAAGAATTCGCCTCTTGTTTCAATCGTTGGTCAGGTTCCTACAGACGATTTTGGAGTGATGGCTCGCCATGAAGGAGATCCCGTTCCTTATGAACACGAATTCTACTCTACGGTTTTGAAGGGAATCTTTTCGCTTGATCTTGACAATGTCGGTGTGTTTTACAAGAGCGAGAAAACGGGATACAGAAACATGTATCCAGAACTGGAAACAATTGCAGAAAAGAATGGGGCAGAGAAAATCGAAGATAAATGGGTAATGTCTACTGAAGTCAGAGAAAAGAGAGCAAAAGATGTACTGAAGGCTCTTCCATACCTTGCAGGTGGTGCAAAGCAAACTTCCCATCTCACTGATGTCTCTCCAAAACTGCTCATACTCGCAGGGATAGACGGAGGAAATCACCTGTTTATGAATCTTGTCAGAGAGGAAAAGGGAGAAGCTCTTGTAGACGTGGCAGCTCTGGAAGAAGTGATTTCTGATTATTCAGATATCCTGTTAACTGATATTTATATTGGAAGACGTAAAGGTTTCATGGAAGAGCTTGATCCTGTTTTTAAAGATCTAACTGAAAAATATGCAGGAAATAATCGAAAAGTAATTTACGGCTCTATAAACGAAATTGTTGATTCCTTCATTCAAACTGTTCCCGGGCTGATGAGGTAAGATGAAAGTCTTAAGGATCAAAATTGAGGGCTGGACTGCGTCTTTTAGATATCCGGGTTTTATAAGCGGATTTCAGCCTACTCTTCCAGCCCCTCCCATAAGTACCATTTATGGATTGATTTCAGCAGCAAGAGGAGAGTTAACTGTTCCTGAAGATGTAAATATTGGTTATGTATTTGACTTTGAGAGTAAAGCAGTAGATCTTGAAACAATCTACGAACTCAGTCCAGGACTTTCTGCAAAATCAAATGTAGTAAAAAGAGAGTTCTTGTACAACCCGGAACTATATCTTTATCTTGACAGGCCCGATTTTGAGAACTATTTCCGTAAGCCTCAATATCCTCTTCTCTTTGGTAGATCTGGAGATTTGGCAAAAGTCTCAGGAATAAAGGAATTAGAGCTTGCAGAAGAAGCTGGAAAGAGATTGGGAAAAACAATTCTTCCTTTTGGAATTAAAGGTGCATATGGACTTGTACAGGCTCTTCCAACTCACTTTACTAATACAATTCCCAGAAAAGCTGTAGGTGTGAAACCATATCTTTTGATGGATGAGTTTTTCATCTATCCAGAAAAGTGTTTATTCGATCCTGAAATGGATTGGGCGATCTGGCTTCATAAGAATTGATTGGTAGATACAGGGAAGAAATATGGTCATACTTGCAAAAAAGGACCCGGATGAAACCTTACTGGAACATACAGAAAATGCCCTTAAGGTCTTTAAAAGCATAAAAGATGCATATCCTGAAACTCCTCAAATCTGTGGAGTTCCGGATTTCTGGGAACATCTCTTTTACTCTATTTTTCTTCATGATTTTGGGAAAGCTGCATCAGGATTCCAAAAATCTCTCTGCGGAGAAGAGAAATGGAAATACAGGCACGAAGTTCTCTCTGCTGGCTTCACTTCTGGGCTTGAATACGAAAATGAATCAAGAGAAGCTATAGCTTTAGCAATAATCACGCATCATAAAGATGTGTCTTATTTGCGGGAAAAGTATCGAATAGACTCAAATCCTCTTGCTAAAAAAAGATATATTGAGAAGCTACAGGAATTAACTCCTAACTTTGAAGAATTAAGAGAGATTCAGCGGAAAATTCCAGAAATTAGTAAGAAGTATCTGGGTTTTGAGCTAAATAAATTTAAAGAAATAAAATCAATTGAGGAAATGGTTGATCCTTACAAAAATTCTGTAAAACCTTACAAAAAACAGCTTGATAATGATGAGTTAACAGTTTCACACGGAAAGTACGGGATATTCCTCAAGGGATTTTTAACGGCCTGTGATCATCTAGCATCTGGAGGAAAGTACAGCTTATTATCTGGAATTGAAGACATAAGAGCTGTATATAACTTTTCTGAACTGAGAAAGACACAGAGTCAATCATTAGAAACAAAAGGTGATGCCTTTCTAATTGCACCTACTGGAACTGGGAAAACAGAAGCCGCATTGTTCTGGAGTCATGCAAACCAGAATTCTGGCAGATCTAAAAGGGTCTTTTACTTGCTTCCTTATACTGCGAGTATCAATGCAATGTATAAACGACTTCAAAAGGATTTTAAAGACCCTGAATTGATTGGTATCCAGCATGGAAAAGCCATGTACTATTTATATCAAAGCTTTGAGAATGAAGATTACTTGACCGCAACTAAAAAAGCAAAGCAAGTAAAAAGCCTTACCGATAAGATATACAGACCATATAAAATAGCGACTCCACATCAGGTTCTTAAACCCATGTTTGGAATTCGAGGCTTCGAGCAGAATCTTGCAGAAATGTCCGGTGCTCTGTTCATAATGGATGAAATTCACGCATATGATGCTCACATGACTGCTCTGATCCTTGAGACGCTCAAGATACTAAAAAGTTATCAAGCCAATTTCTTGATCATGTCTGCTACTCTTCCTTCTTTTCTTAAAGAAATGTTTAAGCAGGATCTGAAAATCGAAACGGAGATCTCTTTTACAGAACTTGAACTGGATGAGTTTACAAGGCATAGAGTTTCTGTTCTTAAAGGAGGCATTTTAGATAATTTGGATCTGATCAGAAAAGAACTCGCTCATAAGAAAAAGGTGCTTGTTGTTTGTAATACCGTCGCTCAGGCCCAAAAAATATACAAATTGCTCTCTCAAGGAATCGAAAATTCAGGCTTAATCCATGGAAGATTTATTCTAAGAGACAGGGAAAAAATTGAGTCAAAATTGAAGAACCTAAACCTTTTAGTCGGTACACAGGCAATAGAGGTTTCCCTTGATATTGATTACGATGTACTATTTTCTGAACCGGCTCCCCTCGATGCACTTATTCAGAGGTTTGGAAGGATTAATCGAAAAGGATGGGAAGAGAAAATAATCAAGCCAGTGTATGTTTTTGAAGAGGGATCTGAAAAAGACAAATATGTTTACAAAAATCAGGAATTAGTCTCTAAAAGTCTGGAGCTGTTAAGTAAAGAGAGTGTTTTAGGAGAAAGCAGAATTCAAGAGCTTGTGGATGAAGTTTATTCTAGTGGATATCAGGGTTCGGATCTGGAATCCTTTGAGAAAGTAAAACAGATCTTTCCTAAGTTCTATAGTAAAATTGTTCCTTTCATAAATGAAAAAGAAAATGAGGAAGAATTTTATGATCTTTATCAGTCAGTTGAAGTTGTTCCTAATCAGTTTAAGCTCGAATATCTTGAGGAGATTGAAAATAAAAGGTATTTTGAGGCTATGAAATACGTTGTCTCGATAAGTGTTGGTCAATACAAAAAACTAAAAACTAATAACCAGATCCAGATTGATTCTAATATGATATTTGCAAGTGTTGACTACAATTCTGAACTGGGTCTATTGCTGGACTCAGAAGACACGATTATGGGATTTTTTTAACAAAGATTTTTAAAAACATAAATCAGGCTTAAAACCTGATTAACAGGTCTTTAATAAAGAACCCTTCTTTATTCGTGAGCAAGATCCACTAAATCAAAAATTGAAACAATACACCGATTTTTTTAATAAAAATGAATTAGTATAAAATTTATCTATTAGGAATTATAAGGAGTTAGTTATGAGCGAACTTTCTAGAAAGCTGAATCAATGTAGAAAGCCTGCCGGAGAGGTAGGTAAACTGGTTGCGGATGAAATGAATATCAGCCATTATGAGCTGACGAGCTGGGGCTTGGGAAAAATAGACATTAAGCAGGATAGTGTAATTTTAGATATTGGGTGCGGCGGGGGTAGAACAGTAAACAGGTTGGCTTTACTTGCACCTGAAGGAAAAGTTTTTGGAATTGATTATTCTAATGACTGTGTAAACTGGTCTATCGAATTTAATAAAGAATTAATAGACAGCGGTAAGGTTGAGATACATCACGCAAGTGTAGAAAAAATTCCTTTTGAGGATAATAAATTTGACTTGGCACTGGCGGTTGAAACTGTTTATTTCTGGCCTAACCTTATTGAAAACTTTTCTGAAATTAAAAGGGTTTTAAAACCTTCCGGCAGGATTATGATACTTAACGAAATGTATGTCAGCCAGAGCTTTAAGGACAGAAATGACCCGTATGTAAAGGCTGGTAATCTTAAAATACATACACCGCAAGAACTGGAGGAATTATTAAAAAGGGCCGGATACGTAAATATACAAATACATCTGGTAGAAAATAAAAACTGGATGTGCTGTATAGGAGAAAAAAGTAGCTAATGCTTTTGTAGTGCTCCGGATGGATAGATCATATGGAAGGATAGAGCGTATAGATGGATAGAGCTATAGAAGGATAGAGCATATAGAAAGATAGAGCATATAGAAGGATAGAGCATATAGAAAGATAGAGCGTATAATTAGAAAGCTCATATTTTTTAACACTTAATTATTAAAAATTTTTTGATTTTTTAGTTTCGAGATCAAGATAACCTTTCTTCCAATGCCTTCACATAATCTTGTACTTATTAACAAAAAAATTAAAAATTCACTCAAAAATATTAAAACATCCCGTTACTTATAATACCTTTATGCTTAGGCCGAAAATTCTGGGGCTGTTCCGCTTATTCCGTTTTGAACTGTCATTTACTGCAGGAGTGTGCGTGATACTGGGGGAGTTACTGGCATTAGGTACACTTCCTACCATGACCGAAATTGTATTGGGGTTTCTAAGCATTTTTTTCATTTCGTCTACGTCTCTCATCCTTAATGACTATTTTGATCTCGAAATTGACAGAATAAACGCACCAGAAAGACCACTCCCAGCAGGTCTTGTTACAGAGCGAGAAGTCGTTTTACTCTCCATTGTTGTGGCAATACTTGGACTTATCACAAGCTACCTGATTAGTTTAGAGGCTTTATTAGTAGTTATTCTGGTCTGGGCAGTTGGTTTACTTTACAACTGGCAGTTCAAAAAAGCGGGTCTTATTGGAAATCTAATGGTCAGCTTTTCGGTTGGAATGACTTTTATTTTTGGCGGTATAGCAGTAAGCAAACCATTTGAAACAATCGTCTGGTTTTTTGCAGTCATATTAATGCTTATAGATTTAGGAGAAGAGATTGCGGCAGATGCTATGGATATTGAAGGCGATAGACAGGCAGGGTCCCGTTCCCTGGCCCTGATAATTGGTCGCGAAAATGCATTGAAAATCAGTGGAGCAGCTTTCTTACTGGTAGTTGCTGCAAGTATCTTGCCGTTTTTGTTTGGCTGGTTAGAACGGATTTATCTGTTTCCCATTTTACTGATGGATCTGGTTATTCTGTACTCAACAGGTAAGTTGTTAGACTCGAAAACAGCAAATCGGCGAATTTATATTCGCTGGATATACCTGACTGGGTTGGTGGCATTCTTAATTTTCATATTCATTCGACTGTTCAGGTGAAAGTATTGTGGCAGTTTGATTCCAAGCCTCTCAACACTGCGTACACCGAACAAGTACGAGAATTCGCCCACAACTCGTGGATTCTGCCCGGCGGTTCAGTATCTGGTGGTTTCACCCGTCAAATCCCGCCCTTAATGGTAACGTCAGTCTTTGGGCGAAAGCTCCGACCTTCCAGTTGGTTAGCTAGCAAAATCCACTAAAAGATCGAAACAAACTATAGTTATGAAAAAGAAGAAAAAGAAGAAAAAAGCGCTTTATAAAAAAGCGCTCTTAGCACTCTTATATTGTGACTTCAATGACCGTAACAAGAGTAAATCTTATTCCAGCTCCTTAAATCTTATTCCGTAGTTACTCCATCGAATTCCGCTTCATTGGATTCGGCTTCTTCTTTTGTAGCACGCACGATTCCATCCTTGTGGTGCGCCGGTGAATAGATTGTATAGAGTTTCAACTCCTCCGTTTTCGAAGTATTAATAACATTGTGCTGCGCGCCGGCCGGCACAACTACTGCAACGCCGTCTTCAAGGTCGTATTCATTACCGTCAATTATGCACTTCCCCTTTCCCTGCTCAAAACGGAAAAACTGGTCGTTTTCCTCATGCACTTCCATCCCGATTTCTTCCCCGGGCTTGAGGCTCATAAGTACCAGCTGGCTGTGTTTTGAGGTATAGAGTACCTTGCGGAAATTGCTGTTTTCCAGAGTGGCTTCTTCGATATTTATAGAAAATCCTTTCATATATTTTCATTTATAGTTAGTTGTATATAAAATTATTTGAGAGCAAAGTTTACCAAATATCTATCTTATAATAAATTAAAAATATCGTTTGCATACTTTTAATCTAAGTTACTTATTTATATTCCTAACTAAAATTCCTTAAAACCGGTATTAAACGAAATAATCGGTTTCAGGGTTTAATAAAAGCGCATCTCCTTTTGCTGGTGTATCAAGAAGACGAATGGCACTGTTTAAAACGGTGTGACAGATTATGATTGGGTATTCGAGTTCAAAATTAAAACTCAATCTCAGGCAAGAACCGCATTAATAGTATTTTTCCTATGTGGAATGCTTTCTTTTGCATATCTCATAATTAACTTTGCGAAACTCTCTAAAAACTATATCTGTGGATTGGTCAGGTTTGTTGTAAGTGGTCAGGTTTGTTGTAAGTGGTCAGGTTTGTTGTAAGTGGTCAGGTTTGTTGTAAGCGGGTTCCTGCTGCTTGAAATTTATGCGAATAATAAAAGGACTTTCTAAAAGCTCAATAAAAACATTTCCCTTTTTAGTCCTATATGAAAATCTTACAGTCTAATGTTTTATATCA
>Ga0183101_1000319_pt2 | contig 11504 bp, 12 predicted proteins | sample Biomet3_FD_127790 | JGI IMG/M metagenome (GOLD analysis project Ga0183101, IMG submission 127790) | Microbial communities from bioreactor (seeded with sewage sludge) at LBNL, California, USA - Biofuel metagenome 3 | ecosystem: Engineered > Bioreactor > Anaerobic > Unclassified ... | reverse complement strand
GTAATGATTTGTTCTAAATACTTTTCGGATATATCTTGTCTAGCGGCAATACTTTTGATGGAAATGTACCCACCATCATCATGCAGTGCTAAATCTGTCATTAAACGCAAGGCATAGCGCCCTTTTGTCGAAATTTTCACAGTCTTCATCCTCTTTTCCTACCTATTTGCTATATATTATATCATATAACTCCATAGGAATTCAAGGATATATTTAAAATATTATATTTTACAAATTCTGTAATATAAAAAGAAAGCATTTGCTACTATATTAACTAGGCTTCGATTCTTTCTGCCGAATACTCACCTGCTTGTTTTTTTAACTGATCTTTGAAAATGACGCCGAAAAGGAGTCTCACAAAGGGTTGTATGAAAAACAACTGCGAGAAAAATGCAAATGGAAAATTGAACACTATTTTCTGCATCCACTGTGCAACAAATTCTGCAGTGAAACCATTATACAAAATTGTTGCCACAAAGCTCATCATTGGACACATTAAGCCGACTGTTGCACATATAATTGCTGTTGTTACTACATATGGCTTGTCCTCTCTCGGATTTACAACACGAAAAGCAAATTTTTCTGAAAGAGGACTCGCAATGAAAATTTCGAGTAAAAATGCGAACGCAAACTCAATCGGAACTATTTTACGTGATGCTATAAACACTTGATTTGACATACCTCCCATAGAAATAGCAAGATTATAAAACACGAACAAATGAACCGTAATTATCACGGTTATGAAAGCAAAAACCACCTTCTGAAATTTTGTTGTTGGCATAAAAATACCTTCCTTTCTCTTATTATAATTGTTTGTTGCCTTTTTAGGCATAAAAAAAGACACGTGTTGCGCTTTGTACCGTAATCAGATTTACGTGCAAAGCACCACATGTGTCGTGTATATTTAGTATAGGTTGATTTTTTTGAAAAGTCAATAGAAGTTTCCAGTGATTATTTATTTATGTACTTCTTCTATTTCTTTCGTGTCTTACGGATTAATATAGGATTATGTAAATTTTAAAGGTACTAAACATGTGCATTTAAAATATCTTTATCAAAAGTTTTATGAGTTAATCTTTACACTTTCACCCGCCAAAATCTTGTTCATATTTCTTACAGCACACATTTTACCGCACATAGTACAAGTGTGTTCCTCAGATGGAGGCGCGCTTTTAAAATACTCTTCTGCCTTTTCACGATCGATGGCACAGTCAAACATAGCATCCCAATCCATTTGGCGGCGAGCAGTTGCCATTTTTTTGTCCCAATCGGCTGCTGCAGGAATGCCCTTTGCTAAATCAGCGGCATGTGCCGCAATTTTAACGGCTACAATACCCTCGCGCACATCATCTACATCGGGCAGTCTCAAATGCTCAGCTGGTGTGACATAACACAAAAAATCTGCGCCGCAAGAAGCGGCGATTGCGCCACCAATGGCAGATGTAATATAGTCATATCCAGGCGCAACATCAGTCACTAAGGGACCTAATACATAGAAAGGAGCATTGTGACACAAACGCTTTTCTATGAGCATATTAGCCTTAATTTCATTAAGTGCCATATGCCCTGGGCCCTCGATAATAACCTGCACATTTTTATCCCATGCACGCTTTGTTAAAATTCCAAGTTCAATCAGTTCACTTACCTGGCTGGCATCAGTGGCATCGTGGATACAGCCGGGACGCATGGCGTCGCCCAAGCTAATCGTTACATCGTATTCATATAAAATATCGAGGAGTTCATCGAAATATTCATAAAACGGGTTTTCGTTTCCCGTCATTTCCATCCACGCATAAATCAAAGAACCTCCGCGCGATACGATATTCATCAAACGAGTTTGGGACTTCTTAAAAGAGTCAATCGTTTTGCGGTTGAGCCCTGCATGAATGGTAACAAAATCAACGCCTTCTTTAGCATGGGAGCGTACTACTTCCAAAAAATCCTGCGCAGTAATTTCGCAGAGTTCTTTCTCTAGAAAACCTACTGCATCATACATGGGAACTGTACCAATCATAGCAGGAGATTTTTCAATGAGTTTTTCTCGAAATTCTCTTGTTTTGCCATAATTGCTAAGATCCATAATCGCCTCAGCCCCGAATTTAACAGCCAAGTCAACCTTTTGCATTTCGACATCGTAATCTTTGAGGTCACCTGAAATTCCTAAATTGACATTGATTTTAGTGCGTAGTCCTTCCCCTACACCATTAGGGTCTAATGCTTTGTGATTTATATTTGCTGGAATGGCGATGGTACCTTTAGCTACACATGCTAAAATTGTCTGTTCATCCAAGTTTTCTTTCTGTGCCACTTTGCGCATCTGGCCTGTGACAATACCTTTTTTTGCCGCCTCCATTTGTGTATGATAGCTCATTTTATTCCTCCACTAATTTTATCTTTCAATCTCTTTATTGTCTCTTCTATGTCACTAGCGCCTGTAATCTCCGATACGAGACACACGCATTTTGCTCCGTGGGCAATAACCTCGCCTAAATTATGCTCTTTTATGCCCCCAATTGCCACAAAGGGAAGATTGATATTATTGACGACATATTCCAAATAGGAAAGCCCGACTGGCGCACACACATTTTTTTTGGTATGTGTCTTAAAAATAGGCCCGACACCGATATAATCTGCTCTCCGTAAAACAGCATCCCGTGCCTGCTCTGGGCTGTGAGTAGAAAGCCCAACCACCATATCACCTGCTATTTTTCGGACTTCTTCTATTGGCAGGTCGTCCTGCCCGATATGTACACCATCTGCCCCACAGCAAAGTGCCAAATCCACATCATCATCTACAATAAAAACCGCTCCGCACTCTTTCGTCATACGGCGAATTTCTCGGCACTGTTGGTACTTTTCCAGCATCGATTTTTCCTTTTCTCGATATTGAACGACGCGAATGCCAGCGTTTAGCATGTGCCTCACTACTTCGATATTACCGCGGCCATTGGAAAGTTCTTCAGCAGTAATTCCATAAATATCAGCTTGTTTAATGATGTCGATACAATGGTTTCTTTTAGAAAAAAGTTTCTTTTCCAGCGAGTAGCACGAAAACCGAATTTCTTCATACGTTTTAGCCACCTCATAATATCCTAAGATTTTGAGCGTTTCTTCTGTTGCGCGAAGTGCCTCTTGCGCCCTTTTGCAATTAGCAGCTACAAATTCAGCCGTCTTTCTTCTATCATCTATTTTGGTTGTCCTTGAAATCTCACACCCCACATCGTTAGAAGAATCCCGCCCTAATAGGCATTTTTCCACAACTTCTTCCGGCAAAGACCGTATCTTGTGGCGGAGTATCTTACATGTGCTTGAGAGTTCCTTCTCATTTTTAACAAACCGCGCATAATCTTCACACACGCGAATCCCCTCTGCCGCCCGATTGATATTGGCGTCTACGATTCGATAGTATTCATACATACCACCTACACCTCCCTCATCTGTTTTCCAACGCTAAGGAAAGCACAATATCTGCCTGTTTAGCGGCTGCTACCATCACACGAGGTGCCAGAGGCGGTACACCTTCTCCAATTCCACTTTCGCCATCTCCAACCATATACCAATTCGCGGATTTTTTTGTAATTTTAATGTCATCACTATGCCCAAATCCTGCTATACCCGATACACAAATGACAGGTTTATTGAGTGGCAATGCAGCACTGACAAAAGTTGCTTTAGAATCAGGTTTATCCATCGCTTCTACTAAAATATCGCAATCGCCAAAAATCTCTGCCGTATTATCCCGTGTAATTCTTATAACATGTGCCTGCACATCGATAGTGGGATTAATTTTTTTTAGGTTTTCTGTTAAAGCCAATACCTTGCTTTTCCCAATTTGATCAAAAAAGAAAAACTGTCTGTTTAAGTTAGAGGGCTCGATAATATCAAAGTCCACGAGCACAAACTTACAAAATCCGCACCTTACCAGCATTTGAGCAACGTTCGATCCCAATCCACCCGCTCCCGCGATTCCCACTGTTGTTTTACGAATTTTTTCTAGCGATTCATTGGATAAATAGCGTGTTAGCCCAACATCAAGTGAATTTTCATACATAATTAAGCACATCCCAATCTTTATATATTGGCTGGAACCCACAATGCTTAATGGCTTCTGCCATAGCCGAAGTATCGCGATCATCTGAAATCTCGAACTGGCCCTCGCTTTTAGCATCTCCAGAATGACCGCCCACTTCCGTAACCGATCCTGCCGACATTTTGGTCACACCTAACCCCATTAAATGATCGCGAAACTCTGGACTTTCCCTCGTGGATACAGTAATTCCTACACGCGGCAAAAAGCATCGAAGTGCAACCATTGCTTGCACGATTGCCTTATCGTCTACAATGCTCTTTGGCTGAAACAAGCCATCGCCCACGCAAGGACGAATTCGGGGAAGTGATACAGCAATATCCGTATTTGGGTAATGATCTTGCAAATACTTGGCGTGAAGTCCTGTGAAGAACACTTCACGACGCCATTCATCGAGTCCTAACAGCGCTCCAATATTGACACTGTGGTAATTTGCCTTGCACGCTTTTTCGGGACTGTCCACCCGTGTTCGGTAATCATGTTTCGGTCCTTCTGGGTGTAGACCAGGGTAGATGTCTTCGTTATACGTTTCCTGAAACATGGTAAATGCGTCCACTCCCGCGTCAAACAGCATCTCATATTCATCATTGGTCAAAGAATATACCTCAATGCAAATAGAGCTTACATACTTTTTAAGCACGCGCACACAGTCAGCTATATAGGTAGGTGGCGTAGCAGCTCTGGATTCACCAGTCAAAATGATAAGATGGCGCATCCCCATATCATGAATTGCCTGTCCCTCTTTTTCCACTTCTTGTAGTGTCAATTTAGAACGTTTGATATGGTTATAGTGGTTAAATCCACAGTAAATGCAGGCATTCTCACAAATGTTGGACAAGTAAAGTGGCGTAAACAATGAAATGGTTTTTCCAAAATTCTGCAAAGTCAGCTTGTGCGACTGTTGTGCCATATCCTCCAAACATTCGTCCTGCGCTACTGGCGACAACATGCGCAAAAAAGAAAGATTATCTTTTTTATCAAGGCTTAACGCACGTAAAACGTCTGATTTGATTGTATTTTTGAAAAAGTCATCATAATCAAAATCTTTATACTGCTTATACACTTCATAAAAGCTCATGAATGCCACCGCCTAACGTAAAAAGCCAGTCAGTGGTGAAGAAGCATTTGCCAAATCAGACACCGCACCAAACCCAGATAAATACGCTTTTCTTCCAGCTTTAACTGCATCGGCAAAAGCCTCCGCCATTAAAACGCTGTTGCCCGCCGTTGCAATAGCGGTATTGACAAGCACTGCCGCCGCTCCCATTTCCATCGCTTCCGCTGCTTCAGATGGTTTCCCAATACCTGCATCCACCACAATCGGCAAATCGATTTCATCAATCATGATTTTTACAAGTTCCCGCGTTTTAAACCCTTTGTTCGTCCCAATCGGTGCGCCAAGTGGCATAATAGCGGCTGCTCCTGCGTCACGCATACGGCGGGCACTCATGAGATCGGGTGACATATACGGAAGGACTGTAAATCCTTCTTTGACCAATATATCAATCGCTTTAATGGTTTGTTCATTGTCTGGTAGCAAATATTTATTGTCCGCAATCACTTCAATTTTGACGAAATTACCGCATCCAGCCGCTTTTGCTAAGCGCGCAATACGGACTGCCTCCTGTGCGTTTCTTGCTCCTGATGTGTTTGGCATTAAGATGCAACTTTTTGGGATATAAGACACTACGTTTTTTTCCTGCGATGAAAAATCGATACGGCGCATTGCTACCGTAATAATCTGCGCACCTGATAGTTCGATCATTTTGGGGATGACACTCTCATCGCCAAACTTACCCGTTCCCACAAAAAGCCGACTCGTTAGTATCTTATCGCCAATTTTTAAATAATCTTCCTGCACAAAAACTTCCTCCTTTTTTATTGCTAATATTTTCTTTAAAAATCAACCACCACCTACAAAGCGTAAAACCTCTATCGCATCATTCTCTAATATTTTTTCATCAGCGAAACGGCTTGGATCAATAATCGAACCGTTTATTTCCACGACAGTTGCATCGGCTGGAAGAGAATTTTGATTCAGCAAATCTATAACTGAAATATCTTCTTCTACATTGTTTTCTACTCCATTTAATAGAACACGCATTTTATCACCTCCTTCATTTAAAAAAGCTCCTACCATGTGGCAAGAGCAATTGTTTTCACCATTGCTTCCCTCCGACAGTCTAAACTGACAGGTTCAAAGGGTCAGGTTTTAACCTTCTCAACTTATAATAAGTCCCCCCGCAAATCTATAATCTATGTAATTGTCAAAAAAAGCACCTGCCCAATCTTAGGCAAGTGCTTTAAAACAAAACCGCTTCCCTTCGACAGTGTGAACTGACAGGTTCAAAGGGTCAGGTTTTAACCTTCTCAACTTATAATAAGTCCCCCCGCTACTATTCTCTTTTCGTTAGCAGTATAACACGCTTTCTTTCTCGTGTCAAATTTATTTTAAGAAAGGCTGACCTTGGACAGAATACCCTTGAGATGCGCTAGCGCAATCCCATAATTCGTCATCGGCACTCTCTGCTCCTTCGCTTGCTGGACACGCGAAAGCACATATTTTCGGTTGAACATGCACGCACCACAATGAATAATCAAATCATAAGATGATACATTTTTTGGGAAATCCACGCCGGCTACAATATCGACTGTTAGCCCGTTTCCCACTTTTTTTCGTAAAAGAGCAGGCAGTTTCACGCGCCCAATGTCCTCCGTAAGAGGAGCATGCGTACAAGCTTCAGCAATTAACACGCGTGACGTTTCTTTGAGGTTATCAATCGCTTTCGCTCCTTCTAAAAATGCATCCAAATCACCTTTGTAAGCGGCAAACAAAATAGAAAATGACGTCAATTTGCTCTCCTCGGGTTTGTGTTCATATACAAAAGAAAACACCTGCGAATCAGTAATAATGAGTTTCGGCGGCTCTTTTAATGCTTCAAGCGCCCTCACCATCGTGTCAGGTGTGACAGATACTGTGATACACGCATCATCGAGTAGCTCGCGGATGGTCTGTGCCTGTGGCAGTATTAAACGGCCTTTTGGAGCTTCACTATCTTGTGGCATGACGAGCATGACGACGTCATTTGGCTGGGCAAGCCCTGCTAAAATGCTGTCTTTTTCATATCCTTCAGGCAAAGAGCGCAGTAATTTCTGACGGATGGCTGCAAGCCCTTCGCCACTTTTACTACTTACTAAAATGGTATCCAACCCATAAAGTTGTTGAATTTTACTCGCAACTTCTTCCTTATCAGACAATACATCTGACTTGTTGACAACGGCAATAATTGGCGTTTTGTTTTTCTGACAAGCTTCAACCCAATCTTTCGCATCCTCAATATCACGATCGGCGAATACGAAAATAGCGATATCCGATTTTGAAAGTGCCTCTTTTGTTTTTTCCACGCGCAGTTTTCCGAGTTCTCCCACATCATCAAATCCGGCGGTATCGATGAACAAACTGGCGCCAATCCCTCTGAGTTCCATCGCTTTATAAACAGGATCGGTTGTCGTGCCTGCAATTTTGGAAACCAAAGCCGTATCCTGCCCGGTCAAAGCATTGATGAGCGAAGATTTTCCGCTGTTTCTTTTACCAAAAATACCAATGTGCAATCTGTTAGCGTTGGGTGTCTTTTGCATACTCACCATTCCCTACTTCCTTTTAAAATCTGAAATCACGTTTGCCTGCTTCAATATTTTTTAAATTCTCGCTAGCTATATTCTTTACTTTTTCATTTGGAATGCGATTTAGCTCCTCTGCAATGACTTTTTCGCCTTTTTCTTTGGTATCAGCCGACGCATAGTCCATCAAGTATTCTTTTAAGGTCATGAGAGCATTCGGCTGACAGCAGTTTCCAATCTGCAATGATTTCACGAGTTGCATGAAACGGTCACCCGTTCTGCCTTCACGGTAACAAGCCGTACAAAAACTAGGAATATACCCCATCTCAAGTAGCCAATTAACCACCTCATCAAGCGTTCTAGTATCGCTCACATCAAACTGTGCCGAATTATCGTCTTCTGCTTCTTTTTCGGCATACCCACCTACACTTGTGCAAGAACCACCGCTCACTTGCGAAACGCCAAGGTGAAGCACCTTTTCACGTGTCTTTTGTGACTCGCGCGTCGATACAATAAGACCAGTATACGGAACAGCAATACGTAAAACAGCTACAATTTTTGCAAAAACTTCATCTGAAATACCATTGTCAAATGTACTCGGATCAATATCATCCGCTGGACGGATACGCGGTACACTAATGGTATGTGGGCCAACGCCCTTAGCCGCTTCCAAATGTTCTGCATGCATCAGAATTCCAACAAAATCATAACGGTAAAGGTTAAGCCCAAATAATACGCCACACCCTACATCATCGATACCGCCATCCATAGCGCGATCCATTGCCTCCGTATGATACTCATAATTGCTCTTCGGTCCAGTTGGATGCAGCTCTTCATACGCTTTTTTATTATAGGTTTCTTGGAATAAAATATACGTACCAATTCCAGCTTCTTTTAACTTATTATAGTTTTCTACGGTAGTTGCTGCAATATTAACATTGACACGACGAATGGCACCATTTTTATGTTTGATACCATAAATGGTTTTGATACTTTCCAATACATATTCGATAGGAGAATTAATAGGATCTTCTCCTGTTTCTAGGGCTAACCTCTTATGACCCATATCCTGCAAGGCGGTAACTTCGCGCACAATATCTTCCTGACTTAGTTTTTTTCTAGCAATGTGCTTATTCTTCCCATGATAGGGACAATACACACAACCGTTGATACAATAATTTGATAGATAAAGTGGCGCAAATAGCACGATACGATTTCCATAAAACTTTAGTTTGATTTCCTCTGCCAATTTCTCCATCTTCTCATTCAAATCTGGAATATCGCAATCGAGCAGTACTGCTGCTTCCCTATGGGTAAGACCTTTACAGGTACTTCCCTTTTCTAATATTTTTTCTATTAACTCACGGTTCGATTTGTTTTTTTCAGCATAAGCCAAGGTGTCCAAAATTTCCTCATCGGAAATAAATTCCGTTGACTTGCTTGATTTTACATCATACATCAAAATTTCCTTCTTTCTATAGTGAGAACTACTTCTGATTAAAAACCGTCGCAAACAAATTTCCTAATTGGTTTCTGTTTTTTGATAAATCGTTTTAACGCTAATATTAGGGATCATGCCAAGTTTCCCTGAAAGTGCGCTGATAATATCATTCGGTGCATCGATTGCCACACTAATGACATTAATTCCTTTTTCCCTATGCGGTACACCCATACGCCCAAAAATATAATCACCATATTCATGCAAAAGCAAGTTTAGCTTTTCCACTGCGTCTTTATTTTCAACCACAATACCAATCAGCGCAATGCGCGATTCTGTATTTGCCATAAGTTTGCCTCCTTTACAACAAAAAATTCCTATGCCGAGGCATAGGAATCGTAAACCGAATTACTATACCGCCTTGTAACGCAGGAAAACACTCCTTAGTCAGTCAGAACGATGATTTTCAATCTGTTAATAGGATACCACATTTTTGCAAAAATATCAATACAAACGCCATCTGTTTATTCGTTAGGCGCAAATTGGCTATTGTAAAGTTCGGCATAAAAGCCACTATGTTTGATCAATTCATCATGGGAACCCTTTTCGATAATATGCCCATCTTTCATGACCAAAATCACGTCTGCCTCTTTAATGGTAGAAAGCCTGTGTGCAACTACAAAACTTGTCCGATTTTCCATCATCTTTAAGAAAGCTTTTTGGATTTTCACTTCAGTTCTCGTATCAATGGAACTGGTGGCCTCATCTAAAATCAGAATAGAAGGCTTGGTAAGCATCACACGCGCAATGCACAAAAGCTGTCGCTGCCCCTTAGAAATATTTCCGCCGCCCTCTTCAATGACCGTATCGTATCCTTTGGGTAAACGTTTGATGAAACTGTGGGCATACGCGCTTTTGGCCGCTAGAGTGATATCCTCAATGGTAGCGTCTTCTCTGCCATAGGCAATGTTTTCTCGAACCGTACCGTTTAAAAGCCAGGTGTCCTGCAAAACCATTCCAAAGAGCTCGTGCACGTTGCTCCTCCGAGTGGCGGCGAGAGAAATCTCGTCCACCGATATCGTGCCGGAATCGACTTCGTAGAAGCGCATCAGGAGATTGACCAAGGTGGTCTTGCCCGCCCCGGTCGGGCCGACGATGGCGATCTTCTCGCCGCCTTGGACGGAGAGCGAGAAATCCTGGATGATCGGCTTGCCCGCTTCATAGCCGAATTTAACGTGGTCGAAATCGACCTGTCCTTTGATATAGGAAAGTAACGGCGCCTTCCCGCTTTCATCGGCCATCTCTTCTTCGTTAAGGAAAGCGAAGACCCGCTTCGAGGCGCCCGAGGCAGTCTGCAAGGAGCTGGTGGCTTCGGCAAGCTGCGATAAAGGCGAGGTGAAGAGGCGAACATAGAGTAAGAAGGCGATGACCACCTCAAAGCCGATCTTCCCGCCGAAGACCAAAGCGGCCCCGACGATTGCCACCACCACGTAGCCAAGGTTTCCGACGAAGGACATGATCGGCATCATGAGCGAGGAGAGGAACTCCGATTTGAATGTCGAGTTTTTTAGGGCCTCGTTCTTCGCGGTAAAAGCCGCGCCGGTGCTCTTTTGCGCGTTATAGGCCCGGACGATGGCGTTGCCGGCAAAGTATTCCTCGATATGGCCGTCCACTTTGGCCAGATCCTCCTGGCGGGCGGCGAAGTATTTTTGGGAGCGCGAAAGGATGAGGAAGACGAAGGCGAACCCCAATAGGCTCGAGACAATCGCCGCAAGGGCGAGAATCCAATTGGTGACAAACATCATGACCGAGCAGCCCAAGATCATCACGACCGCGCTGACGAAAGTCGAGATGCTGTTGCTGAGCGAGGTGCTAATCGAGTCGACGTCGTTCGTGACGAGACTAAGCGTGTCGCCATGGGGATGGGAGTCGAAGTAACGTAACGGCATCCGGTCGATCTTCGCCGCGATGTCTCGCCTCAGAGTTTGCCCGAGGCTCGCCGAGACCAGGTTCATGATCACGCCCTGAACCGCTGTGAGGACGAAGGAGGCGCAGTAAAAGATGACCAGGAGGACCCCGACTCTGTTGACGGTCTCGAAGTCAATCGCGACCCTGCTCGAGGAAATGCCGTCGGTGATGGCCTTGGTCAGCTTTTGCAAGAGGTTCGGCCCCAAGACCGAGAGGATGGTCCCGCCGACCGCCGCGATCAAAGCAAGGGTGATTTGCGGGGAATAACGGTTCAGATAGCGGCCCAAATTCTGGTTTGGGGCCTTTGATTTTTTAAGCATGGGCGAGTTCCTCCTTCGAGAGCTGGCTCTCACAGATCTCCCCGTAGGCCGCGCAGGAGGGGCGCAGGGC
>Ga0183101_1000337_pt3 | contig 11512 bp, 13 predicted proteins | sample Biomet3_FD_127790 | JGI IMG/M metagenome (GOLD analysis project Ga0183101, IMG submission 127790) | Microbial communities from bioreactor (seeded with sewage sludge) at LBNL, California, USA - Biofuel metagenome 3 | ecosystem: Engineered > Bioreactor > Anaerobic > Unclassified ... | reverse complement strand
CGGGTTTACATAATCCCCGGCAAGACTCGGGATCAAAAAGGTGGTGTCGGTCGGACGACCGGTACCGAAGATTGAACTGATGGTCTCCCGGTCCACCGCGTGGCTCATGGCATGCCGGAAGGCAGAGAGATTTGCCGGGTACTGGGCCGTGTTGAACGCAACTTCGTATGCCCCGGTGTCATTGATCGAATAGACCGAGATATTCTTATCACCGGCAAGGCTCTGTGCCACCGTCGGAGTGAGATCGGTGACAACATCGATCTCGCCGTTTTTCAGGGCCAGTACCTGACTGTCGGCATTGGTGATCGTTTTGAGAACAATCCCGGTTACCCGGGGCACGTTTCCATAGTAGTTGTCGTTGCGTTTGAGTTGTACATATCCCGGAGCGGTCTGTACATATACGAAAGGCCCGGTTCCTACAAACTGCGTGTCCTGGTAGTGTTGTGGATCGGTCACATTTTCCCAGATGTGTTTTGGGGAGATGGAAAGCCCCGGCTGGCGCGAGATCTGGTCAAGGAAGAACGAGTACGAGGTCTTTAAGTGGAAGACCGCCGTGTTGTCGTTTGGACAGTCAATGGACTGGACATCTTTTAACACGTAGCCCATCGTGAGATTGTTTTTCTTCATGTAACCGTTAGTGAATTTCACGTCGGCACAGGTAAACGGGACACCATCATTCCACGTGGCATTTTTTACCAGATGAAATGTCCAGGTTTTTGCGTCATCAGAAACATTCCAGCTCTCTGCAAGGGCCGGGTCAAATTTCCCGTTCCGGTCCTTGACGACAAGACCTTCCATGATCCCGGTCGGCGTCCCTCCTTTCTGCATACTGCTGGTGTACGTGATTGAGGAGGTATCTTCGACCGGAATAATAACGTCCGTGGCAGATACACGGGTCATGGTTGCATTTTCCGGTGCAGTACTTGAAGTACATCCGGAAACGGCACAGAATATCAGGAGGGCAGATACGCACAGTACACAGAAAAGAGCGGTACTGTGCGATCCCGACGGCAGTGTCATCTTCATGGTAATCACCGGGACTTTTTACTTTTTTTAAAATCCAGTGATTAATCGAACCCGACGTTATTTAACAATTGTTTTTTAATATTGGAAAATAGTATACCATAAATTGTTTACTTTCTTTAAAGAGGTTTGTCCCGGATTTTACCGTTCACCTGTTCCATAGGGACCTGAATTGTCTAGAGAATATCCGGGAAATACCGGAACTCTCTGCGGGATTTACCGACCCGAGAAAAGGGCAAGGATAAGTTAATTTAAAATTGTTTACTTACTTGGTATATCAAACAAAATTACCAAAACTTATATGGGTGCAGGTACTATTTCAGATTGATATCTATGGGATCCGCACAGGACATCATGCAGACATTTACCGACAAGGAGATCCGCGCACGTTTCAGCCCGTTCGATGGCTGGGAATGCCAGAGGGCACCGTCACCGGCCACACGGGACTCGGTATTTCTTCTCACCCGGGATGTACGGGGAAAGAAGGAAACAATCGCCCTGGCAGTCTCCTTTGACGAAGAGCCCACGGTCACCGCACTTGCAGGTATCGCGGCCGGGCGTACCGGCCGGCACGCACTCAGGGGCCAATACCTCCTTGTCCCAAAGGAGGCAGACGTATCGGCAGTTCCCGGCAACATCCGGGTTCTTTCCATGAGCGCGTTCGGGTTCAGCGACGGCGAACTCATCTGGCTTACGAAAAAGAAAGGCGTGAAACACTATGCACAGATAGAAATGCCGGCAAAAGCGGTAGCTGCCGGCCCGGCCTGCGAACCGCATGCGGCGTAAGACCTACCGATTGGTTTCTATACTTTTTCCAATGGTTTTCGGGGAATCTCCAAAAACTTTGAACGTTGTTTGAGCTGCTTTTCGAATATTCTCCTAAAAAACGATCTGATCTTCATTTCTCCTTCACATGAAATTCCTTGTGTCAGATCAATTTTTGTTAATCAAATAAAATTTATTCCAACATATTATCAAATGATCATAGTTAAATACAGTTTTTTATAATGAATATGATGGCATGGTGGTTTGATCCCTGTGAAATCGATCCGCCACTGCACAAAAAGCCAATTTTCTGTACCAGAGGAAAGAACATGCATTATCTGAAACGAATGATGAGAAAAAATGGCGACGATGCAGTCTCGCCGGTTGTTGGAGTGATGCTGATGCTTGTGGTCACCATCATCATCGCAGCAGTCGTGAGCGGGTTTGCCGGGGGGCTTATTGGCGGGAATAACCAGAAAGCTCCGACACTTGCCATGGATGTAAAGATTTCGAACTCAGGAAGCTGGGTGGGAAGCGGGTTTTCGGCTACCGTAACGAGTGTGAGCGATCCCATCCCGACAAAGGACCTCAAGATAGTCACTTCGTGGACGGCAACATCAAATGGAGCACCATTAGTTGGAGGAAATACGGTCTATCCGCTTTCTGCCAATGCCAACTATACTGTCCCGGCAAGCGGGGGAACTGGTGGATTGAAAGATATGACCGCTCCTTTTGGATCTGGCCCGGGGGTAGCAGGTACATTCAATCCGACAGCACCTTCCGCAGAACAACAATTCGGAAATTATACACTTGTCCAGGGAACCGGCCTGTATGCACTGCCATTCGGGACGACATCCGGTAGAGCTATCGGAGGTTCAACCGGTGCTAGCGCATATGAAGGATACGGAGTTCAAACACCCTATGCTTACAATACAACAACAAACAGCACATTTTACAGAACCGATCCCACCCAAGCAGTTCTCGGGAGCGGATGGGAAAACCTGAAAACGGGTGACACAGTTAATGTCCGGATTATCTACCTCCCATCAGGAAAGACCATTCTTAATAAAGAAGTTACGGTAGCGGAGGGATAAAATCATGACGGGAAAGAAACAAGGAGATGCAGTCTCTCCGGTTGTAGGTGTCATGATGATGCTTGTCGTAACAATCATCATTGCAGCGGTAGTGAGTGCATTTGCCGGCGGTGCTGTATCCGGGCAGAAAAAGACTCCTCAGGCATCGATCACCGGGAAATACAGTATCGCAAACGGTCTTGAAATCTCACATGCGGGCGGAGATCCGCTCGCGACAAACGATCTTGTCTTTACGATCCGGGATAATTCAGTTTTCGGGCCGAACCTCGAACAGACAACAGCACAACTACTCGACAAGAAAAACATCACAAACGGTAATGGGAAATACATGCTCTATTCCGATGGTTCGATGGATTTCACGTCATTTGTCTCCGGGGATACCTTGTATGTCTCAGCGGACAATACCAGTTGTAACGTCTTCCAATCGGGAATATCTCCAAACAGCGGAGTATCGGGAGCTACATATACTGGGAATAAACCTGCCCTATGGGCGCTTTGCATCCGAAACCCTGACAATGTCGGCAAGACCTTTTCGCTAGAGGTAAGCGACAAACAGGGGCACATGATCTCAAAGAGCGATGTGACGATCGCGGCTTAAGTGGGGGCAGTGGAACAACTTCAAATTATAACATACAAGGTGAAAAAACGATGAATCCAGAGAAAGATATGGCAGTGTCCCCTGTGGTCGGTGTGATGCTGATGCTTGTCGTTGTCATCATTATCGCAGCGGTCGTTAGCGGATTTGCCGGCGGGCTGGTAAGTGCCAACAGTCAGAAGACACCCCAGCTTGCCATGGACGCAAATATTGTAAATACCGGTTACTGGTCTTCGAGTTACTTCAAGGCAACAGTGACGGGTGTAGACAAACCAATCGCAACAAAAGACCTAAAGATTGTAACATCATGGTCCAAAACAATGACAAATGGCACCTCCATAAAAGGAGGGGCAACCATGACCCCGGGAGTACGTAACTTCGATGTATCGTATATTGTCAACGGATGGTCAAATTGGGATACGTGGACGTATGTATGCCCGCAAGGGTATGGTCCCGGGGTAGGATTGAACGGCACTGAAAGTGCAAACTTCTGGCCTTTCGATGGCTCCAATTCTTCATATGGGAAAAAAGGTCTGAAAGCTTCAATGGACGCCATTGAAAAAGGATACCTCACGAACTCTTCGTGGTTCGGAAACTACATCCTCCAGTCAGGAACCATCATGTTTGCCCGGCCGTTTGGCGGAAGACTTGGTGGGCAGGCTACCGGGACGGGTAGTTTTACTGTTGGATATGGCATTGTACCGAACACAACGGCAGGAATTACCGGAGCAGGCAGGTATTATTATGCCTATGGTACCGATCCAAATGGAGCAACCCTGAATCCCTACCCGGACAGCGTCGACCAGATGGAAGCAGTTCTTGGGAACAACTGGAATTACCTTAGGGCCGGCGATACTGTAACCATGAAGATGGTCTATACACCAAATGGTCGGACAATCTGGCAAAAAGACATCACAGTGGAGGGATAATCGATGAAACCTACCAAGGATGCTGGAGTATCACCGGTTGTCGGTGTGATGCTGATGCTTGTCGTTGTCATTATCATTGCAGCTATCGTGAGCGCATTTGCCGGGGGACTTGCAAGCACGAACAACAAGGCACCACAGGCATCAATTTCCGGAAAATACAGTTATTCATCGGATATCTTCAAAATTACCCATGACGGAGGGGATGAGCTATCAACCTCCAAACTTATCATCAAACTCCAGCAAAACGATGAAGATTTCGGAGGATATGGCAGCTTGTTTAGTCAGATGGGTTCTCAAGGAACCGGGATTATTATTGCCAACAAGTCCATGATATGCAGTGTTGATGGATCCTCCTGCTGGGTTGATGTCACTACTGGGGGACCCACGATTGCTGTATTCCGACCAGGCGAAACCTTCATTTATAATGAAACTTTCAAAAAAGCAATCAGTGGATACAAGGATTCACCGATAGGGAAATCACTGATCCTTGAAGTTGATACCATTGATGGGAAACTGATCTCTAAATCGAAAGTGATGATCGATCCATGAGACAGATTTTAGAGAGGACTCTTCCCTTAACGGGAAGGATCTTTTCTTTTTTAAAGAGAAATTCAAAATTGACTAATTAGGGGAGCATATGAATTATCCTCCAGATATGATTCTGCTGATATTCTATGACCTCTCCCAGTGATCCATTCTGGAGATCCGTCGCCGACGCCCGGCAATACGACACCTTCGCAAACACGGACTTTGCCCGGATCTACCCGGTTATTGCCAGTCAGATCCTCGACCGGACCGGCATCACCGGAGGCCGATGCCTCGACATCGGCTCCGGGCCGGCATCGCTTGCCCTTGCCCTCGCCGCACTTTCGGATCTCCATGTTACGGCACTCGACAGTTCCCCGGAGATGTACGAACTGGCGCAGAAAAATATCCGATTGCGGGGCATGGAGGATTATGTCGTTCCGTTGACAGGAAACGTTCACGCAATTCCGGTGGCAGATGAGACCTTCAATCTCGTTGTCAGCCGGGGATCATACCATTTCTGGGACGATCTTGTCGTGGCGTTTTCAGAGATCCTGCGGGTACTCAAACCCGAAGGAATCGCCTATATCGGGGGAGGGTATGGCAGCGGCAGGATCCGCGACGAGGTACTCGCCCACCGAAAGGAACGGGGTATTGTCGATGACCCGGTTCACCCGGTAAGAACCCGGTTCAGGAAATTTAAACCCGGCGAGATCGAGGATTCGCTTCAGCGGGCCGGAATCAGGAACTACCGGATCATCAGCGATGATTCGGGATTCTGGATCGTCATCAAAAAAGGGACAGGATAGCGGAAACCCAAAAATCCACGGATGTGATTTTCGTGAAAAACTTGTTCAAAAGTTATGATTTACTTAAAATGCCCTGCTCGGCAAAAACGGGTGTTTTTCAATGACAATGATGGAGATCGTACTCTCACTGGTACTACTGTTAATTTTGATTGTAACTGCATCATTTTCGATCAAGGTACTGCGTCAGTACGAACGTGCTGTTGTCTTCCGGCTCGGTAGGTTGATCGGTCTGAAAGGCCCCGGTATCATCGCGATCATCCCGTTCGTCGACAAGATTACCCGAGTGGATCTCCGGGTTCGCCAGATCGACGTCCCAAAGCAGACGATTGTCACGCAGGACAACATAAGCGTCGATGTCGATGCCATCATCTATTACCATGTCACCGATGCAGCCCGCGCAATCGTGGAGGTCGAGGATTACGAAGCGGCAACCGCCCTCATTGCCCAAACCACTCTCCGCGATGTCCTTGGCCAGAACGAACTCGATACCGTTCTGTCCGCCCGGGAATCACTCAACCAGAAGATACAGGCTGGTCTCGAACAGGTAACCCGTCCGTGGGGCATTCAGGTAGATATCGTCACGATCCGGGACATCTCCCTGCCGGAGAACATGCTCCGTGCCATCGCGCGGCAGGCCGAGGCGGAACGGGAGAAACGGGCGCGTATCATCCTTGCCGATGGCGAACAGCAGGCATCCGAACGGATGTGCGAAGCAGCCCGGCTCTATGAGAAGACACCGGTTGCACTCAAACTCCGTGAGTTCCAGACACTCTCCGAGATTGCAAAAGAGCGTAATCTCATTGTCGTCACGAACAATTCAGAGAATCTTGGAACTACGCTTGGCTGTATCAAGGGCATGAACCGGTGAAACCGATGAAGAGGGGAACGGTCCTCGGTTCCCTTGCAGGGACAGTCAAACGGACGCGGACGGGAAAAGCCAGCAGGGTCGAACAGGAGCATACCCGCTCGGTCTGGAAAAAAGCGCTCTTTCTCATCGCACTGGTTGTCTTCCTAATCTTTGCAGCTGCTATCGTCATTACTCTGGGGCAGGTCCCCATCACCGTGACCGATGTCTATTGTACTCTGGCAGACAAACTGATACCGGGCATTTTTTCGGTCAGCGATGAGATGACGCACGTGATCTGGCAGATCCGCATGCCGCTGATTCTCGGTGCTGTTATTGCCGGGTTCAGTCTTGGTGCCTGCGGCTGTGTCATGCAGGCAGTCTTAAAAAACCCGCTCGCAAGCCCGTTTACTCTCGGGATATCTGCAGGTGCACAGTTCGGAGTCTCTATCGGTGCTGTGCTCGGTATCACGATCCTCGGCGGTCCGTATTTCCTCGTGGGTAATGCGTTCCTCTGCGCCCTCCTCTGCTCGGGCGCAATCATCGCACTTTCTTCTTTAAAAGGTGCGTCATCGGAGACCCTTATCCTTGCCGGGGTCGCCATAACCTATCTTTTCTCGGCCACAAACTCCCTGCTTTCCTACATTGCTACCGATGAACAGCGCGATGTCATGACAATGTGGGGCATGGGAAGCCTTGCCGATCTCAACTGGCTCAGTATCTCGTTCCTTCTGATTATGGCTGCCATCTGTATTCCCCTGCTGTACAGCAGGGCATGGGATCTCAATCTCATGACAGTCGGGGATGACAGCGCAAAGAGCATGGGTGTCGATGCAAACGTTGTCCGGATCTTTATCATGGTAGTGTCGAGCCTTCTGGTCGCCGCGATCGTTGCATTCGTCGGGGTGATAGGGTTCATCGGCCTTGTCGCCCCCCATATCGGGCGCATGATCCTGGGGAGCGATCACCGGTATCTGATCCCTGCAGCGGGCGGTCTTGGGGCAGCGCTGCTCCTTGTGGCAAATGCCATCTCCATGAACCTTCTGGGATCCGTGGTAATCCCCACCAGCATCATCATGTCGATCATCGGTGTGCCGTTCTTCCTGTATCTCATTCTCCGGGGCAGACGCAAGGAGTACTGGTCATGATCATCAAGCTCGCGATCAACCACCTGTGGTTCAGTTACAACAGCCATGAGGTCTTGCGCGACTTCTGTCTTGATATTGGCGATGGTAAAATCGTCAGCATTGTCGGTCCCAACGGCTCCGGAAAATCCACACTGATTAAATGCATCGACCGTCTGCTCGTCCCATCTTCCGGTGAAATCCTCGTAGACCGAAATGACATAATCAGGATGAGCCGGATGGAACTGGCCCAAAACATTGCCTATGTCCCCCAGAACTCTCTGCGGGTTTTCCCGAACACAGTGTTCGATGTCGTCCTGATGGGAAGACGTCCGTACCTGGGCTGGAGAGGGGGAACACGGGACGAACAAGTTGTCTGGGAGATTCTCCAACTCCTCGGTCTTGAGGATCTCGCCATGTCTTCATTTACCGAACTTTCGGGAGGCCAGCAGCAGAAGGTGCTCATTGCCCGTGCCCTGGCCCAGGAAACGGGCGTTATTCTGTTGGACGAACCCACAAGCAATCTCGATATCTGGCACCAGATCGATGTGATGGACCTCTTAAAAACGCTGGTAAAAAAGCGTGATCTGACGGCAATCGTTGCCATCCACGATCTCAACATGGCAGCCCGGTACTCGGATACCATCGTAATGATGAAAAGGGGGAAAATTGTCGCAACCGGTATACCGGAGGATGTCATGACCGCAGAAAACCTCGAAACGGTCTACAGTATCCGTGCAAGCGTAAAGATCGCTGACGATATTCCGTTTATTATTCCCATCTCGCGAATCTCCCCGAAACCGGAGATAGGCTACGGTATATCGGCCGGTTCCCGATCCGGCGGAAACCCCGGGACCGGGCAGCAGTCAGCTTCCGGTAAAGCGGGCAGGAACGTATCCGGGTTCTCCCGGTAAAGGTGGATTATGGGCAGGAAAAAGGTAAGGTCACGTATGCCGGCGGTTCTTATCATTGCCGCTATCGGGCGTATCCCGTTGGATCGGCATTCCACAGATAATCCACGAACCATTGTGGGCAGCAGGCTGAAACGGAATATTCAGAAGAGGGTTGTCATGGACGGATGAGCGTATCAGGCAGGTATGTGAACAGACGCTCATGTTCCCGGGATTGTCAGGAGACCAACAGAAAACTGCCCGCAAAACAGGCGGATGAAAGCAGGATAACAAACAGGGTGATGTAATGAATCTGCAGCAGAAAAAAGATGTCAAAAACTGGATTGAGTGCTGGAACTCCACAAAAGGGTTCTTTTCAGGAGTATCCGACAGCGAACAGGCAGCATCATGGAACCGGCGCTGGGACCCCACCGAAGGGGACATGGGAAGGCACATGACCTCCCAAAGAATGAACAAGCGGATGAATGAGATATTTGCATTTCTTGAGGAAGCAGGCTGTGAGGTAGACGGTGCCCGGATCTTCGATGTAGGCTGCGGCCCGGGTGCGACGTCGATCCCGTTTGCAAAAGCGGGTGCTGATGTAACGTCCCTGGACATTTCCTCGACTGCACTTTCGCACCTCAAAGAACGTGCAGAAAAAGAAAGTGTATCGATTACGACCATTGAATCTTCGTGGTGGACTGCGGATATCCGTAAACTGGGGCTAAAGAAAAAGTTCGATCTAGTGTTTGTCACAAGCACACCGGCAGTGCGGGATGCAGGGTGCCTTGACCGGATGATTGGCTGCTCGAAGAAATTCTGCTATTATAGTTTCAGCCTTGGGAACGGCGGACCTATGCAGACGGATCATACTGAGATCTTACAAACAGTACTCAAGAAGGATTTGCCCCGCCGGGGGAACGGCAGGGGTTCATCCCCGTTCATCAACGGGTTCATGTACCTGTGTACCTGCTCGGGTACCGCCCGCTTGTGAAGATAAACCGCCACAAGAGGACAAGGGAAGTGAACTGGGAAGAGGCAGCAGACCGGACGATCCGGTTCCTCGACCGGGCCGGGGACTTTACCGCAGCAGACAAAAAGAAAATCCGGACGCATTACAGGGAAACTGCTGTTGACGGGAAGTACCGCACACAATCCCAAGGATATTCTGGCATGATGGTCTGGCAGGTGTAAATCAGAGGATCTTTCTGGCACCCGGCAGGACCAGTTTTAATCTTTGATCCTGCCGGCTGCCTTTCATCACGGGAGGAGACATTCCAATGGAAATAAAAGATGCCGGTATCATTGCACTTGTTATCCTTATCGTTGTTGTTGCAGGGGTTGCGGTTTTTGAAATAGCGGATATGGCCAGCGGGACCGGGTCCTTCGGTCAGGATTTCCCCAATGATACCGTACCGGCATCTGCCGGTACCGTGTCCAAAGATCGTTTATCGGTATCTTCCCAAAATGCGGTACAGAACGGGTCCTGCCGCACGATTACGGATATGGCCGGCAGGAAAGTGACGATACCAGCAAATGTGACGCGGGTTCTTGGATCGTTTATTATCTATTATGTGGCACCGGAGAAGATCGTGAGCTGGGATTCCAATCTGACAAGCGATACCAAAAAAATCTATTCCACACTTCCGGACAACATCACGATAATCAGCAGCGGCTCGAAAAATTACGAGGCACAGATCGCCATGCACCCGGATCTCGTCTTCATCTCATGCGGTGACGGGAATGCAATTGCGTACGATTCGGTGAACCTGACGCAGGAGAAATACGGTGCGCTCCCTGCGGTCTGCCTGAACAATACCCAGAATGTTACCAATGCAGAAGCAGTATTCCGGTTCCTGGGCAATGTGCTCGATAAACCGGAGCGGGCAGACGAACTCATCCGGTATTACCGCGGAACCCTCGATGAGATCCAGGATAAGACCTCCGTTATCCCTAAAGAAAACCGGACTCGGGTGTTTTATGCAGAGGGTGCAAACGGCCTTGCAACCGATGCCAGCGGTTCCATCCACTCGCAGCTGATCGACCTCTGTGGGGGAAATAATGTTGCCACTGTCCCGGGCTTCCAGTCCGGTTCCGGTATGACAGCAGTTACCATGGAAGCAGTCATGATGTGGAAGCCCGATGTCATTATTACGACAAGCCGGGATTTTGCCACAAATGTCTACAATGACTCGAACTGGCAGCATATCCCCGCCGTGCAAAACCATAAGATCTATGTGACCCCAAGCAAGCCGGGCAACTGGTTCGATCGTTCGCCCAGTTTCTACCGGATTGTCGGCATGTCGTGGACGGCCCATGCCCTTTACCCGGATCTTTTCCCCGATGAATGGTTGCGGCAGAAGGTAAAGGAGTACTTCTCCGTGTATCATCACTATAATGTAAGCGACGACGAACTGGATGACCTGCTTTCTCCTTCGTCGGGAAGCAATATCGGGCAGGCTGCATCATGATCGGTTCAGCATCCCTTATTTTTAAATGAAGGGGGACACGTTCGTGCTGTGCTCCAGATCAGGACACTCGTTATTCAGGATAAGATCTCCGCCCATGAAACAGACTCCAGACACCTAGATTTCTGTTTTTGGGGAGTAGATCACGTCATCCTCATACGGCTGCTCCATTGAGGATCATCCATTAATAATTTCAACCGGGATACGGGCAGAAAGTAAAACAAAATAAGTAAATTTTTAACAAAATAAAGATGTACTTTTAATCGTGTTATCAGGCATGTACAGGTGTATTTTTTCATGAAACTGCTTATCTGCGGAAAAGGCGGGTCCGGAAAGAGCACAGTCACCGCACTCCTCGCTCGGCAGTATGCTGCGGCAGGAAAACGGGTTATCGTTGTGGATACCGATGTATCGAATACCGGCCTTCACCGGATCCTGGGCACCAG
>Ga0183101_1002720_pt1 | contig 11515 bp, 13 predicted proteins | sample Biomet3_FD_127790 | JGI IMG/M metagenome (GOLD analysis project Ga0183101, IMG submission 127790) | Microbial communities from bioreactor (seeded with sewage sludge) at LBNL, California, USA - Biofuel metagenome 3 | ecosystem: Engineered > Bioreactor > Anaerobic > Unclassified ... | reverse complement strand
TGATCTTCTGTTGCAAAGCACTTTCCAAAGTCTTCTGCTTCTATTAATATAGCTGCATCTATATCAACTTGCATTCCTCTGTCTATAGCATCTTTACAATATGCAACTGCTTTTGGAGCATTAGCTGAAATTCTACTCGCCATTGCTTTTGCTTCATCCATTAAACTTTCTAATTCAACTACTTTATTAACTAAGCCTATTCTATAAGCTTCTTCTGCATTTATAAGATCACAAGTATATATTAATTCTTTAGCCTTTCCTGGTCCTACAATTCTAGCTAATCTTTGAGTTCCACCAAATCCTGGAGTAATTCCAAGACCCGCTTCTGGTTGCCCAAATTTAGCTTTTACTGAAGCTATTCTTATGTCACAAGACATAGCAAGTTCGCATCCACCACCAAGAGCAAATCCTGATATAGCTGCAATAACTGGCTTATCCAATTTTTCTAATCTTCTGAACACATTGTTTCCTAAAATTCCAAATTCTTTACCTTGTTCTTCATTAAGATCTTTCATTTCTGAAATATCCGCCCCAGCAACAAAAGATTTTTCACCAGCACCAGTAACAATAACTGTATACATATTGCTGTCTTTTTCTAAATCTTCTAAAACAGCGTCTAAATCCTTTAATGTTTCTGAATTTAATGCATTTAGTGCTTTGGGTCTATTGATTGTAACAATAGCTAGATGTCCTTCTTTTTCAAGAATCACATTTTTTAGTTCCATTTTAATGACCTCCTTCAAATTTGGTTATTTATTTTTTAAATTTAATTTTTAAGTATCTACCACCTTATCTATTAATGAAAACATATTTCACTATGCATATGGGAATACGAAATTGTTTACAAAAGTTTTTAAAAAAGATATCCTATCCTTAAATAGCAAATAGCATTGCACTAAAGATTGTGGAAAAATTAAGTTATATATATTAGTTCACTTACTACTCCCGTTAATTTTATTATTAGCAATAAGCATGCCAATCATATTTTTTTCCATGAAACCTTATATATTGTGGTTTCCGTAATCAATTCCTAAATATATCAATTGGATTTATGTCTATATTTTGTACACCTTTAATTATATTTCCTAGAATGACTTCTTCTAGATTGAGTTTCCTAATTTTTGAAGAGTTAATTTCCTACTTTCTTAACGAGATTTAGTATACAACTCATTTTTCTTTATTTTTAATTCTTGTTCATATATCTTAATATCACGATTTGAATCCGAATATTCATTTAAAAACCTCATAATTCTACTGTTTTCATCTAACTTTAACAGCATACATATTGTATAAAAATATGCTATTGAAATAAATGCGCCAATCAACCTATTATTTCTAAATATAAAGAGAATGAGAATGATTGGTACTACATAAAGCAAGTTGCTTAATCTTAGTGCATACTTAAGTATTTTTGCTAAAAATATTTTATTCTTTAATTTTTTAATTTGCCGCTTATACTGTTTATTTTCTTCAACGTGTCTCAATAAGTGTTCCGTTTTATCCATAAATTCCCTCCTTGATAAATTTATTTATTTTCAAGTGTTACTTTTATTATTAGCAATAAGCATGCCAATCACTTCTTTTTTATGAAACCTTATATATTGCTGTTGTCGCAATTAAGTCCCTTAATATATCAATTGGATTTATGTCTATTTTTTTTACATGTCTTAACAATATACATATGTAAAAATGGAGATATCTTATCAAAAGATAAATTGGCTGAGAAGTTTAAGCCTTTAGTCATTAATATTTCTAATAGAATCTCTAATAAACAATCATATATCTTTTAAGAGTAAACATAAAAATACTTCTAAATAAACTGCCGAAGGAGGATTCATAATTTATGGCTGGAAAAAGAGTCACAAAGGTTCCTAAAAATGATTTTGAATATGATGAAGGTGAAGTGTGTGGTTTTTCTAGTGAAGCTCCTTTAACTGGTGACGATTCTCATAAAATAACTAAAAAAAGGCAATAAACACTTGATGATGTTTATTGCCTTTAATTTTAAAAATATTATTTGTTATTTACTTGAAGTAATCCTAATATTTATACATTAAACTGTAACACTTCCACTTCTTTGAGTGAGAGATAACAGCACGATCCTTGACGAGGTACCTCTTGAGGATATAAGTTCAACTAAGATTCAGCTGGAGATCAAACCACACCTGAATCTTAGTTGTTGAACTTGATAAAGTTATTTTGAAACTCTTTTTAATGTTTCCTTATTACAGCTGCCTAAAAAGAGCGGGACATTTTCAATATCAACATCACTAGTATCAAGTCCAAACCATTTTGTCGGAGAAACAGTAAATCTTTTTATAAACAACTTAGCTCTGTATATGAAGGATTCCCAAAAATTCAATTCTGTTTCATATGAAAGCTGTTCTACAATTAAAGAGAAACGAAAATCGCCAACTTTTCTATCGGGCATAATAGTATAGTTTCTAGATTGAATATTTATTTCTCCACTTTTAACTAATTCAGTAGAAATCTGACGTAAATACATATTTAATCTCTGTTCCATTCTAAAACCAAGCCTTAATTGAACTTTTACTATATAAAATGTTCCAAAGGTTTCCACTTCATATTCCGCATCATAAGGATTATCAGTAACAACAATATTAACAAACCAATACACATCTGCTTTCTTAGGTCTTTTATCTAAGATAGAGTACATTATATTTCTTTCAATTTTCTCTGCATACTCTGAATTAGTTAAATATACAAGATTTGTTGCATATTTAGGTCTATCAGTATCTTTTCGCAAGAGATTTAGCTGTGCTTTATAATCTTCAATTTTCACATACTGTAATAAGCGAATTTTAGTGTGGTGACCTTGGATCCATATATACATAACGGATAAGAACGTTAAAGCAATTAAAACTGCTACATATCCACCATGCATAAACTTAACAGCATTTGCAATAAAGAAAGAAACTTCAAATGTACCAAAGAAAACTAACATACTAATGGCAATGGCAGATGAAATCTTTTGTTTTAATAAATAGTTAAATAGTAGAATGGTTGTCATCAACATAGTGACAGTAATTGATAATCCATAGGCACCTTCCATATTTTCAGAACTTCTAAAGTGTAGAATAAGTCCAATACAAACAATCCATAAAAGTTTATTAATTGAAGGAATATACAATTGTCCTTTATATCTAGATGGATACATTATATGTAATCTAGGAAATAAATTTAATTTAATCGCTTCAGAAACAAGAGTAAACGATCCTGAAATTAATGCTTGAGAAGCAATAATTGTAGCCAAAGTTGAAATTATTATACTGCAAATCAAAAAGCTATGTGGGACCATTTGAAAAAATGGATTTAAGCCTTCTACATTTGTATACAGTGGGTTTCTTATAGCAGATAAAACCCAAGCTCCTTGACCAAAATAATTTAATAATAAGCAGATTTTAACAAAAGGCCAAGATGCATAAATATTTTTCCTTCCAGCATGCCCAAGGTCCGAATACAATGCTTCCGCACCTGTGGTTGCTAAAAATACGCTGCCCAGAATAAAGAATCCTAATTTATTTTCATTGCTAAGAAGAATCTTTATTGCATAGTATGGAGACAATGCACGTAATAGTGTCCAATCATGAGAAATTTGCATAATTCCTAAAATTGCCAACATCGAAAACCACACAAGCATTACTGGTCCAAACATTTTTCCGATTAAATCAGTTCCAAAATGTTGAATAAAAAAAAGTATACTTAATATTACTATTACAATGGTAATAATAATATCTTGATTACTACCAAAAAGAGCGTTAAAACTTGGAATAAGCTCTAATCCTTCAACCGCCGAAGTTACAGATACAACAGGGGTCAACATCCCATCAGCAAGTAAGGCCGAACCACCAACCATAGCTGGAATAATAAGCCACTTTGCACGATTACGAACCAGAGTAAAAAGAGAGAAAATTCCTCCCTCACCTTTATTATCCGCCTTTAATGTAACAAAAACATATTTTATTGTTGTTAAAATAGTTATCGTCCAAAAAATTAATGATAAAGATCCAAGAATAAAATTTTCAGATATATTTTCCAACCCACCATTACCTTGAACAATTGATTTCATTACATAAAGAGGTGAAGTTCCAATATCTCCATAAACTACGCCTAACGCAACTAAGATTCCTCCTAGACTTAATTTACTGACATCATTATGTTTTATCGTTGATTTCATATTAATCATCCTTTGCAATAAATATAAATATATTATGTCTTGTTCTAAATATAATTTCAATGCTTTTTCTAACTTTCAGATTTCCACCATTAAATCTCGTCATACTAAGCAAGTTTTCTACTAAGTCTTATAAGCCACTCAGTGTCATATAAATACCTTGAAGGAGCTCTCCTTTAGTTTCTTCTGATATAATTTAAATGAATATAATATCCTTTTGCCCCATAAAAAGTGTTAGTACCTGCACCAGATTCTTTATCATTTACAAATGTCCAATACGCAGCAGCTTCTTCATCCTTATTTAATAAACTTCTATCTTTTCCCCCTTTAATTACTGTATAAATAAATGAAGTTGATAGCTTATTTTCTTGTGCCAAGTAGCAGATAACTGTTCTTTCTAATAACCTAGATAAGTATTTTATACCTCTCCCTATAACATGTAATGAATATCTAGGTTTTGTAAACAGATAATTAAATAAAATCACGCTAATTGTAGAACATACAAATCCTAAAATATACCCTCTGGTTTTAATATTTACAATAATAACTCCTAAAATAAAAATCATAATAACATTAGCTTAGCCATAGCATAACTTTTTCCGACGCCAGCTGCATACCCAAAAAAATATCTTGAGTTTTCCTCTTGAAGACTCTTTTTCTTCTTCCTTTATTTGATTTAAAAGATAATCTGGATTTTATTTTTTATCAATATCTACTTAAATCACTCCTAACTTTCACTTAATTTTACCCTATACCTACAAAATTATATAGATATATATAAAATAAAGCTAGTATTATTCTATTTTTGAATATACGCACTCTTTTCCTTCTTGTATATAATCATAAAATACTATATTACTTCCTTTAACTTTCCCTTTTAAACTTTCAACATTTAAATAATTTCGTTTATCTTTATAAAAAATTATTTCTATTTCATTATCGCTTATTGTATATTGACCATAGGTGTAAAATACATCTTTATAAAAATTATTTATAACCTTGCATTTTCCAGTTGAATTAAGTTCTAAAATAGTATTATTTGAAGTTATGTATTTGCCACTATAAGGATTACTACTCCCACCCATCATAACAATACTAATAATTGCAAAAAATAAAAATATAGAAACTATTTTTTTCATTGTATCCTCCTTACTCCTAGAAATAATGATATAACGGAAAAAAATCAAAATTAGTAAGTGTATAAGCATGAAATCTAACATTGTTTTCATCTTGTCAGAATTCAATCTTAAATATAAATAATACTATTTAAGGTATAAAGATTGGATTAAAATTCTTATATTCGTATAAAGATTATATAAAGATTGTAATGTTTTATGAATATTAAAATTTATTAAATAATTTTAATTATTATCATTAATCCAAAGAATTGTGGCACCAATTATAACATAATTGGTAAATACCCATATACTTTATAAGGCCTAATATTTTAGAATGCACATAAAAAAAATACCACATTTTCTTTATGAATAATGTGATATTTCAGCATGCTCTTTAATTATTGCTTCATCATCAACTAATATATATCTAGCTATTTGATACATGATTTATTTTATTTAAATAATTTATAGAATATTTTTCAGCTTCCACACGTTTTATAAAATCTTCTGTTATAAAGTATTCTCTTAATTCCAAATATATTTGTACTATCATCTTTAGCGATTTTATACAACTTTCAATACTATATGATGGTATAGTCTCTTTCAGTAAGCTTATGCTCTCTGGAGCAACAAATTCTATTTTTCTAACGCCCCTTGGCAGCTCTCCATTTTTCATCAATATTAGTGGACCTATTACCATTTGCCTTAATGATGATATGAATTCTATAGTCTCAAAAATTTCACCTCTACCTATTTTTGCAGCTCCATAATGAATCCAAACCCAAAATCTATCCTCTATCCATTGTAAACTTGGAATTGGAAATCTTGCATTATTTTCTTTTAATGCTTCTGATACAAAATTACCTCTTTCCCATAAAATAACAGGGTCTTCAACTCTATGTGCTATATTATCTATTGATACGAATTTTAAATCAACATGTAGTAATTCTGGACCATATAAACATATCAAAAGTCGTGGTTCTCCAACGTGTTCTCCTGTAAACGCTGATAGCAATGTACCTAGATTTGCTGCTATTTTATACCGCTCATCCATTACTTCTTCATAATGGTTAGAATCTACTGCAATTATAAAATCAATATCTGAATATTCGTCCATTTCATTTGTAATATATGATCCTCCTGTTGCAATTCCTACAATTCTAAAATCATCCTTTAAAATTTTTATTGAGTTATCTATAAATTTTTTATGATTTATTGGTATCATATAGACCATCTCCTTTAAAAATAGCCAAACTTTAAAATTAGGCATTAGTATAGAATATCATATTTTTAAAAATATTACTATATCAAGAATACATTACTTCGTTTTATTTTTTTCTGATTTAAATCTTCTATTGAGAATATCTTTTAAAACCAAAACGGTATTCTCGTCATTAAAATTAAATTCGTTTTTGCAGTCATAGTATAACTTCAAGTATTTCTTTATTTGCATTAGGATATTCCTTTATCCTTTTTGTTATATCTATAATCCCCATAGTACTACCTTAAATCAACATCTCTGAAATATGAGATGAAGTCTTATTAACTAATGTATTTAAATTGATCATAACATAAGTTGATGCTTTAGAAAAAACATTAATATCCTTAATTTCTTCATTTAACTCTTTTATTTTTTCGTCTGTTGTATCATAAATCATTTTATACTCTTCGAATTGAGACTAAGATATCTCCTTGTGCATTTTTTATCTATAGAGATTCTTATGTTTTTTGGATATTAAAACCTGAACCAAATCTTTTAAAATTACCACATCCTTATTTGTAATTTTATCATCTTCCAATAGTTTTACTAAACGTTTAATATTGTTAGGTTTTTTAGAACAACGAAATTTTCCGTTTGTATCTAAATTATTATTATTATTAGTAGTAGTAGTAGTTCTCAGATCTAATTTTTCATCTTGATTAAAGCCTAAGAGGAAATCTGTAGTAACATTATAATATGAAGCTAATCTTATTAAGTGATCATATATAGGATTTGCTTTACCAGTTTCCCATTTAGAAAGCATACTGCCAGTAATACTAATTTTAAACATTTCATTAATTTCATCTGCTAATTGATCTAATGTAATATTCTTATTTAACCTAAGATTTTTAAGAATTTTGCCAGTAATATTCATATTTCCCCTCCACAATGTAATTGATTGATTTAAAATTAAGTATACAATTATTAACATCATCAATCTACAAATTACAATTTATAATTTATTCATTAATTAATATTAATTAACTTGCTTTATTAGCATGAATTTGCTTTTGTATCTGAATCATTAACCCATATTTTAATTCATGAGCAGGAATTGGTACTATTTTATTAGTTTTATTATGTTGCATAATAATATGATCTCCGCTTTGCCTTACCTGCTTATACTCATTTTTCTCTGCTAAATCAATCATTTCTTTATAATCAAATATCTTAAAATAATCTTTTTTTTGATTTTTTTTAAGCTTTTCTAATAATTCTACTCTCTCATCATACTCTTTATTTCTTGTATCAATTATATCTTTAATTGTCATAAGATCCCAATAAACATCTTTCAATACCTCAATTTCACCCATGGATCCCATATCAAATTCAGAATACATATTAATAAGCTTTTTAGTAAATGCATCCATTCTTCTATTAAACATAAGAAGATCTTTCTTTGCACTTATAAATCTACTTACAATTTGAATCATGGTACATTTTAGCTGTGCTGCTTCACTTCCACAAACGTACATATATTCTTTCATCTTATCTCTGCTATTTTCATAATCATCTTTCATTTGAATATACTCTTTAACCAGTTTTTCTACTTCTTCTTTTAATGGATCACCTACAATAGCATTTATATTTAATTTATCTATTAATTTACCAATTGAGTATTTCAAGTTGTGAGCTTTTATATACACTTCATCCAGTAGCTCATACTTGTACTTATCATATTTTCCTAAAATGTCCAATGTTTTATCTGTATTTTCTTTTTCTAATTGATTAAATTTTATTATCCAGTTCATTTTTCATACCAGCTTTCATAAATTCTTATAAAACCCAATTTATTACTTTTAAACCATGTAATTGTATATAATTATACTATATTTCCCAAATTTAATCAATATGTTAATAAAACTGATTTATTACTGAATTCGCTCTTTGTTAAACTAAGTTGAATGTTATTGTATTTACGAAAAAAGTAATTAATTACTTTTTTCAAGTAAAAAAATGCATGTACTAATAATTTTCTACATGCATTTTTTTATAATATATATGTTGTAATTCACAATGCAAAATTGCGACTAAAATTTTTGAAATATTTTTAGAATTATGATCAAGACTTATTTTTGCAATATATATTTTTTTATTATTCTTTATGCTATTAAGCAACAATTATCTTATGTTTATTACTAAATTATAAATAAGCTAAATCCCCTATCTTTTGATACCTATTGGAATTCTAAGAAATCTTGCTTCTTTAAAAAAGCTGAAACTTATTAATTTTATGTGCCTTCATCCCAAATAACTTTTGAAAAACCACATCATTTTGGGGATCTAATACTTTAATCATAGTTACTACCTCGTTTAGTAGTTCTTCTATAATATTGACTTATTTATCTCTACTTATACGAACAAATATTCTTTTTTTAATACATAAAGAGATACTAAGCCATTTTTACCCCCCATTTACATATCTTATTCTATAATTTTCTTTATAATATTTTCTATAATTTCACAAAATAACTACTAGAAAAGTCAACTAAATTGATTTAATAATTTAGCTTTGATATACTATTATAAAAAAGCTAGGAGGATACATATGTTTGAAAAAGATAGCTATGAAGAGGATGTAAAGTTATTTGAAAAAGTACTTTCTACACAAGCAGAGGAATTATTATCTAATGAAGACTTAGCTGCTATCTATATTGGTCGTGCAACATGCCCATTTTGTCGTAAATTTGCTAAAAAATTAAGTGCATTGACTAATAAAATTAACACAACAATTTACTATGTAGATAGTTCTAATTTTTCAGATAATTTAATTGATTCATTTAGAGAAAAATATAATATTGTAACTGTACCAGGATTTATTGTTAGTAAAAATAGAGAAATAGAAGTTCGTTGCGATTCTTCACTTTCAGAGGATGAAATATTAAATCTGTTAAAGTAAATAATCCACGAATATAATTATTATAAACTAAAGATACGCTAATTATAATAATACAAAAAGGGTGATAATGCTTTTCTATGATAAGCATAAAAATTTTAGCACCTTTAATATTTTTAAAGGTAGCAGTAAAATATCCTAGTAAGTCATAAATAAGCTTTACTAGGATATTTTAATATGTGTCTAATGTCTCAAATTCGTATTATTTAGCCTAATGGATTTATGAATAATGATAAGTAAGTCTTCACCTATGATATAGTTCTCCGTATCATTAGTAAGCTATAACCCCTTTTTTAAATAATATAACAAATTATATTATTTAAAATAAAACGTACCTAAGAAATACTTCTTACCATAATATTGAAGATAGAAACCAAGAAAAAAAGGCTCCTTTCAACAAATCTACAGTGTTATTAGTTTTTCGAAAAACTATCAAAACTAATTTCTATCTTTATTGATAGATCCTTCAGTTAATATGAGTTTTGAATTCAATTTATTTTTCAACATCTTTTTTAATATGATCTCAGTTTTATTTAAATTTTCTTTTTGCTCTTCTACTTCCTTTATCTTTTCTTGCAATAGTTCGATCTTTGTATCAATTGAAATTATATTATCATTACTTTTTTGTATCTCTTTGATCTCTCTTAAAGAAAAACCTACAGAATGAACTGTTTTTATCATTAATAAATACTCAATTATATTTACAGAATAACTCCTATAGTTATTTGTGTCCCTGCTAACATATTTTTCAGGAATCAATCCTTCCTTTTCATAAAATCTAATAGTCGATATGGGCAACCCAGTTTTTTTTGACACTTCATTTATTTTCATAAAATACCTCACTAATTTCCCTTGACTATAAACATTACTTCATAGTTTATACTATATTTAAACACTTTACTAGTTAATATAATAAAGAAATGGGGAATATTATCATGCAAAATATTAATAAAAAAACACGAGCTGTTGTATTAGGTGGTGGCGGAGTAACTGGAATTGCTTGGGAGATCGGAATAATTGCGGCATTGTTACAAGAGAGAATTAATTTAGCAGACGCAGATGTTATAATCGGAACATCCGCTGGTTCATTTGTTGGATCCTCATTAGCAAGTGACTACAATATGAGAAAACTTTATGAGTCCCAACTCATCCAAAATGCATCTGAAGTAAATGTATCTGTTAGTTCTGAACTTATGATGTTATGGACCCAAGCCTTTCAATATGGTAAAGATAATAAAAAAGAAATTGGAAAGATGTTTGGAGATATTGCAAAAAAATATCCTACAAAAGTATCAATAGAAGAACGTAAATTAGTTGTTGAATCAAGGCTCACCACAACTATCTGGCCTTCAAAGTTAAAGGTCACTGCAATAGATGCAAAAACCGGTAATCTCCATGTACTCGATAAAAATTCAGGAACAACGCTAATAAATGCAGTAAACGCAAGTGGTGCAGTTCCAGGACTCTGGCCATTAGTACACTTTAATGGAATAGACTGGATTGATGGGGGAATGGTTTCGAGTACAAATGCACATTTGGCAGCTTCTTATGATAAAGTTGTAATTTTATCGCCTATGCCCCAAAAATATGGTCTAGTTCCAAGCGTTGAAGAAGATGTTGCTGAAATGCAAAAAAGCTCATCTGTTTCCCTTATTGTACCTAATAAAGATAGTATTTTAGCAATAGGAAAAAATCCTTATGACCCAACTCATACTACAGCATCTGCAAAGGCTGGATTTAATCAAGGAATAAAAGAAGCAGAAGCTATTTATGAAATATGGTCATAATTAAAAATAAGATAGTATAATATATATTTCATTATACATGTTGCAAAAATAATTCTTCATCATAATTCTAAAAATATTGCACAAATTTTAGCCCTAATTGTGAATTGTGAATTGTGAATTGCAACATATATAAATAAAACTGCCTCAAAATACAGCTTTGAGGCAGTTTTATTATATGTTAATAACTTTTTTTATACTTTAAAGTTATAATTTTCACTTTAATACTTTTAATTTATTAACTAAGTTGTTGTTCTAATT